>Ga0209056_10000150_pt1 | contig 72704 bp, 47 predicted proteins | sample GraSoiAngelo_114_FD_185876 | JGI IMG/M metagenome (GOLD analysis project Ga0209056, IMG submission 185876) | Grasslands soil microbial communities from the Angelo Coastal Reserve, California, USA - 14_0903_13_40cm (SPAdes) (version 2) | ecosystem: Environmental > Terrestrial > Soil > Grasslands... | reverse complement strand
GGAATGGATTGCGGTTGACTCTCACTCGGGCAGCCCGTTTCAGGATCGCATCTACGTGAGTTGGACGCGCTTCATCTTCAACCCTCACAATGGCAGCTATGTCCAGTCGCCAATATTCTTCGTCTATTCGACGGACGGCGGGGCGACGTTCAGCACGCCCGAGAATATTTCAGCTAATGCGCACTACAGTCAGGGCTCCCACCCAGTCGTCGGACCCGATGGGACAGTGTACGTTTTCTGGAACGGTTCGACCCGGCTCGCGTCGCTTAACTCGACCTACATGGCCAAGTCGACCGACGGCGGCGACACTTGGAGCCCACCACTCTCGGTCGCGACGGTGACGAACATCCCCGGTGTGCGCAACACCGTGTTTCGCGTGAACAGCTACCCAGCGGCAGCTGCTGCTCCGAACGGTGATGTTTACGCCACGTGGGCAACGGAGGTGGACAACACGACCCCGATCTATACTGGCGACCCGGGCTGCGCGTATTTCATCCCGGGTAATCATGTCGCGACGTGTCACTCGGTCGCCGTTTACAGCAAGTCAACCGATGCCGGACAGACCTGGTCCGATCCCGCGCCGGTGTTCGGAGCGGGCAGCCGGACTGCCGCGGGCTATCCAGTCACGCAGCCAACGCCGGAGCCAGGTGGCTGCCAGGCAGGTGACGGCTGCAATGGCTCCACGTTTAATGCTCCATCGCCGCTTGGTCCGATCGAGGACGTGTTTCCGGCGGCAACGGTAGCCGCAAATGGCCACGTTTATCTCGCCGCTTACCGAGGCCCCACGGTTTCGCCGTGGCAGGTGTGCTTTTCCGGGCCGGCCCCGCCGGTTGGTCGCATCACGTGTGACTTTCTTGGGCCTTACATACACAACACGCGACTCGACTACGTCGTCCGCGACTTGAGCGGAAGCACCAACGCCGTGAACACTCAACGTATCAACACACGTTACGGCTTCGGTGGAGGCTTCTTCGGCGATTATACGGACATCGCCGCTGGCTCCGACAACTTTTTCCACGCCTTTTGGACGGACTCGAACAACGTCCAGACCGTGGTGTGGTGGTATGGTTTCGAGTTCGTGCCGACGCCGATCCACCAGCAGGACGTCGTCACAAGCAGCGGGAATTTCTGAGGTCCGTTTCGAAATTGACTCGGCGAAGGGCCGCCTGCTAGGCGGCCCTTCGCACATCCGCTAACGAACCGGCATTGACTGCGATCGGAATGAAAATTACCGCGTTGCTTTGCCACTTGGGAATTACATTCTCGAACTTTAAAAGCGCGAACAGGGCCACTTACGCGTGCGGCCGCAATCGTTCGCCGTAGTGTCGAATCAAACCGTCCGAGCCGACGCCGATCCACCAGCAGGACGTCGTCACCGGCTTGGGCCCCTAGTTTAGACGACCGGGCCGACAGTACTATCGGCCCGGCCTTTGTCCAGGCGGTCACACCGACCAGTGGTTAGCTAAGCGCGAGCTTAACAAGACCAAGGCGGCGGCTCCTGTCGATCACGGCACGGCGATTGGTTAACTAAATCCTGTTCTTAAAAAAATCGTTAGGTGGCGGCGATTGGGGTCAATCGCCCCTACCTCAGATTTTCTGACGACGCTTCTGACTGCCTCAACCAATATCGGTTCGTTGCTTGCGACGGAATCGGCGACGCGATTTTGGTGCAGGGTGAGGAAGCGCCGGGGCAGGCGTTGCGTTTGAGTTACAACATTCTCCAAGCGGCCGGATCACGGATTTTCAAAACCGATTATGTCGCCTGTCCCTCCTGCGGACGGACGCTATTTAACTTGCAAACCACCACGGCGAAAATCAAAGCCGCGACGTCCCATCTCAAAGGAGTGAAAATCGCAATCATGGGCTGCATTGTGAACGGCCCGGGTGAAATGGCAGATGCCGATTTTGGTTATGTTGGTGGCGCGCCTGGCAAAGTGAATCTCTACGTCGGTAAGACGGCCGTGAAGTTCAACATCCCCGAGGCGGAAGCGGTGGATCGGCTGCAGGATTTGATCCGCGAACACGGCAAGTGGATCGAGCCTGCACCGCGGGCGACTACTCTCGAAGTCGTCACGTGAGCGCACACTAGGCGTGACCGCGACGAGAGTGCTTCCCTAAAGCGAATAGACAAGTCCTCATCTCACGCCTGGCTCGCGCTGGGACGACTGATTATCTGAATCAGCGGAAAAGAAAAAGCTTGACTTCCTTTTCGTCGTTTTGTCAGACTAATAGATTCAAGTCGCCCTGAAAAATTCAACCTCCAACTTCAGCTAAAAAACCTATGAAAACACTCCGTCGAATTAGTAGAAATCGTGCGTTTACATATGTGCGTATCCTTGCTGCGGTTCTCCTCGTGCTAACCGCGGCGGCATTGGTGTTCCTGGCGGTATCGCCGCCAGCGGTTGCTCAGCCGACTGCGCACCGGCAGCCGCTAACTCCAAAATTCTCCAAAGCCGTGGCTTTTGACGTCTCACCTGCGCTGCGAAGTTTGCCGCTGGGGAAAAAGCACGTTGCCGACCCATCCAAATTACTGGAAATCCGACCGGAAGGCGGACCAAGGGCCCGGTCCAGAGGCTACAAAAGCGGCGATGGAGCGCTCCAGCTCTTGAAGCCCGCAGCACCGACCATCCCCGCTCCGTTGCTCACTTTTGAAGGATTGTCCAACGAGGATAATTTCAACATCTTCGGTTTCCGGGTAAACCCGCCGGATCCAAACGGGGAAGTCGGCCCGAACCATTTTGTGGAGATGATCAACCTCGTCTTCGCCGTGTATGACAAAGCCGGCAACTTGCTAGCCGGACCGATAGATACTGGTTCACTCTGGACGGACTTCGCCATCCCAGACTGCACCGATCCTTCCGGTGATCCCGTCGTCCTCTATGATCAGTTCATGGATCGATGGCTGCTGTCGCAGTTCACTACCAGCGGCCTTAACGATCCGACGAAACCTTTCTGGAACTGTGTTGCGATCTCTACGAGCGGCGATCCAACTGGCACATACTACCGCTACGCGTTCGAGACCACGTCAGATGGGATCTTCTACTTCCCAGACTATCCCAAGTACGGCAACTGGACGGACTCTTACGTAATCACAACGCGTGAGTTTGGACCAACTATCGAGTACGGCATCGGCGTTTACGCACTTGAGAAGAACAAGATGGTGAACGGCGACCCGAACGCGCGAAGTGTGAAATTCTTCATCGATGGAAACGATCCGGACCTGCTGCCGCTGGTTGGCGACGGTCTGCTGCCAGCAGACCCCGATGGTAAACAAAAGCCGAAAACAGACACAGCGATTCCCATCATCGGAACGCAGGACGACGATGCCGATTACGGTGCGACCTTCGACGCGCTCAACATTTGGGATCTGTACGTGAAGTGGCGATCGACGCCGATCGCGTCCCTGGAGTTGAACATACAACTTGCCACAGCGCCGTTCGACTCGATTTTTCCGTGCGCCCCAACCTCCCGCGACTGCCTGCCACAGCCCGGAATCGTGGACCCTGCTCAATACCTCGACATCCTGTCATACCGGCAGCGGCCGACTTTTCGATTAGCTTACCGGAACTTTAAGACCTACGAGAGCTTGGTGACTAACCAATCAGTTGAAGCAACTCCCGGCGTTGCCGGAGCACGCTGGTACGAGATCCGGCGTGACGAGAACGGCGACTACAGCATTTACCAGCAGGGAACGTACGACCCGGGCGATGGTGTTCATCGCTGGATGGGAAGCATCGCCATGGATAAGAAGGGTAACATGGCCTTGGGTTACAGCGTTGTGAATGGGACGACCGTGTTTCCAGGCATTCGGTACACCGGCCGGCTCGCTGGCGATCCGTTAGGCCAGATGACTCTCGGTGAAGGGACGATCATCAATGGCTCAGGCGTGCAGACAAATACGAACTCTCGCTGGGGCGACTACACGGACATGACGGTCGATCCCACCGACGACTGCACGTTCTGGTACGTCAACGAGTACTACCAGACTACTGAACCACCGCCAGACCGAAAGTGGCAGACGCGCATTGCCAGTTTCAAATTGCCCGGTTGCCAATAGGGAGCAATCACACGTCGCCTCCAGCGACCCTCATCTCTACTGAACGTATTTCGGGCACTTCGGGTCGCTTGACCCGAAGCGTCCGAACTTAGATTTTCGCGCCTGCGTCCCCTCCGTTTGACTGGACTGTCGTCTCTCGTAGTGTTCGCCGCCCCCCAAGCTCGGGGAGCGCCTCCCTTCAATGGATAAGATCCGTAATATCGCTATCATTGCGCACGTCGATCACGGCAAGACTACGCTGGTCGATCAACTGTTGCGCCAATCGGGGACATTTCGCTCCAACCAAAAAATCGAGGAGCGCGTGATGGATTCGATGGATCTCGAGCGGGAGAAGGGAATCACCATCCGCGCGAAAAACGCGGCTTTTCATTGGAAAGGTTATCGGATCAACATCGTCGACACGCCTGGGCACGCGGATTTCGGGGGCGAAGTCGAGCGCATCATGAAAATGGTGGACGGCGTGCTTCTGGTCGTCGATGCCCACGATGGACCGCAGGCGCAAACCCGTTTCGTTTTGCGCAAGGCGTTGGAGAACAAACTGAAGCCGGTCGTTGTCATCAACAAGATCGACAGGGAAAATGCGCGCCCGCACAAAGTTCTGGACGAGATTTTCGATCTCTTCGTCGAACTGAAGGCAACCGACGAGCAGCTCGATTTCCCAATCATTTACGCGAGCGCAAAGAACGGATTTGCCATGCGCGAGCTGTTCGCCACAGCGAATCCGTCCGGTGGCAGACACGAAGGCAACGAAGACATGACGCCGCTTTTTCAAGCGATCGTGCAGCATGTGCCGCCGCCAAAAATTTCCAGCGAGCCGTTCTTTCAAATGCTCGTGTCGAATCTCGATTACAGCGATTACCTCGGGAGAATTGCGCTCGGGCGCATTGTGAGCGGTCGCGTTGCGGTCGGCGACTCGATCGTCTGCGTTCAGCGTGATGGCCGGCGCGAACGCGCTACCGTGACAGCGCTTTTCACATACGAGGGATTAGAGCAGGTGGAAATAAAGCACGCGACGGCTGGCGAGATTGTTGGTCTCACCGGTTTCGATGAGGTTTACATCGGCGAAACACTCACGGAACTCGAAGAACGCACGCCGCTTCAATTCGTGGACATCGATCCGCCCACGATTCGTATGCACATTCTTGTCAATGACTCGCCCTTTGCTGGACGGGAGGGAAAATACGTAACCGCGCGACATATTCGCGAACGCTTGACTCGCGAAACCCGTGGCAACGTTTCGCTCCAGGTAAATGACACAGAAACCGCGGGGGTGTTTGAGATCAATGCACGCGGCGAAATGCAAATCGCAATCCTGGTCGAGCAAATGCGGCGGGAAGGTTACGAAGTAATGGTCTCGCGTCCGGAGGCGATTTTTCACCGGACTGAAGACGGCAATCTGCTCGAGCCGGTGGAAAACCTCTATGTCGATTTACCGAACGAGAACCTTGGCGATATTTTGCAATCGATTGCCAATCGCAAAGGCGAGATTCTCGGCATGGATCATCACGCGTCGCGCGTGTCAATTGAAGCGATCATCCCCACGCGCGGCCTCATCGGCTTCGAGACCGATCTCGTCAATCTGACCCGCGGCGAAGGGTTGATGAGTCATCTTTTTCGCGAATACGCCCCCTTCAAAGGCGAGATTGGCGGACGCGGCCGTGGAGCGATGGTGTCGATGGAAAATGGAGTCAGCACCGCTTACGCGCTCAACAATATCCAGGCGCGCGGCCGGCTTTTCATCGGGCCGCAGGAAGACGTTTTCGAAGGAATGATCGTAGGCGAGAACGCGCGGCCAGAAGATTTGCCAGTGAATCCCTGCAAGACGAAACATCTTACGAACATGCGTTCGCAAGGGGAAGGCAAAGGCATCCAACTGGAAGCGCCGCTGCGCATGACTCTCGAGCGCGCCATCGAGTACATCGACATCGACGAATACGTCGAAGCGACACCAAAATCATTGCGTTTACGCAAGCGGATTCTCGACGCGACCGCGCGGAAACGCGCAGCTGCAGCGTAGCTCAATTCCAGCGGAGGTAGGGCCATTGCCTCAATCGCCTCTGTCTCTTGTCACGATAAACCGAGGCGGTTCGGGTGAATGGGCCTACCAAGGATGAAAAAGAGGCCTTCGTCCAACGCAGTTTTAACGACGCACTATTTGATAAAGCACCGTATCGAAATCCCGCGTCGGGCCATCATTACAGAAATGCAACGTCAAAAATCTTAGCGTTTGGGTTTTCTTTTGGTAATCTGAGTTCCCAAATTTACTAAATTCAAACCCTAACTGGCAGTTAAAAAAAATGTATGAAAACTCCTCGTTGGTTTAATCGCGCGCTCCGACAGCCCGCAAAAGTAACAACGGCGTTACCTTTCCGATGCCCCCATGGGTGATAAAGTTAAAGAAAGTTCTTGCGTTACATCACGAATCACGCGATTTGCCACATTCCGGCCTCAGAAGAACCTAAACGAACCCACATGCCGGTGCGGCGTTCAGAATTCAGTTACATCGACTCTCATATGAAATCACTATCTTCCATCATTACTAACGCACGCGTATTCCGCGTCGGCTTTTTTCACACAGCTTTGTGTGTTTCCATTACCGTCGCGCTGCTTGCGGCACCAACGTTCACCTATGCCCAGAATTCACATAAGCCGACTGCGAAGCATTTCAAGGCGAGAGTCGATGAGAGCGGACCGCCGCAAGCAGAACCAGGGGTCCAACCATCGAATGAAGCGATTCAACCAACCAGCGGACCTGCGATTTCCCCATTCTCAATCACCGCGGCCTTCCTCGTAACCACCCCGAGCTGGACGGCTCTCGGTCCGGCGCCGATTCCAAACGGCCAGACGATACCGGCTGACGCAAACGGCATTTCCCTCACTCAAGCTCCCGTCAGCGGGCGTTTGACAGCGGTGGCAATAGACCCCGCCGATCCGAACACTGCTTATGTCGGCGCGGCGCAAGGCGGTGTGTATCAGACCCGCGATGGCGGCGCAACGTGGACACCTTTGATGGATAATACCGCAATCGCGCAGACGCTGGCGGTCGGTTCCCTCGAGCTTGATCCCACGGACGCGACGGGGAACACGCTGCTGGTCGGCAGCGGCGAGAGTAACTTTTCCGCGGATAGTTATGCGGGATTTGGTGTTTACAAACTTACAAATCTGAAAACCAGCCCAGTTCTGAGCGGGCCGTTCAATCAGAGCACAACCGCCACTGATGTGTTTAGCAAGCGAAGCCTATCCGGGTTAGCTATCGACCCCAATCATCATGATACCGTTTACGTCGGCAGTTCGACTGGCCAGCAGGGGATTGGGCCGCAAGCATTTGTCGGCGCTCCGGCACGCGGTGTCTTTCGTTCGACTAACTTCTTTTCCGGCGCTTCCACCTTCACGAAGCTTGCGGTGGCGAACCTACCTGCCGGGTTCGACTTCCGGGTCACGTCAATTGTCTACGAGCCGGGCAGCTCCGATCACCTGTTTGTTGGCGTCGCCGATGCCGCCGCACAAGGAATTGGGGGCATCTATTTCACAACAAATGCGAGCGCCGGGACTCCTGTGTTCACGAAAGTCCTGGCAACCGCAATCGCGGACTTCGCGCCGGTCAAGCTCGCGATCAACAAGATCGGCGACACCGTCACGGTGGTAGCGGCCACCGGCGAGACTGCTCCCAGCAACCAGGGCCAAGGCAAAGCTTATAAGGCCGTTTACAAATCGAGCAAGCCAAAGAACGTTAACTTCACCGGGTTACCGTCCGCGAATGGATTCGCAGCTGGTCAAGGGTTCTACAACCTTGGGGTGGCAATCGACCCGACGAATTCAAATAACATCTATGTCGTCGGCACGCTGAATGGGACTTTTCTCTTTTCGAGAAATGGCGGCGGCACATTTACACCAAGCAACGATACGCTGCATGTTGATAGCCACATGGTTGGCGTCGCACCGTCCAATCCGTCGGTCATTTACACCGGCAACGATGGCGGTGTCTGGCGGTCGAACGATATGGGCTTGCACTGGATCGATCGCAACACCGCCACCTTTAGCGCGACGCAGTTCCAAAGCGTGGCCGTTCACCCGACCGATCCCAACTTCAGCATCGGTGGCACGCAGGACAACGGCACTAATTTCTTTCAGCCGAACCGAACATGGACCCGTGTTGACTTCGGTGACGGCGGTTACGCGCTGATCGACCAGACGGCGACAGACACGGAAAATGTGACGATGTATCATACGTATTTCAACGCGACGAATAACCTGATCGGCTTCGGCCGCGTCCTGAAAACGAGCTGCGCGATAGAGGGGCAGTGGTCATTTAAGGGCGCTTATACGCCACCCGTGGATCCGACTGTCCACTGCGATGGAACTACCGACACGTTCAACGGAATTTTGCTTAGCGACCCGGTGAACTTTTACGCGCCGGTGGCTCTTGGTCCGGTAGTGACAGGCGGCTCTGGACAGACGGTTTACTTCGGCACGAACAAACTCTACCGATCGATTAACAAAGGCGATTTGATGACGATCGTCAGCCAGGCGTTTACCTCTAACGTCAGCGCGATTGGTATTTCGAAGACCAATGACGACGTCCGCATCGTCGGCCTCAACAGCGGAAAAGTGTTTGCGACGATCACCGGTGGTAACCCGATGACGGACGTGACCCAGACTGGCATGCCCGCTAAATACCTCGCGCGCGCCGTTATCGATCCGAACGATCCGAATACGGCATACGTCGTGTATAACGGCAATGGCAGTACCCCAACATTTAAGCACATTTTTAAGGCAGCCAATCTCAACCTTACCGGCACCGGCACCGTCACGTGGACGGAAACGGACACTGGGATTCCCGATGTCTCGGTGAACGCGTTCGTGGTTGATCCGGCAGATTCGACCCATCTCTACGCTGGCACTGACCGCGGTGTTTTCAACTCCACCGACGGCGGTTCAAGCTGGAGCCTCTACGGCATCGGCCTGCCCGACGCAGCCGTGTTCGATCTGGCGATCAGTTCCGACGGTCACCTGCGTGCGGCAACACACGGGCGCGGCTTCTACGAGATCGTGAAGGCGCCATGAGGTGACCCTGTAGTGGGTTGCGCCAAGGCTACAACGTGAGACGCTCTCTCCCGCGTTGGAGAGCGCGCTAACTGGATCTTTTCTACTGGCCGCTTAAGGCGGCGCCGGGTGCGCGTCCTTGCCGAGATTGTTCGCTGGGTGCTTCCGCTTAGCCGGTCGGGGGTCGGCAAGCGAGTCGCCCGTTTTATGTTCCTGTATTTGGAAGCGCAGGAAATCGTGAACAGCATTCAGCGCCTCTGAATTTGACGTTGTAATCTGCACTCGTCCGCCGTTCGGCAAATTCTCTGGCGTGTAAGAAAGCTCACCTTTGAGCCGCTTCATCATATCTACACCCGGTGGTGCCTGCTTGTGGACGAGCATCGGGATACTGAAGTCTCCTTGTGCGAACATACCCGCAGTTTTCGCTACGTGTCGTTGGATCGCCTCTCTAGTCGCGACGTCAGAGGGATCATTGGCACTGATCTCGATCGTGCCGCCGTCCGGTAGGAGTTTGAAATGATGAGTGGTTTTCTCTTGATCGAAGCCCATCGCTTCATCTCCACGCGCCATGCTAGCCGGTGAGGTCTGGGCTGTCTGTCCACGGACGAGACTCGATGTCATAAAAAAAAATGCGGCCGTTGTTGTCGCAACATGCAAAGAAACTTTCCGATTCATATTCATCATGCTTACGGCGCTTTTTTGGTGAATCAGGCGCTCTTTCAGTTCGACCATCTTTTCTTATCCTCCGTTCAACAGCGCTTTTCCAATAGCTCAAGTTCCTTCCGCGCATATCGTCGCGTCGAAAACTCTTTGGAGCTGCTCCCATACGTCGGCGGCACGCCGGGCCACAAGGATAATTTCGTTCGTGAGGCGGTTTGTAAGGCCAAGCCGTCTAGCAGACGATTGGTCGAGGCAGCGGGTCTGCGGTTCGTAAGGTAAATATTTCTCGCGCACACCACATGACAAACGACTTGGCGGACATCTGCGGGTGGCGAGCGAGTAGTTGGCGAATGATTACACGGGCTCAGCCTGACGATTACAAAAATATAATGTTAAAGAACCTTGACGTCTTCTTCGTGATGCTGACAACTTACATCTTCTTGTGCCGGGAAAGTTAATCGAAACTCAAACCCGAACTGCAGGTCCAAAAATATATGAAAACTCCTCGTTGGTTTAATCGAAATCGTCTCTCATCAAATCTGCGGATCGCAACCACGGTCACGCTGATGTCCGCGGCGGCGGCATTGGCCTTCGTCGCGGCAACAAACACGGTGCCAACGGTCGGCAAAGGCTGGTCCAAGACCCGGCCCAGATCTCCGTTAGCCGGGAAGCTGACTGCTCAGGCCCTCGCCGGTAACGGCGGAGAGCCGGGCGAGGTAGATGGTATCGATCGCGCAGCGCAGGAGGCATACCGCCATCGCGCATACCCCGCGGCAGTGATCTCCACCAAAGACACGCTAAACGCACAGAACGCCTGGGCCAGAATTAAAGGCAAATCAGCCAATGCACCGGCAAACTCTGTCGGGCAGTGGAGCCTGATCGGTCCGAGTAATGCCCAATATCCCGGGTTGCTGACATTCACCGGCCACGACTATATTGCGTCGGGTCGAACGACTGCGCTTGCCATCGCGCCGAATTGCTCTCAATCAAAATGCCGTCTTTACCTAGGTGCCGCCGGGGGAGGAATTTGGCGGACTGACAACGGTCTCGCGACGTCTCCCAACTGGACGTTTGTCTCAGACAGCTTCGCCACGAACGCGATTGGCACAATCACACTTGATCCGAGTGACCCGACCGGCGACACCGTTTATGTCGGCACAGGCGAGGCTAACGGCTCGGGCGATTCCAACGCAGGTCTTGGCATTTACAAATCGACTGATGGTGGCAACACCTGGAACCACCTTGCTGCCAATACGAGCGTAGCGGGCGCCACTGGTTGCGGCGCTACGCCGGTCATCCCTCCGTACACCGGACCAGCATTCGACGGTCGCTCGATTGCCTCGATCATCGTCGATGGGACTACTCTTTACGTCGGGTCAGCCCGAGGCGTTCTTGGCGATGGGGTGCCGTCCGGCGGTTCGTTCTCGCAGAATCCCAACTTCCCGCCTGTTGGGCTCTGGAAATCGATTGACGGTGGTGCGAATTTCACACTGATCGGAGACCCCGTCGCAGTCTGCAACAATCCGCTACTTCCCGGCGGCGCGTTCATTTCGAGTTTTGGTTCGCTTCGCGGGGTGAACCATGTTGAGTTCGATCCCTCCGCGACCAGCACCATCTATGCGGGCGTCTTCGGCAGGGGGATCCGTCGCTCGACTGACAGCGGCGCAACCTTTGCCCAGATCTTCAAGCCGGCAAGTTCCTCGAGCGCGGATCGCACCGAGTTTGCGGCGGTGCATCTATCGAATGGAAAGACGCGAATTTATGCTGGCGATGGCGCCAACAGCCCGACTGGAACAGCGTTCTATCGAACGGATGACGCCACACAGGCTGCGAGCGGGTTGTTCGATGGCACAAACAATACTGCGGCGTGGAAGAACCTGACGAGTTCTGATCGCACGAATCCCTATTATGCAACATTCAACTATTGCACGACGCAATGCGTCTACGACAACTTCGTCGTCTCGCCCCCCAGTCACCCGGACGAGGTTTACGTGGGCGGCTCCTACCAGTACGGTGAGTACGGCTTGCGATCGAACGGCCGGGCCGTCGTGCGTTCAACCGACGCTGGCGAACACTGGTCAGATATGACATTCGATGCGACAACCCCACCAGTGCCTCCAGGTAGCTACGCGTCCACCTATCCGCCCATGTTGGTCGCGCCCAATGGCATGCACCCGGATCAGCACGCGCTCGTCGTGAGCCCGAGTAATAGCGGCCTGTTCTTCGAGGCATCCGATGGCGGCGTTGTCCGCTCGAGTGGCTCGTTTACCGACATCACAAGCCAATGTGACGATCGGTTTAACGCGGGTCTTATCGGCTCCGCGAGCAGGACAGGATGCCATCTTCTGCTGTCTGCCGTTCCATCGCACCTTTTTAGCTCGAACAAGGGCCTTTCCACGCTCCAGTTTTCGACGCTGTCGGTCGATCCGACGAATTCGAAGCATCTCCAGGGCGGCACGCAAGACAACGGAACGTTCGAGACTTACGGCTCATCCGTGGCGTGGCCGCAGATCATTTATGGTGACGGCGGCGAGTCGGGATTTAATGTCGGTAATCCGGCGATTCGATTTAACCAATTCTTCCTGGGTGCCACAGACGTGAACTTCCAAAACGGTGATCCGACCAAATGGGTTATCATCGGCGGACCACTGATTCAGAGCGGCGAAAGCGTCGAGTTCTACTGGCCCGAGCTGATGGACCCGGCAGTGCCAGGCACGATGTACACCGGGTTCCAGCATGTCTGGCGCACGTTTGATAACGGCGGCAGTCAGGCATACTTGGAGGCGAATTGCCAGGAGTTCACCGTTTCGTTTGACAACCCCAATTGTGGTGACTGGCTCCCGCTCGGCGGCGCCAACGGCGATCTAACAAGCTCATTCTGGGGCGATCGGACCCTGACACTCGGCCTTCCGAGCATCATCTCTCAGGTCGAACGGTTTGCGGGCGACAACGGCACACTTTGGGCCGCCACAGACTCCGGCCGCCTCTTCGTTACGTACAACGGGAACGCAGCCAACCAGAATGACGTGACCTACACGCGAGTTGACTCGCTCGTCTCAAACGATCCGGAACGCTTTATCAGTTCCATTTATATCGATCCGGCAAATAAGAACCACGTTTGGCTCTCGTACTCGGGCTACAACGCCCATACTCCGTCAACTCCGGGGCATGTGTTTGAAGTGACTTACGACCCGGGTGCCGGGACGGCGACGTGGGCCGACCGCAGCTACAACCTCGATGATCTCCCGATCACGGATCTTGTCCGTGACGATAACACGGGTGATCTCTACGCCGCCAGTGACTTCGGCGTAATGAAGCTCGCTAATGGCGGGAATACCTGGACAGAGGCGGGCTCTGGCCTGCCCAAAGTAGAGGTCTCCAGTCTGACGATTGTGCCGAACGCACGCTTGCTTTATGCCGCGACGCACGGACGGAGTGCTTGGAAACTGACCCTTCCGTAAAGATAAATCATAGTTTATCTAGTGGGCGGGGAGGTTAATCTACCTCGCCCATTTTTTTTGAGGTCGCGCATGTTTGTCAAACACGTGATTCGCAGGTGCGTTGTACTGATGCTGATTGGCAGTGCGGTGTGGAGCGTCCCTGTGCCGCCAGGTTTTGTTGAAGGGCATGTGAAGATTTTTCCACTCAGGGATGCCAATCTTACCGATGATGGAGACCGCGCGAACACAGATGCTGAACCTCCTTATTCTGAATATCCGTTAATCATCCGGAGCCGAGACGGAAAAAAAGAAGTCACGCAGGTGACCGTAAATCGAGACGGAAACTATCGCGTTGAGCTGCCCCCGGGCGAATATATGCTCGACCTGCAGGAGTCCGAAGGCAGGCCCGTCCGAGTAAAGCCTCGATTTTTCACCATCGTTTCGAACCAGACGGTGCGGGTCGACATGGATATTGATACCGGTATTCGGTGATGCAACGCAATCTTTAGAAACTCGAATTGCGTCCTGAACTGATTTGCCTCCGTTGAAGTAATTCCGCGTTATTTACTTTGCCGCGTACCCCAAATCTCGAACGAATTTCTTGTTCAGCAGCAATTCGCTACCGCGGCGGCCAACGCAATCTCTAATTGAAGTGTGTTGACGACAACAGCAGCGTAACTTGTCCAAGTCTCTCATGGGCGAATCCGTCGGGCTGTCGGATTGGACAGCAATTATGTCCCGTCAATACATGCTGCAACGTGTCCCGGCATCGACATCAATCCACATCGATTACGCCGCTGAGCTGAACGAACAGCAGCTTGCGGCGGTGACTGCGCCGCCCGGCCCTATCCTTGTGATCGCCGGCGCGGGCTCGGGAAAGACGCGCACCCTTACTTATCGCGTAGCTTACCTGCTCGAAAACGGGATTGATCCCCGAAATATTCTGCTTCTCACATTCACGAACAAAGCTGCGCGCGAAATGCTGAACCGCGTCGCGAATTTGCTACCGGTCGATGCCAGCGGACTCTGGGGCGGAACATTTCATTCGGTTGGAAACCGTATTTTGCGCAGACGTGGCAGCGCGCTCGGTTACTCGAGCGGATTCACAATCATGGATCGCGAAGATCAAAAAGACTTGATCGATACGGTGGTGGCCAGTGCGGGCATCGATCCGAAGGAAATCCGGTTCCCGAAAGGCGATGTGCTCGCGGAAATTTTTAGTTTCGTGATCAACACAGAGAAACCGCTGGAGGAATTACTCGCGGAAAAGTTTCCTTACTTCCTACCGCTACTCGACAGAATTCAAGATGTTCAGGAGCGATACGAAAAAAAGAAAAAGGCGACCAACTCGATGGATTTCGACGACCTACTGCAAAAGACGTTGTTGATGTTTCAGCAGCACGAGCGCATCGCAGAAGTTTACCGGCGGCAGTTTCAGTTCATTCTGGTCGATGAATACCAGGACACAAACAAAATCCAGGCTGACATTGTGGATCTGCTCGCCAGCGACCACCACAATGTGATGGTCGTTGGAGACGACGCGCAGTCGATTTATTCGTGGCGCGGCGCGAACTTCCAAAATATTCTAGAATTTCCGAAGCGTTATCCAGACGCGCAGGTGTTCAAAATCGAAATGAATTACCGCAGCGTGCCGGAAATTCTGGAGGTGGCGAACGCAGCGATCGCCGCAAACGTTCGACAATTCCGCAAACACCTAAGCGCAACACGCGAATCAAAAGCACTGAAGCCGGCTCTGGTGGCGCTGAACGACGGCGCGGAACAAGCGCAGTTTGTGGCGCAGCGGATTCTCGAACTGCGCGATGAAAATGTCGATCTTAACGATATCGCGGTGCTTTACCGCGCGCATTATCACGCGGTCGAGCTGCAATTGGAGCTTTCCCGGCGCGGTATTCCCTACCAAATCACCAGCGGTATCCGATTTTTCGAGCAGGCGCATATCAAAGATGTGACTTCATTTGTCCGTTTCATAGCTAATCCGCGCGATGAAGTCGCCTTTAACCGGATGGTGAAATTGCTTCCGGGCATTGGCAATCGGACGGCAGAAAATCTTTGGCAGACGTGGGAAAGCCGTCTCGCTGTAGCCGGGATCGGTGATCCCGGCCGTGAAAAAACACCAGCGCCTGCCGGGGTCAGCGCCCCCGGCTACAGCGAACGTCTCCTAGCAATGAACGTTCCCGCAAAATCAAAGAAACTGTGGACGCAACTGGCGCATACCCTGGATGAGATCGCACCGGGCGGCCAACCTAATCCACCCTCGGAAATGATCGCATCGATTGTGGAAGCGATTTACGACGACTACGCGAAGGTGAACTTTACCAACTACGAACTGCGTCGCGAAGATCTCGATCAGCTCGCAGTGTTTGCCCGCCAGTTCAAAGACGTGCACGAATTTCTCTCTCAACTGGCGCTGATCAGCAACGTCGATGCGGAGGCCGCGCCAGGTCAGACGAGCGACAAAGAGGCGGTCAATCTGTCCACTGTGCACCAGGCGAAAGGTCTCGAGTTCCACACCGTGTTCGTCATCTGGTTGACTGACGGAATGTTTCCGAGCAGCCGCTCGCTCGATACGCGCGATGCGTTGGAGGAAGAGCGGCGCTTGTTTTACGTGGCCGTCACCCGCGCACGCGACGAGCTTTATCTTACTTATCCGCAAATGCGCTTGAGCGGAGGCTACGGCGATGTCTTCCAGCGGCCATCGCGTTTCCTGCAAGAAATTTCAAACGATCTGGTGGAAGACTGGCAAGTGAGGCGGGGCTGATTTCCTTTTGTCATGTCGAGCGGAGTCGAGACATCTTTCATTGGTAGCTCATTTTATCGACTGGTCAGAGATTCCTCGACTTCGCTCGGAATGACACGAATGGGCGTCAAAGACTGGCAGGTGATGAGAAAATGACGAAGCTCAAATGACGAATGACGAAAGAAATTCAAATGATCGAATGACGAAAACGCATGCCGGATTTTTTCGTCATTCGTGTTTCGTCATTATTTCGTCATTCGTCATTCGTCATTTGTCATTTTCTTCATGATTCTGTCGCCGGAGAAAAAGATTGCTGGAGTTCTCGTCCCGCTGTTTGCCCTCCGGGGACAAGAGGATTTTGGAATCGGCGACACCGCTGCGTTGCGCGAGTTTATTGATTGGGTCGCAGAAGTCGGATTCAAACTTGTCCAGCTCCTGCCCATCAACGAAGTAGGAGACGATAACAGTCCTTACAACGCGATCAGCGCCATGGCGATCGAACCAACGACGCTGCACCTTGCGCCAAACTCGCCGCAGGATTTAACGCGCGAAGACTTTGACACTGCAGTTGCCGATGTTGATCTGAACGCGCTCCGTCTTGGCGCGGTAAAGTATCGCCCTGTAAAAAAACTGAAGCTGCGCTTGCTGGAAAAAGCGTTTTCGAATTTCTCGGCTCACGCCGGCGAACAACGGCAATCAGAATTCCGAGCATTCTGCGAACAAGAGTCCGCGTGGTTGCGCGAGTATGCATTTTTCCGGGTCCTGATGGAGGCTAACGACGATAGCGCGGCATGGAATCGATGGCAGCCGCAGCATCAGACAATCGAAAAAGCGCGCAGTTGGCTCCACGATCTGCCGCACGATCGACAGGCGGCTCTGGCACGCCGCGAAAGCTTCTTCTGTTACGTGCAATGGATCGCGGACCAGCAGTGGCGCGCCGTCAAAACGTACGCCGAGGAACGCGGCGTCGCGCTAATGGGCGACATTCCATTCGGTGTCAGTTATTGCAGCGCCGACGTTTTCGCGCGCCCGGATGAATTCATGCTGGACTGGTTCGGTGGCGCACCTCCCGAACCTTACTTCGAAGACGACGCCTTTACGCGAAAATGGGGGCAAAACTGGGGTATCCCCCTCTATCGCTGGGATAACATGCGCGTAAACAATTTTGAGTGGTGGCGCCAGCGGGTACGTGCCGTCCGACGCATTTTTCATCTTTTTCGGATCGATCATATCCAGGGATTTTATCGCATCTATGCCTTTCCGTGGCGGCCCCGCAGGAACAAGGAATTCCTTCCGCTCGACGAGCACCAGATGGTGCAGCGAACTGGCGGTCGTGCACCGCATTTCGTTCCACGTGATGACAACACACTCGAAAACCGGGAAGCGAACAAACGCGAAGGCGAAGAATACCTGCGCGCTATTCTGGAAGAAGCCGGCGGCAGGCGCGTGATCGGCGAAGATCTCGGCGTCGTCCCCGAATACGTGCGACCAAACTTACGATCGCTCGGCATTGCCGGATTTAAAATTCCGCAATGGGAAGTGCACGATGGCATGATCATCCCTGGGCAGATGTACGAACGGCTGTCGGTGGCGACGTACGCAACACACGATCATGAACCGATTCGTGCTTTGTGGAATGAGGCCTTCGAGCCGCCATTTTCGAACGCTGGCGGACAAGCGCGAGCCACACTCGAAAAGATCGCTCTGTTTGCCGGACTGAATTCAAAAATCGGAGAGCTCGATTTCGAAAGGGATTTTTATCCGGCGATCATGGAAGCACTTTTCAGGTGCGAATCGTGGATCGCCATCGTCATGATCGCTGATCTACTGGCACGCAAATATCGGTTCAACGTCCCCGGGACTAAAGCGAACCTGAATTGGACGCGCCGAATGCAGCGCTCGATTGCACAGCTCGGTTCCAGCCGAAAAGAGCAGCGGCGAATGCAGTTAATCCATGAGCTGCTGGTGAAAACAGGAAGGGCGTAATCCCGATTGGGGAGCGTGGGCGCCTCGCCCGCACATTTCGACGCCCCGGCGAAATGTCATCAACGCATTCCAGTGCGACCGGTGCACACATTTGGAAAAGTTCGCGGTGGCGAGGGTGCCATCGCCATCGCGCGAGGCGCGCGCTCTCCCCAGTCGGCTACGCACTTTTTTCGATCGGCGCGCCGACTTTGTTGCCCCATTCGGTCCACGAACCATCGTAATTGCGGACATTATCGAGTCCCAAGAGGTAGGTGAGCACAAACCAAGTGTGACTCGACCGTTCGCCAATTCGGCAATACACAATTGTATTCTTGCCGGGACCGACTCCGCATTGATCGAAATAGATTTTCGCCAGTTCTGAAGCTGGCTTGAATGTGGAGTCATCGTTGGTGGCGGTCTTCCACGGCATGCTCTTTGCCCCTGGAACGTGGCCGCCGCGCAGCACGCCTTCCTGCGGATACTCTGGCATGTGTGTGATCTCGCCCCTGTATTCGCCCGGCGAACGCACGTCGATCAGCGGTTTGCCGCTCTTGCTTTGCGCCAGCGCTTCATCGAAAAACGCGCGAATCTCCTTGTCGAATCGCTTCTTCGGCACCGGATAATTTGTCTTCGGATATTTTGGGACTTCGCGCGTCATCGAACGGCCTTCCGCTTTCCATTTGTCCCGGCCGCCATTCAGAATTTTCACATTCTCGTGACCGAAGAGGCGGAATGCCCAGAGCGCGTAACACGCCCACCAGTTCGCCTTATCACCATAAAAAATGCAGGTCGTTTCCGGTGTGATTCCGTTCCGACTGCAGAGCTCGGCGAATTTTTCCGGTGAAATGTAATCGCGGATCACTGGGTCCTGCAGATCGGCGCGCCAATCGATATGCACTGCGCCGGGAATGTGGCCGGTGTCATAAAGCAGGACGTCTTCGTTTGATTCGACGATTCGGATTCCATCGTCCTTGAGATGTTTCTCCAGCCAGTCGGTCTCTACTAGCGCTTCCGGATGCGCGTATTCAGTCGGGTAAGTAGCCATAGGCCAAAACTTCAGACTGCTCTCACAAGGCGGCAAGGAATTTTACGTCGGGCTCAAGGCGCCATCGCCGGGTAGCGCACGCGTCTCGTCCGCCGGAGGTCGGATTCGCCGTGGCGAACGTGTTGGCGAGCGCGTCTTCGCGATCGCGAACTTTTCTCTCAGCTTTAAGCTTCGGGGAGCGATGAATGCGCAGACGAAGTTCATTTCGGCGCGACGCCGAAACCAGCACGCGAGACGCGCGCTCTCTCCTGAATCCTGCGACTCACCGCAAAATCGAATCAGCCGGATATATCACGCCATTCTTGATGACTGTGTCGATGTCGGAAGCGTGCGCGATGTCGTCCAGCGGATTGGAATTGAGAATAACCAGATCGGCGAAATAACCGTTCTCGATGTGGCCGATATGCGCGCCGGTCTCGCCGCCGAAAAGTTTCGCCGCATTAGCCGTGGCGCACTGCAAAATCTGCATCGGCGTTAGCCTCGCTTCTTTCATCAACTGAAATTCACGAAAGAGCGCGGGTCCATGAATCGTTCCGATGTTTCCAGCATCAGTGCCGGCGGCGATAGTCACGCCGGAGTCCTGCAGTTTTTTCAAATTCGGCAGCGCGACTTCATAAGTTTTGTTGATCTTGTCGAGAGCGGCCTTTGGATCGGCCAGCGCGGTCTTGACCCGTTCCGGCAATTTGTCTTGAGGAATTTTCGTGACGTCTAGCGACGCGATCACTTCTGGGTTGCCCCACTTTTGTTCCTCGGGCGTCAGATTCAACTGGTGCGAGAACGTCCGGCCGTAGCGTTCGAAGACCACGAGCGTCGGACACAAAATGACATGTCGATCTTTCAATAGCTTTACGAATGCGCCATCCACCGGCTTATCGACCACGCTGTGAACAAGAATGTCCGCGCCTTCTTCAACCGCAGCGCGCGCCGTTTCCAATTCGGTCGCGTGAACTGCGACGCGAATCTTGTGCGCGTGACTTTCTTCAACCGTCGCACGTACGGTCGGCCGAAACGCGTCGAGCGGATGGTCTTTGTCGACGATGTACCAAATCTTGACCAAGTCCGGTTTCTGTTCGGCCAATTTGCGCACGAACTCGCGCGCTTGATCCGGATTGTCGATCTTCACGATCGGCGGATCGCCAAGATCGAGTTTCTCGCGCGAGACGCTGGAGATTAACGGTCCGGCGACCGCCACGCGCGGCGCTTTCTCAGTTGCATTCGCCTTTTTGCGCACCTCGAAATTCCACATCGGTCCGCCGACATCGACGACGCTCGTGATCCCGCAACGGATGTAACGGGCAAATACATCGTCGAGGTGCGATTTGATCCAAGCGACCTCGTCCTTGTACGGCCGGACACTATTGAAGTCCGCGCCGTCGGGTCGCGTGAACAAGTCCGCCGATTGAAAAAAATGAATGTGCGTGTCGATGTAGCCAGGCAAAATGAATTTGCCCACGCAACTGATCTGTTTCCCGAGCGTTGCCGCGTCCTGTTTGCCCATCGCGACCCGCTCAATTTTGTCGCCGTTAATCACCACCGTCGCGTTTGGCAATACTTTGCCGTCGACTGGATTGATCAGGGTCGCGCCGACCAGCGAGATTTTTTCGGCGTTAACGGCAACCACGCCGATGAAGAGAAGAAGAGCAGCAATCTTTTTCATATTCCAAGCGTTGTAGCGGTGCTTGTATCAAGCACCGAACCGAATCACAAGGCGCTTGACACAAGCATCTCTAAAAGGTTGTCATGTCGACCGAAGTGGAGACATCTCTAAAGTTTCCGATCAAGCAACGGCCAGACAACAGTGAGAGATTCCTCGACTTCGCTCGGAATGACAAACCCTAGCCTGTTGGTTCGTCAGCGATTTTCAAAACAATTTTTCCACGCGTGTGATGCGTTGCGGCCTGCGCGTCCGCTTTGGCTGCCTCAGTTAAAGGCAAAACTTGCGAAACGATCGGCTTGATCTTTCCGTCATCGATCAACTTCGTGATTTCGGCGAGTTCCGTCGCATCCGGATGTGACGAGAGCGACGCGCCGCGAATTTCGTGTTTCTTAAGTTCGGCTTCATCGCAGCGGGAAACAAGCGTTACGACGATGCCGCCTTTTTTTAACACGCCGTACGATCGGGCAAGCGTATCGCGGCCAACTGGATCCAGCACAATATCGACATCGTGCGCGATCTCTTCGAATTTTTGGTTCGTGTAATCGATCGCGACGTCGGCACCGAGTTGTTTCAGCAAATCTTGATTGGCCGTTGAAGCCGTGGCGATGACGCGGGCACCGCGCGCCTTTGCAATTTGAATAGCAAAACTTCCGACGCCTCCCGAACCGCCATGAATCAACACAGTCTGACCAGCTTGAATCTTTCCAACATCGACCAACGCTTGCCACGCCGTTAACGCCGCCAGCGGAACCGACGCTGCTTCGACGAAGCTCAGCGACCTCGGTTTGATTGCCGATTCGCTTTCATTCGAGATGCAATATTCGGCCCAACCGCGGCCCCAGAGGAGATACGCGTAAACCGGATCGCCGACCTTCAATTTCGTAACGTTCGCTCCCGTTTTCACAACAACGCCGGCCATTTCGTAACCGAGGATGAGCGGCAGGTGCGTCCCAAATTCTTTGGCGTACTTCCCGCCAAGTATCAGGGGGTCGGCTGGATTCACGCCGCTCGCGATCACGCGCACGAGAATTTCGTTGTCCTTCGGTTCCGGCACCGGGACATCCTCGTACTTCAATACTTCAGGTCGGCCGTATTCGTGCGCGACGATCGCCTTCATCGTCTTCGGCAAATCGACGGCGCTCGAAAACGAACTTGAGATGATCGAGGCGAGAAACACGAAGATGAACCTTCGTCTCGCGGCGAGAGATGCGGATCGCAGCAAATGTTACTCCTTCGATTCGGGCACGGCTTTCTCAGCCGCTTGAAAACCAATCTTGGAATGAGTGCCGTCGCAAAACGGTTTTTCAGTCGACGCGCCGCAGCGACAAAGCGCCATTCGTTTTTCCACCGGAAATTTATTGCCGTCCGCGTCGATCAGTTCCACTTCGCCCGTTACGATGTAAGGACCGTTCTTGATTGTCTCGATTGTTACTTGAGCCATGGCGCAACACTAAAGCACCAATTTTCAAACCCCAAGCGCGAGAGAAACGCCGTGGATTTCTGGGGAGCACAGGCCGCTGGCCTGTAGCGTTTGGCAGCTTGCCGAACGCAGTGAATTAACCCGCGCGAGGTTCGCCAACATGTTCGCGGCAGGCTGCCGCGAACTACAGGCCAGCGGCCTGTGCTCCCCAGAGACAGAGCTTGCATGCACAATTCTTCAGCGAGAGTTTTGCGGCTCATGAAAATACTTCCTGCCATTTTTCTCGCGCTCGCGACATTAGCCCTCGCCCAGAGCCCCAAGCATCCATTCACCTTCGAAGACATGATGGCGCTGAAGCGGGTGGGCGCGCCGGTGCCATCGCCGGATGGCAAATGGGTCGTGTTCGATTGCCAAGATGTCGATCTTGCGGCGAACACGAAGATTTCGCATTTGTGGATCGTGCCGGCGAATGGCGGCGAATCGCAGCGATTGAATCCGACGCCGAATCACGAGGAGCGCCCGCGGTTTTCACCGGACGGCAAACGGCTCATTTGGACTTCGAAAGCGACTGATCCGACGCAAATCTGGATGTGCGATTTCGACTCCGGAAGCGGAGCGCTGGTTGGGAAGCCTCGGCAGCTAACGACAATTTCTACCGGTGCCGACGGAGGGATCTGGTCGCCCGATGGGAAGAACATCGTGTTCGTGTCGGCGGTTTATGCGGATTGCAGAGATGATGCGTGCAACAAGCAACGCGATGAAGAGCTGAAGAAGAGCAAAGTAAAAGCAAAAATTTTTTCTCGCTTGTTCTATCGGCATTGGAACGCATTCACTGAATTCAAGCGGAGCCATTTGTTTGTGGTTTCAGCGGACGCAACTGTAGAGGCAGGCGTGTCGCCTGCACCATCTCCAGAATCGCAGCCGACACGGCTGCCACTACAGAAGAACGAGCCGCGTGATCTCACTCCAGGCGATCACGATGTGCCGCCGTTCTCGTTAGGCGGGCAGGATATGTATGCGATTTCGCCCGGCGGGCAGGAGGTCGCGTACACGAGCAACATCGACGAGGTCGAAGCGACCAGCACGAACAACGAAATTTTCACTGTGGCGATTGCTGTAGAGTCCGCTGTCCCCAGCGGACAATCCCCTGATGCGCTGAGGACAGCGCACGCTACAGCATCGCCCAAGAAGATTTCCACCAGTCGAGGCGCCGATTCGACGCCGCTCTATTCGCCGGACGGAAAATATCTCGCCTGGCGCTCGCAAGCGCGCGCCGGCTTCGAAGCCGATAAATGGCGGCTCCTCGTGCAAGATCGGCACTCGGGCGACACTGAGGATCGAACCGACATTTTCGACCGTTCGGCAGGCAGCTTCGCATGGTCAGCAGATTCTAAAAGAATTTTTGCCAGCTTTGAGGATGACGGAGAAGCGCCCGTGTTCGTTGTCTCGCTCGAAACGAAGCAGGCTTTTCGGGTACCTCCGAACATTGTTCCCCAAATCCACGCGGATGATCTGACGTTCAGTGCACCGGTAGCACGATTGTACTTCACGAGAATGGCAGCTACAGCCCCGAATGAGATTTACTACTTAGATACCTCACACCTCGACTCAGATTTTCTGCAGACTCCGGATCCCGTTGCCCTTACTCACATGAACGACACGCTGTTGTCGCAGATCGACATGCAACCGTTGGAATCGTTCACATTCAAAGGCGCGGATAACGAAAAAGTGCAGGGTTTCTTGGTCAAGCCGCCGGGATTCGATCCGAATAAAAAGTATCCGCTGAAATTTTTGATCCACGGCGGGCCGCAAGGCGCATGGGGGAACGAGTGGACGTATCGCTGGAACGCGGAGTTGTTCGCTGCGACCGGAAATTACGTAGTGGTGATGATAAATTTCCACGGCTCGACCGGTTACGGGCAGAAGTTTACCGACTCGATCAGCGGGGATTGGGGCGGCAAACCGTATGTCGATCTGATGAAGGGACTCGATTACGTGGAGAAGACCTACCCGTTCGTCGACAAGAACCGCGAGGCGGCGCTGGGCGCGAGCTACGGTGGTTACATGGCGAACTGGTTGTTAGGTCACACAAATCGGCTCAAATGCATAGTGTCGCACGACGGCATGTTTAACGCGGAGTCGGCGTATGGCACGACGGAGGAGATTTGGTTCATGAATTGGGAATTCGGCGGTCCGCCATGGAAAAAACGGGATGTTTATCGGAAGTGGTCACCGCACGAGTACGCGGCGAAGTTCAAAACGCCGACACTGGTCGTACACGGTCAGAACGATTACCGGATCGACGTTTCGCAAGGATTCGATCTTTTCACTACCCTGCAAATCCTGAAAGTCCCGTCGAAGATGTTGTATTTCCCCGACGAAGGCCATTGGGTGCTCAAGCCGCAGAACAGCCGGCTGTGGTACAAAACTGTGAACGATTGGGTGGATCAATGGTGTAAATAATCCTCTGTCATGTCCACCGAAGTGGAGACTTTCTAAATATCTCTCACCGAAACCAGCAAGAGATTCCTCCAGACCTTCCCATAGAGCGACGGCTTGGCAGACGACTGCGCTCAGATGACAAGAAGCCACGATTGCGCCTTTCTGGGGAGCACAGGCCGCTGGCCTGTAGTTGCCGGCAGCTTGCCGGCAACATTCTGATTCGCGGCGACCACTGAACAAACAGGCATCTCGGCAAGCTGCCGAGATGAACAGGCTGGCAGCCTGTGCTCCTCGGAAGCGCAAAACCTGTTCGCCCCGCTTGACTTTTTGCGCAGCTTGCGCATTAAGAACGCCATCGAAGATTCTATGAGTCGCTCCTTCTTTGGAATTTTGAAAGCAGCTTGCTGTGTTGGTCTCGTTTTGCTCGTCACAGGTTGCGGCGAAGACCCGCGTTATTCGGCCAGAACGCAGTATCTGGGCGGGGCTTACGGCGGCGGCGGCGAGGGTGGTCCGCCGCGAGACACCGTCTCCTACTGGGACGGGGATAGCTCCAACGGAAGTCCTTCTGTGAAAATCAGCCTGGGAGAACAGCGCGCCTATTTTTACAAGGGCGGCGTGCTGGTCGGCGTTTCGCAACTGTCCACCGGCCGGGAGGGACTAAACACTCCCATTGGACAGTTTAAAATTATTCAAAAAGACAAAGACCACGTCTCCAGCTTATTCGGCGACTATGTCGATTCGGGGGGAAATGTCGTCGTGCCCAACGTCGATGTGAAAAAGGATCCGAAACCGCCGGGCGCTCACTTCAGAGGCACGCCGATGCCGTACTTCATGCGCATCGTGTCAGGGACGGGCATGCACGCAGGTTATTTGCCGGGGTATCCGGCGTCACACGGCTGTATCCGCATGCCTGAATTCATGGCCGAAAATTTCTTTAGATCAGTCTCAGTCGGAACGCCCGTCACGATCACCAATTAAGGCTCTTTAAGGTTGGTGTTCGTTGGTCGGCAGTTGGCGTGCAACGAAGCAGTTCACTCCGAACCCGTTCACGACATCTCGAGACAGCTTCGTGGGGCCTTCTCGCCTCTCCCCTTGGATAAGGGGAGAGGACAAAGGTGAGGGGTCGGAGCCCTCCGACTGACCCTGAATAAACCTATGCTCTGCTCGTCTCTTTTTGAAGCCGGAGGCGACCATACAGCACTCCGCAGTCGTTCCATTCCACATGAACATCCAACCGATAAGGATGAGCACCTGGTTTTTCGCGGTCTCGTATCTGGGCTTGCAGAAAATTTCTGACCACGTCATTCTGATGATCCCGCCGCCAAAAATATGATCGTCATTACGCAACCAAACGCCACTGAGGAACAGATCCAGCGGATCGTTACGCGCGTACGCGAGTTTGGGCTTGAGGCACAAATCAGCCGTGGCGCATCGCGCGTGATCATCGGCGTAATTGGGCCGGAGGCGCTCCTGCGCGAAAAGCCGATTGCCGCGATGGCGGGCGTGGAAGCAATCATCCCGGTGTTGAAGCCATACAAACTTGCCGCGCGCGACTCGCGCGGCTCCTCCTGTGTGGCAATTGGCGACGTGCGCCTGGGCGAACACGAGGATGTTGTCCTTATTTGCGGTCCGTGCTCAGTTGAAAGTAGAGAACAAATTCAGTCGATCGCGACGATCGTGAAAGAATCTGGCGCAAAGATTTTGCGCGGCGGCGCGTTTAAACCGCGGACTTCCCCATATAGTTTTCAGGGGTTACGCGAAGAGGGACTTCGCTTTCTCGCCGAAGCGCGCGCGAAGACGGGCTTGCCCGTGGTTACTGAAGTCATGGACCCTCGCGATCTCTCCATGATCGAGAAGTACGCAGACTGCCTGCAGGTCGGCACCCGGAACATGCACAATTTTTCTCTCTTGAAAGAAGTCGGCCGCAGCACACTTCCCGTGCTGCTCAAGCGCGGATTCAGCGCCACGGTTTATGACCTGATCATGAGCGCGGAATACATTCTTAACGAAGGTAACCCTAACGTTGTCCTCTGCGAGCGCGGGATTCGCACGTTTGAGACGGCCGCCCGCTACACGCTCGATCTTAGCGCTGTTCCAATCTTGAAGTCCAAAACGCATCTGCCAGTCGTTGTCGATCCGACGCATGCGCTTGGCCTGCGCGAATTTGTCCCGCAGATGTGTCTCGCCGCAGTCGCTGCCGGCGCGGACGCGCTCATGATCGAGGTGCACGATTCTCCGGAAATGGCCAAGAGCGACGGCAACCAGGCGCTCACGCCGGAAATTTTCGCCGGGCTCGTTCCGCGCCTTCGCGCGGTCGCCGTAGCCATCGGGCGCGCGCTGTAAGAATTTCGTCCCAGCGAATTGGTCCCAACGCGTTGAGGACAACGCGTTCCACCTTGCGCAAAGGTGGATCGGCTTCTCCTGAAGACGATGCCGACATCAATCGCCGAAGGCGCAGGCACAGCCGCGGCTACAACTCTGGAAGAACTTGGCGTAAGCTCGTTAGTGGAAAAATCCGTCGGCGTAAAGCTTCTGGAAAGTGTCGCAGCGAGCGAACCGATCACGCGCAAACTTGGCGCGATACGAGAGGCTCGATGGCCGGTACAATTTTCGCACGTTATAGAGCCGGCACAGGCGTTCTTGGCCGCCGTAATCGCGCACGCGTGCCATGGACGTCCACCCGATGACCGTCACGCTGCCGATTCCACGATCTGGGTCCTCTGTCCCAGCGTTCATTCTCAAGAACTGCTTTACGAGAGTTTGCTGAACTGGCGGCCAGACGCGCTTTTCCTGCCGGAAGCCGAGCTTGTCGCGGTAGAAAACGTTTTACCCGATCCGGAAATCGCGGCTGAACGACTGGCGCTGCTGATGGAGATCGAGCGCGACAGTGGTCCGCGTATCATCGTCGCGACGCGTGCAAGTCTCGATCAACCCGCGCCAGAGCGCGGCACGCTCCAATCTGCCGTCAGCCAACTGCGACGCGGCGCAACCGCAAAGATGGAACAGCTTCTCGATCAACTCGTGGCCAGCGGTTATGAGCGCGTCGCCCAAGTAACTACTCGGGGACAGTTCGCTGTCCGTGGCGGCATTGTCGATCTCTATTCGTGGCACGCGTCATTGCCCTTCCGGCTGGAATTTTTCGGCGACCAAATCGAATCGCTACGCGAGTTCGATATCGACAGTCAAACCTCCGTGCGCGATCTGGCTTCAGTCGCTATTTTGCTCGGAGCGGCCTCGCCAGATCGCTCTTTCCTATTCAGCGATCAGAGCGGTTTCGTTCGCGATTACGTTGCTCCGAATCACCTCGTAATCGCGATTGAACCCGACATGGAGCGCGGAGCTCCTGCGACGCCGGGCTCGCCCGCCTTCGCGGCGTTACGGCGTGGCAAGCTGGACGTTGCCCCTTCAAACATCCAGATCAGCGAAGGCTGGATTCAAACTGGTCCGGAAGATTTCACCGGCGCGTTCGAAGACTGCGACATCGGCGAGTTTGCGGCCGGTGACCTGGCGCTCGCCGAGGCGAAACGGGCGCAGTTTATCCAACGTTTAAAAGAATGGCGCGCAAACAACACGCGAGTCGTCATTTATTTTCAGACCGAAGGAGAGAACGAGCGCTTTCGGGAAATTATGGCAGGCGCAACTGAAGGCGTCGATTTTGTCGAAGGAACGTTGCGGCGCGGCTTTTGTTTCCGCGAAGCCAATCTCGTCGTCCTCTCAGCCGCAGAATTATTTGGGCGATTCGCGGTCCATGCGCGCAGGCATTTGCGTCGCGCCGAGCGCAATCGCGCGCAGATCGACTTTAGCGAACTGAACGAAGGCGATTTGGTTGTGCACCTTGAGCACGGCATCGGCCGATTTCTCGGCCTTATAAAAATCCCTCGTAGCACAGGCTTCCAGCCTGTGGGGCCGGCGGGCGTCTCGTCTGCCGATTCAGCAAGCAAGATGCTCGCTAGCCCCACAGACAAGATGTCTGTGCTACAAGAAGAGCAGGAAGTTCTCGGACTCGAATTTGCAGATGAAGCGAAGCTCTACGTCCCTCTCGAGCAAGCGTACCTCGTTTCCCGCTACGTCGGCGCGGGAAAAAAATCGCCGCCGCTAAGCTCGCTCGGCGATGGGAAATGGGCCCGCGCCAAAATAAAAGCTGCGGCTTCCATTTTCGATTACGCCGGCAAAATGTTGGCGATTCAAGCGGAGCGGCAAATGCACCCAGGTTACGCATTCGCCCCGGACACAAAATGGCAGGCGGAATTTGAGCGTTCATTCCCGTTTCGCGAAACGCCGGATCAAATGAAGGCCATCATTGATGCGAAAATCGACATGGAACGTCCGCGACCGATGGATCGTCTGATCTGTGGCGACGTTGGCTTCGGGAAAACCGAAGTGGCCGTCCGCGCCGCGTTCAAGGCGGTCATGGCCGGCAAACAAGTAGCCGTGCTGGCGCCGACCACCGTTCTGGCTCAACAACATTTCGAAGTGTTCCGGCAGCGCATGCTCGATTACCCGGTGCGCATCGAAATGCTCAGCCGCTTTCGTTCGCAATCCGAACAGAAGAAAGTGCTACAACTGCTACACGAAGGCGGCGTTGATATCGTCATTGGCACTCATCGGCTCATCTCCGGCGACGTAGTATTCAAGGACCTTGGCGTGGCAATCATCGATGAGGAACAGCGCTTCGGAGTTCTTCACAAGGAAAAGTTCAAAGAGCTCTTCAAGCTGGTCGATGTGCTGACACTTTCGGCCACGCCGATTCCGCGCACTCTTTACCTTTCGCTTGTGGGGGTAAAAGATATGTCCACGATTGAGACGCCGCCGCTCAATCGTTTGCCGGTAGAAACCGTGGTATCAGCCTACGATGAACGGATCATTCGCACCGCAATTGATCGCGAATTGGAACGGCAGGGCCAGGTGTTTTTTTTGCACAATCGCGTAGCGACGATCGAGAGCGCGCGGGACCGGATTGTTCATCTTTGTCCGCAGGCCAGAGTTGAAATAGGCCATGGCCAGATGGACGCGGACGAACTCGAAGCGGTGATGGCCCGTTTCATTGCCGGCAAAACCGACGTGCTCGTTTGCACTACGATCATCGAAAGCGGCCTCGATATCCCCAACGCAAACACCATCATCATCGATCGCGCGGATCAGTTTGGTCTGGCCGACTTGTATCAATTGCGCGGACGCGTCGGCCGAGCCGAGCACAAGGCATACGCCTATCTGCTCCTTCCACGCGAGATGATGACAATCGGCGCAGCGCGCAAGCGAATCAGCGCCATCAAACAGTACAGCTCGCTCGGCGCGGGTTTTCGCATCGCCATGCGCGATTTGGAGATTCGCGGCGCAGGCAGCATTCTGGGCACAGCTCAGAGCGGCCACATTGTAGCGGTTGGTTTCGATTTGTATTGCCAGTTGCTGAAGCAGGCGGTGACGCAGCTCAAGGGTGAGAAACCGCGGCTCCGATTGGATGTCGATTTACAGCTCGATTTTGTCGTCACAAATGAAGCGGAGTACGTTCCAGCCACAAAAACAAGGAGCGGCGGTCTCCAGTCCGCCGAAGCGCTTGGAAAAGCGCCTATCCTCGAGCGAATTCCCGCTTTCATTCCAGTCGCCTATGTCAGCGATCCTGCTCTGCGAATACGAGCCTATCGCAATGTCGCGGAGGTCACTTCACAGGAGCAATTGGATCGTCTGCAGCGCGATTGGCGTGATCGGTTTGGGCCGGTCCCTCCGGCAGTTGACAATTTATTTGCTCTCATCAAAATCAAGCTCGCCGCAGCGGAATCAGGAGTGAGTCGGGTGGAATTACGGGAGCGCAAATTGATGTTGACGCGGCATGGGGATTTTATACTTGTCGCGGGCAAATTTCCCCGTTTAGTTGCAGCGAAAATCGATCAGTACCCCCGGGAAATTCAGGCACTGATTAAAAAATTATGAGGAATCTTGTACGTCCATTTGCCGCCATTTTGCTTACCGGCTGTGGCCTTGCTCTATGGCCTTTTTGTGGCGCTGCATTTGCCGAGGAGGCCCAGGTGGTAGATGGCATTGCGGCGGTTGTGAATGGCGACGTCATCACCTACTCGCAAGTTCGGCAATTGTCCGCACCACGCGAAAAACTGCTGCGGTCGCAGCTCACCGGCAAGGAACTGGAAAAGAAGCTGATCGAACTGCGCGAGCTTGCTTTAAAAGATTTGATTGACCGACGCCTTGTGATCCAGGCGTTTAAAAAGGAAAGCTACCAAATCCCGGATCACATTGTCGACGACCGGGTGCATCAGATCATCCGAGAATCCTTTGGCGGCGACCGCAACACTTTCATCAAGACACTCGAGGCGGAGAATTACACGTTAGGCGAGTTCAAAGAGAAGGAACTGGAAAGAATAATGGTGCAGGCCATGCGCAGCCATAACGTCAAGACGAACACGATTATTTCGCCTACGAAAATCGAAGATTACTACAGGAAGCATCACGAAGAATTCACCAGCAAGGAACAGATCAAGCTGCGAATGATCATGATTCCTGGCCAAAAGGACACCGCGAGCGCCCCCGCGCAGAAGGCGCTGGCGGAAGAAGTGCTCGGTAAGCTGGCCGGCGGCGCGGAATTCGATCGCACAGCGCAGGTCTATTCCGAAGACAGCACCCGCGACAATGGCGGCGACTGGGGGTGGATCGAGCGCAACACTCTGGCTGCCTCGCTTGAAAAATTCGCATTCAATATGCCAGTCGGCCGAATCAGCAACATCATCGATTACGCTGGCAATTATTATATTATCAAAGTCGAAGATAAACGCGGCGGCACTACGCGTTCACTTGCCGAAGCACGGGACGATATCGAGAAGAGACTGATTCAGGAGGAAGCACAGAGTATTCAGGAACGCTGGATTGCCGGCCTGCGCGCAAAGGCTTACATCAAGACGTTCTGACGCGCATTCTGCTCTTCCTCTTCCGCTTAGCCTCAGTCTGCCGTCTCCTCTCTTAATCCTGCTCGTGCTCGATTGAGCAAATTCGATTACGATCACGAGCAGGCGTTGGCTCACACACGAAATGCATTTGGTGTGTGAGCCGCCAGCTTCGCTGGCAGGAGCGGAGCGACAACGCTGGGTAGGAGCGCGGCATCCTGCCCACCTAGAGCGCAAGCGAACAGCTACATTAGTATCCTCTGTTTCCTCGCTCCACTCGCGCCTGTTCCGGCTGGCCGTCCGCTCGCTCCTCACGGAGTCTCGCATACGATTGGCGGCCGTCCTCCAGCAGCCGAGGGCGGCTGCCACTCCACACTCCGTGTATGCTTGCCACTTAACAGAGGATATTAATGTAGGAGCATGAGCAGAAAAAAACCGCGCATTGGCATTACGCTGGGCGATTGCGCCGGAATCGGACCGGAGATTGTCGATACTGCATTGAAATCTGGTCGAGTCCCGAAATCCGCCGAGTACAAAACCATTGGTAAATATCCTGACTGCACACCCGGGCATCCCACGGCGGAAACTGCGCGTGCCGCCGCGGCTGCACTCGAAGAAGCCGTCACACTCGCCGGGCGCGGCGAGCTCGATGCAATCGTAACAGGGCCGATTCATAAAGCCCGGATGTACGACGTCGGTTTCAAGTTCCCAGGGCAAACGGAATTTTTCGCGGAGCGTTGCGGGGTCAAAAATTTCGCGATGTGCTTGACGGGCGGAAAAATCACGGTCGCGCTGGTCACAACACACATTCCATTGAGCGAAGTTCCACATGCGCTAAAGCAATCGGAGATTGTCCGCGTCGGTCTGTTGCTTGCGGATTTCTTGTCACGCATTCCTCGTTCGAAGACGGATCGATCGAGTCCTGCGGCGCGAGGACCGCGCATCGCCATTGCCGGATTAAATCCGCACGCCGGCGAATCAGGCAAAATCGGAAGCGAAGAAATCGATATCATCGGCCCAGCTATCGCGGCGCTGAAATCCGAAATCCGAAATCCGAAGTCCGAAATAACCGGGCCACACTCGCCGGACACGGTTTTTCACCGCGCGATCGAAGGCGAATTCGACGCGGTACTTTGTATGTATCACGATCAAGGATTGATCCCACTGAAGCTGCATGCCTTTCACGAAGGTGTGAACGTCACCTTGGGCCTCCCTTTTCCTCGAACCAGCCCTGATCACGGCACTGCGTTTGATATTGCCGGCAAGGGACTCGCGCGACACGATAGCATGATCGCAGCGCTCAATCTCGCTGTGGAACTGACCGCAAGGTCATCCTGAGCGGAGTCGAAGGATCCCGCGGAATTAGCTGAAGGTTTACCACGGGATTGCTACGTTAATCAGCTTCATGCTATTAACGTCGCGAGCGGCTCATGGCATGAGCCTTCAGCCCTCGACTTCGCTCGGAATGACGGGAGGTTCTTAGATATGCCATCACGAGTAATTGTCGTGCTCATGCTCGTAATCGTGCTCGTGCTCGACGTTCCTTCATTTCGATTACGATTACGATTGCGAGCACGAGCATGAGCATGAGTAGGATCGGCAAATACGCTTCGGTTTTTAACATCGGGCTGCAAAACACGTTCGTGTATCGCTGGAATTATTTTCTGCGCGCCCTCTTCGGCCTCATCCCGCTGGCTGGGACGGTGTTTCTCTGGGGGGCAGTGTTCAAGGAGCGTGGCGGCGGCCTGCACGGCTACGATTACAGCTCGATGATTTATTACTATTTGCTCACGATCCTGGTGAGCAATCTGGTCGTGCCGACAGAGGACGAATGGCAAATCGCTGCTGATATTCGCGAAGGACAGATCAACGCGCTTCTCACCAAGCCAATGAGCTACCTCGCCTACCGGTTCAGCATTTTTTTGAGTGGCCGCCTCGTTTACGCATTCGTCACTCTTCCGCCAATCGCGCTGATCTTTGTTTATTTCAGGGATTACATCGTGCTGCCGGCCGACCCATTGGTCTACCTGCTTACCGCAGTGTCGATCTTGATGGCGGCATTCATTCAATTCTTCATCACTTACAGCCTGGCCATGTTCGCGTTCTGGATTTTGGAGATCACCACTATCGTATTCATCGTTTATTCATTCGAATATTTCCTAGGCGGCCAGATGTTTCCGATCGACATCATGCCCGCCGCGGTCCAAGCCGTGATGAAGTGGCTGCCGTTTTACTATGAGTTGTTTTGCCCGGTCGCAATCTTTCTCGGCCGATTAAAAGGAGCCGACCTCGTGCAGGCGCTGGCGATCCAAACTGGCTGGCTCTTACTCACGTGTGCCTGGGCAAAAGCGATGTGGAAACGCGGCCTCGGCCATTATCAGGCTGTCGGCGGGTAGAGATAGGTGTGAAGTCTGCGCGTCTCAGTGCTGGGGAGCGCAGGCTGCCAGCCTGCAGGTCTCGGCAGCTTGCCGAGACCGGGAAATTGACGTGGACTGAGAATTGCATGCCCAAAGATGTTGCCGGCAGGGCTGCCGGCAACTACAGGCTAGCAGCCTGTGCTCCCCAGCACGCGAGACGCGTGCGCTACCCGAAAATTTCGTTACGCTCCTAGGCCATGGCGCGTCTGCACGAATATCAAGGCAAAGCCATTCTTGCTGCGAACGGATTTAAGGTTCCGCGCGGCCGCACGGCTTCATCTGCTGAAGAAGCTGTCGCAATAGCAAAGGAATTCGGCGGCGAAGTTGTCATCAAGATCCAAGCGTGGACTACCGGCCGCGCTGAGATTGGCGGAGTCGTCTTCGCCAAAAGCGCTGACGATGTGCGAGCGCACGCCGAACGGATGCTATCGATGAAAGTGGGACAGTTTCCAGTCGAAGCTGTGCTCGTTGAAGAGAAGATCGACATCGATCGCGAATTTTTTCTTTCGTTCGCAATCGATGACGCCGCTCGCGCGCCGATGATCATTTTCGCCGCCGGCGGCGGCACAGGTATTGAAGAGCGCGCCGCTGCAACGCGAAGAATTCCTTGCGATGTGAATCAAGGGCCTCTGGATTCAGCCGCGACCGAAGCTGTTGCCGCGTGCGGCATTTCGCAGAAGCACGTGAAGCAGTTAGGTGACTCGATTCGAAAATTATTCGCTGCCGCGCGCAGCGTGGAAGCGCGCTCGCTGGAAATCAACCCGCTGGTATTGAGCAAAAGCGGTGAGTTCGTCGCGGCCGATTGCCGGATCACGATTGATGATTACGCGGTGGCGCGTCACCCTGAACTTGGAATCGAAATCGCACGCGAATTCGATCATCCGCCAACGCCTCTGGAGCGCGTCGCCTATGCCGTCGAACAAAGCGATCATCGCGGCACATTTTATTTCGCGCAGTTGGCAACTGCCGCGCCAAAAGAATCAAAAGGTTTGGTTGGTTTTCACGGCGCAGGCGGCGGCGGCTCGATGATGTCGATGGATGCGATCGTGAACGCCGGATTTACGATTGCGAATTTCACCGACACAAGCGGCAATCCGTCCGCCTCGAAAGTATATCGCGCTGCGCGAATCATTTTGGCGCAGCCGGATCTGGTCGGCTATTTCGGTTCCGGCTCCGGCGTCGCAAGCCAGGAACAATATTGGTCTGCATACGGGCTGGCCAAGGCATTTTGGGAACTCGATCTCGATATTCCCGCGGTCATTCGTTTAGGAGGCAACACCGAAGACCGCGCAGTGGACATTTTGCGACGGATGTCAAAGCTGCTTCGCGTGCCGGTCGAAGGTTATCGCAAGGCTGATACGCCGGCTATGATTGCCGCGCGCTTTGCGGAGCTGGTCGCTGAAGGAAAGGGCGCCAAATGGCAACCGCGCCTACCGCTGGTGCCGAAGTTTGTCAAAAATCGATCAGGCACAACGCTACCTGTAAAAAACGGCCGTGTCTGGATCGATACTGCACAATGGCCAAAGATTCGCCCCGTAGTCGAAACGCACTCGGGCGGATTGATCGTCGATCGCGAAGGCGCTCCCGCGGCAGCATTGCCGACCGAAGAATTCGCCACCAAAGATTCCGAGTTGCTTGCCTGCGATGTCGAATGCCGGCTCGCCGGAATCGAAGGTTTCTATCTAGAGCTCCATATTCCCGGACTGGACGAGTTACTGGCACGCAGCAGCTAGCGGAGTCCCCACAATAATTCTTGCCGTGAGGAATCCATCATGTTTCTCATCCGGAGCATGATTGACTTCCGCTCATTTGAGAACTTCCATTGAGAGGTGGCTTTATCGTCCTTCGCATTGAACCGCCGCTGGCCCGCTGCGCGATGCGTTGGGGCGTGAGGCGATCGCGCGGACGCGAATTGTAGGAAGAACGTTCGAGATCACGATCAAATCGGACCTACCTGAGGAGGAGCAGTCCGTTACGCTCTATCACGAAATTCTCGAAGCTGCGGCAGTCGCCTCAATCCACCATCAGCCGTGATTGACTTCAATGAGGGCGATTTTGAGCGCGCTGCACATTCAGCACATAAAGAGTTTGGTGTTGCATCTGTTGAGAACTTGAACCGCATGTTGAAATCCTACGGTTTCAACGAACATTGAAGCAATGATCGAGCGCGAAAAGATCCAAATGGAGCTGGTCAAACTTAAAGGTGGCCAGCGATTGCTTCGCCTGACGGAGCCAAAATCTGGATTATCGCTGGAGAGAAAATTGAATCCCGAGCAGCCCGTTGCCGATCAAAAAAAACAGCTTCTCTCGGTTTTCGAAGCTGCGCTCGCGCGGGCGGAGTTGACTCCCGTCTAAATTTGCGTTCTCCGCGGCGTGGCTATCGCAATCGTAGGTCCGTCCTCGCTCTATGAGACTCCGAGCCTGCTTCCAGAACAACCTGATTTCATCAACATGAACCCTCGATGGCGATTTTAATTGACGAGAAAAAGCGCGTGGTGGTGCAAGGCGTCACGGGACGGGAAGGCCGGGCGCGCACGCGGCTGATGCGCGATTACGGAACGAACGTGGTCGCTGGCGTAACCCCGGGCAAAGGGGGACAGACCGTGCTCGGCGTTCCAGTGTTTAACACACCGCAGGAAGCGGTGGATTCGTTAGGGGAAATCGACATCTCCGTGCTTTTCGTGCCCGCGGCCGGTGTAAAGGATGCAGCCATTTCCGCGATTGATGCAGGAATCAAACTGACCGTGTTGGTCCCCGATCGCGTGCCGGTATGGGACGCGATGGAAATCGGGGCGGCAGCGAAAGCAAAGGGCGCGATGTTTCTAGGACCGAACACGCTCGGGGCGTTGAGCCCGGGCAAAGGTGTGATCGGTATGATCGGCGGCCGCGCGGAGAGCGCTCGACAATGGTTCAAGCCGGGCATTCCGAAAGGCGTGGGCGTGATCAGCCGCTCCGGCGGAATGGCTTCGAGCACGGGTTACTACCTTGGGCAAGCGGGCGTGCGGATTTCGACAATTGTCCACATCGGCGGCGACGCGGTGATTGGAATTCGTCTCCCCGACGCGGCGCTGATGTTTGAGACTGATCCGTTCACGGAAGCAATCGTGATCTTTGGGGAAATCGGTTCGTCACAGGAAGAAGAACTCGCACAACTCATTATCGACCGGAAAATCACGAAGCCGGTAATCGCGTATATTGGCGGCAAGGCTGCTCGCGAAGGCACGCGCTTCAGTCACGCGGGCGCGATCATCGAGGGTGGTCGGGGCACGCATGCTGGGAAAGTGAAAGCGTTGCGCGAAGCCGGCGCCTCCGTGGTTGATGCGTTTGGCGAACTGCCGGAGGCGGTCGTGGAGATTCTCAAGAAAATAAAAGGAGAAAGTCTGATGAGTGAAACTGACAAGAATGCAGTCTGGAATACTGCCATCACACGCGTTCAGCCCAACAAAGTAGCGGTGCGCGGATACGACATCGCCGAGCTCATGGGGCGCGTTTCAGTTGGCGCAGCGGTTTATTTAGTTTTGCAGGGCGAATTGCCACCGCCGGCTGTCGCACGTTTGATGGACGCGATTCTGGTCTCCTCAATTGATCACGGCGCGACACCTCCCAGCGCGTTGGCTGCGCGGACGGTAGCGTCTACCGGCGCGTCGTTGAGCGCGTCAGTTGCCGCCGGCATTATGTCAATCAATCGACATCACGGCGGGGCCATTGAAGATTGCGCGCGCCAACTGAAAGCAATCGCCGCTCGCGCCGCACGTGAATCGATTTCAATTGATGAAGCCGCAACGCGCACGCTCGCGGCCATGGCGGAAGCTGGTGAACGCATGCCTGGCTTCGGTCATCGCTTGCACACCAAAGATCCGCGCACAGCGCGACTGTTCGAACTCGCGCGCGAAGCCGGCGTGGACGGCGTGCACATGCAAGCCGCGCGAGCAGTCCAGAAAGCATTCGCAGACGCGAAAAAATCGCTCCCTGTTAATGTGGACGGCGCCATCGGCGCAATCCTCGCCGATCTGGGAATGGACCCCGCGGCGTTCAATGGCATTTTCATGATCGCGCGCACGCCCGGACTGGTCGCGCACGTCATCGAAGAACAGGCCCGCGAGAAACCGATGCGCCGCATCGATCCAGTCAATCACGGCTACGATGGGCCGCCGGCCAAAGGTCTGGTTGGTACGTCGCAGCCGTAGCGCATCTCATAAGCTGGGGTCGGCAGCACAACTCTTTTCGTAGCCGAACCGGCCCAATTACGCGCGGCATACCAACAAGCTCTTGATTCTTCGGGCGTTTAACGCAAGAATCGCACACCCCAATAAACCTCCACCATGAAAAAAAAATCCACTTCACAATCTGCCTTCTTTAATCTTCGCGTTTTAATTGCTGCGATCTTTTGCCTTGGTGCTCTCGCTGTGGCGCTGTTCGCCCAAACAAAGAGCGCAAGGCCGACTCAACAAAGCAATCGCTCCGTGGGCGCACAGGACGCTCCCGGTACGCAGACGCCCGACGTTGTACAATTGGTCGGGCCTCTCATTCAAAACAACGATTTGCGCAGTCTCCCTTACGTTGCTCCAAACGCGGAGATCGAAGAGAAGCGGCTGACGCGTTATCCGCACCCGGAAATTCCAAGCCCGACCAATCAATCCGATTATCCGCGGTTCGAGACGTTGGTGAAGCAAATCGCACCGCCCACGCCGACGATGCCTGCGCCGCTGCTGACTTTCGATGGGATGAACTCAAGCCAGAGTGGTTGTCTCTGTTTGCCACCTGACACCGATGGCGATGTCGGCCCGAATCATTATGTCCAGTCGGTCAATAGCTCGATCAAGATTTTTGATAAAAACGGTAATCCGCTCAATGGCCCCAATGGAACGACCTACAACTCTTTCTTCCTGACCTTGGTAGGAACCCCTTGTTCGGGCTTCAACAATGGCGATGGGTTCGTCTTTTATGATCATCAGGCTGATCGCTGGGTGGTGAGCGATTTTGCCTTTCCCGGCTCGCTGCCCGGCTCAGGACCGTTCTACCAATGCATCGGCGTATCCCAGACCAGCGACCCCGTCAGCGGGGGCTGGTTCCTCTATGCGATCCAGCATGACCCGTCCAACCCAACCTGGATCGGTGATTACCCGAAGTTGGCGATGTGGAACAGCGGCGGGAGCCCTGCACAAAACGCCTATTATCTCACGGTCAACTTGTTCAATGGCGTTACTCTTGGCTTTCAAGGCGTGCGGGTCTTTGCTCTCGACCGCGCCTCCATGCTCACCGGCGGCGCCGCTCACACGATTGCCTTTAACATTACCCCTGCCGGCCTGGGCGATTCCTACAGTCTGGTTCCAGCTGGTTTTCGCACGGGTACGCCTCCGCCTGTGGGCAGGGATGAGTTTCTCATCTCTGTCGATAGCCCCGCCACCGGCGGCGTGACTTTGACTCAGGTGCATGGCTGGAAATTTCACGTCGATTTTGGCACACCGGGTAATTCGACTCTCGGCCTCGGCGTCAACCATACCCCAAATGCCAACGTCACCGTAGCCGGGTTCGTTGACGCATTTACCAATACCAGCACGCTCCTGGTGCCCCAGAACGGGACAGCACAAAAGTTAGACACCTTGGGCGACAAAATCATGACGCCGCTTGTTTATCAGAATAGGTCCGGCACGGAGTCGTTGTGGGCGTCCCAGACCGTTATTCTGAATTACCCGAACGGGCCGACTGCCATTCGCTGGTATCAAATGACTGTAACTGGCGGCAATTTTCCCGCTACGCCGGTGCAACAGCAAAGCTGGGCGAATGGCAGTGATGGTTTGTGGCGGTGGATGCCTAGCATCGCAGTGGATCAAAACGGAAACATGGCAATCGGCTATTCCACCTCCAGCGCGACGCAAGAACCTTCCATTCGTTATGCCGGACGCCTTGCCTCCGATCCGTTAAATAATCTCGGTCAGGGCGAAGCTGTCATGACGGCAGGCGGCGGTCACCAAACCCACTCCAGCGGACGCTGGGGCGATTACAGCATGCTGACTATCGATCCCGCCGATAATCTAAGTTTCTGGCACGCCAACGAATATTATCCTGTCACCAGTAGCGCTAGCTGGTTTACGCGCGTCGGCAAATTCCAATTCCCTGCCGCAAGCCCAACTCCAACAGCTACAGCTACGGCCACCGCGACAGCCACACCTACAGCCACCGCTACAGCCACCGCGACACCGACGGCGACCGCAACAGCGACGGTAGCTCCTAGCCCAACTCCTACAGCTACCGCTACGGCGACACCTACACCGGGCCAAATAACGCTCATGGCAACTGGCTCCAAGGTGCGGGGGCGGCAGATAGTGGACCTCTCCTGGAGCGGGGTAACTTCGGGCAATCTCGACATCTACCGCAACGGCGTCGTGATCGCCACGGTCCCGAACACTCCTAGTTCATATCGCGATTTTCCCGGTGGTCATGGCCATGACACCTACATCTATAAAGTGTGTAACCAAGGCAGCCAGACCTGTTCTAATCAGGTGACGGTGACGTTCTGACGTTTTAGCGACCGGTAGCCCGTCATTCCCAGCTTTGCCGCGCCGTAGCCATCGCGAAGGTGGGCGATTGGGGATTAGTGATCGGTGATCAGTTGCCCGCGAACCACCCGCCTTCGCACGCTACGGCGCGGCAGGCGTTAATTCACGCGAATCAAAGAGGAGAGTCTTGTCCAAGCGCTTCTAAATCTCGGCGGTTGTTAAACCGCCACTCCTTAGGCTTCATATTAGCGTTCATTCGCGCCTGCCTGGCCGTAGCCTTGGCGAAGGCTGGTCATTCGCGGACTAAACTTCAGCTGCGGAGGAGCCGCTCTGGGTAACTTGTCCCGCCGTAGCCTCGGCGTAGGCGGATCCTTTCAAATCAAAATTTTCAAAAAGATGTTGACACGCGTCTTGCATCTCACCTAGCCTCTCGATTACCATCTCGGGTTCACCGCAGAGGGAAACAACTTCACTCCATCTATGAAAAAGAAATCCACTTCACAATCAGCACCTGCCCGCCGTAGCCCTTGGCTCGCCGTAGTTTTTACACGAAGGCGGCTTGGCGAAGGCGGGTTCTTTAATCTTCGAATCGTAATTGCTGCTCTCTTTTGTCTCGTTGCCATCGCTATGGCGCTGCTTGGCATGGGCGCGTTCTCAAGCGCTCTCGCCCAGGGAAAAGGCACAAACCAACAAGCCAATGGGGCAACCCCCGGGTCTCAGACGCCGGACGTGGTGCAGATGGTTGGCCCGGTCCGTCAAGACCTGCGGCTTCGAGACCTCCCGTACATCCCGCCGAAGGCAGAGTTCGAAGAGACACGTCTGATGCGATATCCACACGGGACGGGCCAGCCCGCCGCGCAGGCAGGCTACGGCACATCCGGCCTTTCGATGGTCCAGGCGTTGATCAAGAATCTTTCGCGCCCGACGCCCAACATACCGCCCCCGCTGTTGACTTTCGAGGGGCTTGGCGCAGCACAGGCCTGCGCTTGCGCGCCACCAGATAGCGACGGCGATGTCGGCCCGAATCATTACGTCGAAGCGGTCAATGTCGCGTTCAATGTGTATAACAAAAACGGTACCAGCCTGGCTGGCCCGATCACATTCAGTTCGTTCTTTGCCCCCTTAACTGGCACGGCTTGCAGTGGCGGCAACCAGACAGACCCTATTGCTTTCTACGATCAGATTGCTGATCGCTGGGTGATAACTATCTCAGCTTATGTCTCGTTTCCTGGTACGTCATTCTGGGAATGCATCGGCGTGTCACAGACTCCTGACCCGACGGGCGGCTATTTTCTCTACGCGCTGCAGGTGGATCCGGCGAACCCGTCATTCTTGGGAGATTATCCAAAGTTCGCCCAATGGAGCGACCCGCAGCCTGGCGGCGCCTATCACCTGACCGTCAACCTGTTTTCTAGTCCTACGACTTTCAACGGCGTCCGCGTCTATGCACTCGACCGCGCTAGCATGCTCGCCAACGGTCCCACCCACGCAATCGCCTTTACTCTCACTCCGGCGCAGGTTGCCGATTCCTATAGCTTCGTTGCTGCAACCTTTCGCACTGGTAATCCGCCGCCTGCGGGAAGAGATGAAATGGTGCTGGCCATCGATAGCCCGGCCACTGGCGGCGTGACTTTGACTCAGGTCCACGCTCGGTTCTTTCACGTGGATTTTGTTAACCCGGCTAATTCCACGTTCGGCATGGGCGCCGGCCATGCTCCGAACGCCGAGATCACAGTTAGTGGGTTCGTTGACGCCTTTACAAATACAACAAACCTGGTGCCGCAGCAGGGCACGACGCAAAAGCTGGACACTTTGGGCGATAAGATCATGACGCCCGTGGTTTACCAGAACCGCAGTGGTACGGAATCGTTATGGGCGGATAGCACCGTAATCCTGAATTACCCCAACGGGCCGACAGCGGTTCGTTGGTATCAATTCAACGTGACCGGAGGCACCTTTCCTGCCGCGGCGGCTCAACAACAAGACTGGACCAACGGGAACGACGGTCTCTGGCGCTTTATGCCCAGCATAGCTGTGGATCAAAATGGCAATACGGCCATTGGCTACTCCGTATCCAGCCCAACCATGTTCCCAGGCATTCGTTATGCCGGGCGTCTTGTCGCTGATCCGCCAGGTAACCTCGCCCAGGGAGAAAACACAATGTTTAGCGGCACCGGCAGCGAGACTGACACCGGTGGACGCTGGGGCGATTATAGCATGACTACCATCGATCCCGCCGATGGCCTTAGCTTCTGGCACGTGAACGAGTACGAAGCTGTCACCGGCCAGTTCAACTGGCACACCCGCATCGGTAAATTTAGTTTCGCTGGCGGAGGAAGTCCCACGCCGACGCCTACGGCCTCGCCTACGCCTACAGCGACTGCAACGCCTACACCTACATCACCGCCAAGGCCTACACCTACGCCCAGACCTCGCCCGACTCCGCCGCCGCGGCCGTAGCCCTGATTCCCAAGTGATCAGTAATCGGTTGTAGCCGGGATCGACGATCACGGCTGCGCGTTTCTTGGAAACACATGCGCTGCCGAATCATCGGGTTGAGCCTGTGCCGCGAGGGGAACTTGCGAATTGTTCTGGGGTCGTGTTCAGACAGATTTCCGGAGGGAATAGCGCTTTTGGTTGAAGCGCCGAAGACGTGTCAGCACCTATCTTTGAATTAACAGTAGATCTTTGGCGCGCGGATCCAGCCTGTTCCTAGCAATCGGAGACTGTCCGATTGCACACTCCCGACCGGGGTCGCCGACCCCGGCTACAACCGCCTTCGTCTGGCAGCCAGCCGTACTACTTCGGAAGTTTTCGCGAGCAAGCGGGCGGGACAAGAAAATCAACAGAAGGAAACGAAGATAACGAAGGTTTTTAAATCATCTCCAGCCTTGGTTTCCTCTGTTACCTTTTGTAAAAACTCAACTCAGCACGCGTTCTCCCCAACGCGAGCGTACCTGTAGCGGCAGGCTCGCCGCGGACGAGCCCGTCCGAATGGCGGACGTGCTTGCCACGCCGAAGCCTAACGAAGATTTTTTAAATCAACTACAGTCTTTGTTTTCTTCGTTGCCTTCTGTAAAAATCCTTTTGGCTACGGCCAAAGCGATGCGAGGACGCATCGCACTCCAAAAGCACTTCGTGCGAAATCGATGGCAAGCCTTACGGCCGGGGCGGCGGCGTGGGACGACCCCTCGGCGTCGGCGTCGGTCTGGGCGTGGAAGTAGGAGTAGGTGTGGGAGTTGCTGTTGCAGTAGCTGTAGCCGTAGGTGTTGGCGTTGGACTAGCTGTAGGTGTAGGCGTCGGTGTACCGCCGCCCGACGGCGATACCCGCACGTAATAGATGTCTTCTTCGTGTTGTCCCCGGTTCGGGTTGAAGTTGAACGTGGCGGCATACGCCACATTGCCCCCTGTGTTATCGGAAACGATCGTGATGTAATCGCCTATCTTGTTCTGATTCGGATAGCCTTCGAAGGGATTAAAGGAATTGCTCACCGCAACGTTAGCCGACCAGGTGACGCCGCCGTCCGTGCTAAAAGAATAGAATAGCTGGGAGTCAGTGTTATTCGCTGCGTTTCGCGTGTCATACCAGACGGCGTCGAGCCGCCCATTTGGCGCTACTGAAAAGGTGCCAAACCAGTGCCACTTGCTGTGGTTGACTGGGTCATCATTAATCCGCAGGGGCGCGCTGAAGGTCAATCCACCGTCTGTGCTGCGCGAGAACATCACGTCTATCCCGGTGTTGAAGCCGGTTGGTTGTACACTCGCCAGCATGTAAATATTATTGTTAGTGGGGCCGCCGGAGCGGTCCACTGCCAGGAACAACTGCCCTGCCAGGCCGCCTGGATTGATCGTGTCGCCGAAATCGAGACTGCCGCCGAGGTTGACCGACGTGCTTCGGTCAAAAGTTGGCGTCTGGCCCCCGATCTGCGCATTGCTTGAGCGCTCGCAAAAGAACCCGCTGAATCCTTCTCCACCGACAAACAGGTTGCCATTGGTGTCCACGTCGAGCGTTCCAAACTGAGGAGAATTGGGAATACTGGTCGGAGTCATCCACGTGACCCCGCCATCGGTGGACCGTTGAAATATCCCGCTGCCGCTGCAGGTAGTCGTGTCAGTCGATTGGTATTGAAAGCCGTGACCCGGGCCGTTGGTCTTATCGATGGTAAACCACTCCTTATCGCCTCCACCCGCGCCTCCCTCCGGTGGCAGGCGTGTCCAACTTTGGCCGCCGTTGGTCGAACGCCACATGTCGTCACAAAACGTCTGTAGCAGACTCAGGTAAAAAAAAGTTCCCGTTTCATTCGAGCTCGTTACCGGATCGCTGCGGAAAACGTTGTTCTCCAACACATCAGGAAAGGTCCAGGTGAGCCCGCCATCAGTGGTGTAACCCCAGCCGCCCTGTCGGAAGTTGGACGTGACATTATTGAACTGTCGCCAGGCGATGGTCATCTTGTTGCCGTCTGTGGGGTCAACCGAAATAGCGCACTCGTTCGCAGCGTCGCCAACGATGTTCTGGCCATTCTGATCGACGTTGGCCTGGTAACTCGTGAATACGCCTAACTGCGAGGTCATTCGTGGCGAAGTCTCCATTTTCCTAGGGGGAGCAGGCGGGTTATCGTATTTTTCCAGCGGCTCGTTTCGGGGCGCCTTGTGTGTGGGCTCCGCCTGCAACGCTGTAGCACTGCGGGCAGGCGTCTGTGCCGAAGCGGTGGCAAGGGAGGCTAGTGAACTCAGACAAATCAATAGGCTTAGGGTTGAAAGTTTAGAAGTTCTCATAATCAGGCTGCGTTCATTGTGTCGTTGAAGCGTTGCCACCTTTGCCAAGCCTACGGCAGGCCGAGGAAGCGTTAAACCGTCGAAGCGATCCGCGATGCTTGATCTGCGATCTCGAATCGCCGCGCAGGCCCGCTTCCCTTAGTTTAGAACAGCAATTTTGTCGAGAAATATTCCGCGAACATTTGGTAACAGGATTGAAAGGCGAATTTCGCGGCAGGCATGCTGTAGCCGGCGGCGGTGACGCCGGTGCCGGGATCATCCGCCTTCGCGCAGGTACGGCGGGACAAGCCGATCCCGGCTACAACCGCTCACCAGCCTTCGCCAAGCTACGGCGTGGCAGGCTGATCACCGATCACTAGGAATGTTCGCTCCGGCGAAAATTTCTACGGTCGAGGTGGCGGCGTGGGCCGAGGCCTCGGTGTTGGAACAGGCCTCGGTGTAGGTGTCAACGTCGGCGTCGGTGTAGCTGTTGCCGTCGCTGTAGCTGTTGCCGTCGCTGTTGCCGTCGGCGTGGCCGTAGGTGTCGGCGTCGTCGGCCCGCACGCAGCTGGGGTCGCGGTTGGTGTTGGCGTGGGAGTCGGCGTCGCAGTTGGCGACGGCATCCCTACAGCCGCCGCGATATCGACCCGCCCCCAGCCATACACGTTGTTTGGCGGCCCCGCAGTGCCGCACTGGGTGGAAGCGATATGAACAGCCGCGTTATTTAAGGCATCGCGACTCATGGTAATCTGGTGCCGCAAGCTTGGCAGCGCGCACCATAACAACCCCATGGCGCCCGCGATGTGCGGAGTGGCCATGGACGTGCCGCTGGCAGTGGTATACGCATTATCGCCGGTGTTGCTGGCCGAGCGCGTGCCGGTCCCAGGGGCACAGATATCGGGCTTGATGCGGCCGCTTCCATCGACCGTGACCGGGCCGCGGCTGCTAAAGCCAGCAATCGTGTCGGTGCCGGTAATCAATGCGCCAGCCGTATAAGAGGCCGCATAGAGCGAGGGTGGATCTGTCACCGTGGAACAGGCCGAGCCGCCGTTACCCGCTGCGACTACCATCATGATTCCAGCAGCAGCCTGGGCTTCGACAGCAGCTTGCAAAGTATTAGCAGAACAACCTTCTGAAGCGGGGCAACCCCAGGAATTAATTGTGATATCAGGCGATTTGGTCGGGTCGCCTTCATTGGGCGTGCAGTTAATTGGGTAAGGCGCCAGGAAAAATTGCATGCACTCCATGTACCTTGCCGGTGTGCCGTTGCCCTGGTCCAAGTTACGGCAACCAATCCACTTCGCGCCGGGCGCCATCCCGATCTGGTTACCCATGCCATCATCGCCGATCGCGGTGCCGAGGGTGTGGCTACCGTGGAAGAAATCGTCGCAAGGAAAGGGCGAATCGTTCCCGCAAGGGTTGCTGACGCTGTCGTGGATGGAGTCATGCCAATTGTAATTATGATTGGCGTTCACGCCATCCCAGCCTCGATAGTGAGGCTTAAGCGCGCTATGCGTCCAGCGATTACCCGTATCTGCGCTGGCAATCACGATATTTTGCCCGGTGAATCCCAGGGCCCATACCTGTGGCGCGTGGGTGTAACTGATCCCTGGTTCGATTGTGGCCGGGACGTGAGGTGGCGATTCTTCGACAGGGCCAGGTTGAGGCAGGTCATTGTGGACAAGCGGATTGCCTTCCACTCGCGCCACATCCGGGCGGGCCGCCAGTGTCTCGGCGATCTCGCGGGTGCCCCTCACGAGAATTGCATTAACGATGTAGAAGGATTGATGCTCGATGGCGCGGTCGCGTAACCATTGCAGGATTGGTTCCTGTGTGGTCTGGGCCTTGCTCAACAAAGTCTCATAGACGAAGCGTCCCTTCTCAGCCTTGGTCGGCAAACTTGCCGCGCCGCTCAGGTCCGCCTGATCAGCGAGCACAACAAAAAATTCTGCCTGCTGCCCGTTGGTTGTGTGTTCCATCACCAACGGCGCAATCTTGTTCGCGGGCGCAAGGTGGAAAGCGTTGTCCTCAACGCGTTGGCCCATCGCCTTCGGAGAAGTCGATCCACCGACAGCACCCGCCTTCGCCAAGGCTTCGGCGGTCAGGCGCGAGGAGGCGATGGCTCCTATGCCAGCTACGGCAGCTGCTATAAGGAACACTGAACAAAAAATACGCCGCCATCTCGACGGCGTGAACGCGGATCTCGAATTCGGGTTTGTGATCATAGAATTGCCCGGGTGCGTTTGTTGTTGTAGCCGGGATCGGCGATCCCGGTGTTGTATTTTTCCTGGTTAGTGAACAGACGCCGAGGCTCGTCTTTCTAAACGAAACCTAGGAGAGCTGTCAAACTTTTTCGGGAAAGTTTTATATTTTGAACCGGGCAGCAGGAGTGGCCCATCGCGAGACCGAAGATTTAACGACGAACTCGGCGGCTGCGTCTTCGATTAATTTCGCACTGCCTGCTCGCCGTGTGCGGGAAGTGCTTTGGGAATGCGATGCGTCTTCGCATCGCTTTTGGGTGGACTAAAAAGTTTGGCCAAGGTAAGAGCGTGTGATAATCGCATTGGTATGCGGGAAAGTTGGCCGCACGCGCCACCACATTACTTTACGCCGCACGGTACCTGTATCATTACGGCGGCAACGCTGCACCGAGCGCCACTTTTCGGTTCCGGCGCAAAGCTGGATCTTTTGCGCGACACAACTTTCGAGTTGGCGAGAAACTATGCGCTAACTCTACAGGCTTGGGCCTTCTTCTCCAATCACTATCATCTTGTCGTCAGTTTCGAAAACACCGCAAAAGCGCATCGTGATTTGGTGCGGCATCTGCACCGCGAACTGGCAATACGGCTCAACCGCATCGACGACACTCCGGGCCGTCGAGTCATGTACGAATTCTGGGACACTCGCTTGACATTCGAGAAATCGTGGCTTGCGCGGTTGAACTACGTGCATCAAAACGCGGTGAAACACGGATCGGTGCGGGTGGCCAATCAATACGCGTGGTGCTCGGCTGCCTGGTTTGAAAGCAATGCGCGATCGGGATTTGTGAAATCGGTGTATTCATTCAAGACCGATCGGATAAAGGTGCCTGACGATTTCCGAGCGGGCAGGGATAATTCGCCAGGATCGAAAAAGCGATGCGAGGACGCATCGCAGTCCTAAAGCACTCGCGTGCGAAATGACTGAAGGCGACCACAAGCGGGCAACTCGCGAAATAAAATGCTGTAGGGGAAGCTGTCAGCTTCCCCTACAACTAATCACTCGTTACTTCCCACTTAAGCTACGAACTACGGGCGAGGCGGGGGCGTCGGTCGCGGCCGCGGGGTCGGTATAGGCCTCGGCGGGATCGTAGGCGTTGGAGGTGGTGACGAAGTTGGCGTTGCTGTAGCTGTGGCGGTAGCTGTAGCTGTGCGGTAGCCGTCGCTGTGGCCGTGGCTGTCGGAGTCGGCGATGGGGTCGCAGTTTCCGGGCAACTGGTGGTGGCTGTCATGGTATAACCTGAGCAACCGGCATTGGAGTTCACTTCGACCACCACGATCACAATGGTTTGACCGTCATCCACGTTAAACGAGAACGGCTGCGTTGGAAGCGGGCTGACCCCTTCGTCTGCCAGGTAATTCGCGCAGACGTCGATTGGATTAAAGCTGCCCAGATAGGCCGTGGCGAAGATGACGTTGTTGCCCGTGCAAGCCGTATTGATGTCCACCGTCACGCATTGGGTCGCGCCGCTGGTATTAGTGAAGGTGTACGAATCGTAATGGTGCTGGAGTGCATCGAACGGTCCGGGGCACACTTTGGGCTCCTCGCAGCAGGCGCTGGGAACACCGTTACGGACCACGCGACCGGTTTGCGTGGGATCGCTCGAGTCGATGACTCCGTTAACCGCGATCAGCGAGCAGACCGGCGGGGGCGTCGCTACGGCAATGAGCGCCTGGCCACTGCTGACCGGCGGGAATTCGCCACCGGTGGTATCGCACCCGAACTCGGTGAAGCAGCATTCATCCTGCCTTTGACCCACCACCAACTCGCTGTCGTTAGGGGCAGACGCGGTATTGATGGTGTTATAGATGTAGCTGAATGGCGGTGCGTCAATTTACTCGAACGTTTGCTCCGCATTTTGCAGCGGCTCGGATTTCGCAGCGCGATGGTTTTTTCCACAACACCAGGGATCGTCGGAGCTGAATTAGCGAAGCGCTCGTGTCATTCCGAGGTGCCGCCCCGCGTTTCCTCATCGAGGACAGCTACCGCGCGGTCGTAGAGGGCCTTCGCGTCCTCGCGTGAGTTGCCCACTGCGGTCAGCCCTGTTCTTCCGAGTTCACCCAGAGCGCTCGTCATGTGAAACACGACACCTGTCTGGCGCGTCTGACCGAAGTGCAGGTTGTGCCGCACCACGATATCGAAAAGGTCGTCCGGAGTGAGTGTGCGGTACGCTGGCGACTCGACGAGCGAAATTTTGGCCCACGAAACAACACGAACGACACGAAAGAACCGCCAGCGGCTGCCGGATCAAAAGACTCAAGCCACAGTCGGACCGCGATATTCCCTTTCTCTAATTTCGCGTCTTTTCGCGTGTTTAGTGGGCGCCTATCCAATCCTCTTTTTGAGACGGCGGACTAGAGACCGCCGCTCCTTGGCTTACCACCTGGAAATTTGCGCAACCTGCGAAAACTTTCATGCATAGTACGGATAACACGGACGAAAAGAATCCTGAGTTTCATACGTTAGTCTCTTATCCGTGCTATTCGTGTAATCCGTGGTTCCTCTTCATGCTTCGACATTCGTCATTCCGAGGTGCCGCCCCGCGTTTCCTCATCGAGGACAGCTACCGCGCGGTCGTAGAGGGCCTTGGCGTCCTCGCGCGAGTTGCCCACTGCGGTCAGCCCTGTTCTTCCGAGTTCACCGAGAGCGCTCATCATGTGAAACACGACACCTGTCTGACGCGTTTGACCGAAGTGCAGGTTGTGCCGCACGACGATATCGAAAAGGTCGTCCGGCGTCAGTGTGCGGTACGCTGGCGACTCGACGTGGTCGCTGGCGACAAAGAACTTCTGCCGCCCATTTGGGGCCGTGAAGATCGCAGTGTCAGGGTCGTATTTTCCGTCGGTAAGAAATTGCAGGGTCAAAAACGGATGAGTGGTCCCGCCTTTTCTCAAGTTAATCTCGATGGCGTACGGCTCCCACTTTCCATGTTCCCCCCGTACTACCACAAAATCCAAAGCGAAACGCCCTATGACTCCTTCCTTCGCGAGACGCCTGCCGACCTTGGCAGCTTCGCGAGTGATGAGCGCGGCGTAACCCTTGTCGGCCGGGAACACGCAGCCGAGATAGCTTTGGCCCGACGGACCACCGAGAAGCTGATCATGTGTGGATAGCAATTCAACCTTACCCAAGGGCGTGATGCGAAGCTGCACGCTGGGGCTCCTGAACTCTTCTCCCATGATGCGTTCTTCTACGACCGCCTTTCTTTCCTGTAGCTTCTTCATGTAGCTCTCGTAAGTAACTCCCTCTGACTCGAACTGAATCGCTCGAAGGCGTTCCTCTAACAGAGCGCGTTGCTTGCCGGGGTCACCGCCCCCGGCTACAGATGGAAGTCCCTTTACATCGACGATAGCATTCCCCTCACCCGAAACACCCTCGTTCAGCTTCACCAGGACCTGCTTGATCGAAGGCTTTTGCGTACGCATCTGCGCGATGGCCTCGATCAGTTCCTCTTTGCTCCCGAGATTCTCATGGCCAAGAGGATGAGGAACATTTTCTTCCATGAAAATTTGCCGGCAACCGCTCTTCGTGCCCAGAGAGAAAAATTTCGGATCGGCGCCGTACATGGGGATGCCGAGCCGTAGCGCCAGTTCCTTCTCACGGTTGGTGGTGTTAAAAGGAACAAGGTGCGCCCGGTCGGGATCCATGATCAAGGAGCGAATGCGCTCGATTAGCCGTGGCCGATCGAGAAGCTTATCACTCAGCGGACGCGCTGATCCGTCGAGCGGCGCAATTAGGAAAAGCCGCGGCCGGGCATGACTCGGGATAACGCCGGGTAGAAGATCGAGGTAATAATCGATGATGTTTGGCAGAATCGTTTGCGACGTCACGTAGATCAGCCGGGCTCGAGGCTGGCGTAGCAGCAATAGCAGGAAAAGGAAACGTTCCTCATACGCCTGCATCACTGCGCCCGAGCCGATCGCGTCGATGGACATCGACGGCACGACCACGATCGTCTGAGGGTCCTGGTTAAATCGCTCGATCGATTTCCACAAGGGAACCAGTTTCTTCTGCAGTCGGTCAAATTCGGATTGAGACACGGAAACCGGTTTCGATTCAGGCATAAGTCACGACACGAATTACACGAATCATCACGAGACACGAATTACACGAATTATCACGAATTCTGAAAGCTTTCGAAATCGATTAGTGCGAATTGGTGACATTGGTGTCTCAATTCGTGTGACTTCGTGAAATTCGTGTCTCATAGTCAATCTCATCGCCGTCGCCCAAACGAATATCCCCGATGGGTTCTGCCGCCGCCGACTGCGCGACGAGCGCTCGTCCCAGACTCCGGTTCAAACAGCGCCGTGTACAAGTACGGAAAGTTGTCCAGTTTCAGTCGCGGAATTTTCTGGGCAATAAAATGTTCGATCGCTTGCAACGCGGACAACTCATGGCCGCTCATGAGGGTGAACGCGTCGCCAACATTTTGGGCCCGGCCAGTGCGCCCGATGCGGTGCACATAATCTTCCGGATGCTCGGGCACATCGTAGTTGATCACGTGACTTACACCGGCGATGTCCAGCCCGCGTGACGCGATGTCGGTCGCAACCATCACTTCGTATTTGCCGCTCTTGAATCCCTCGAGTGCTTCGATGCGTTCGCGCTGCGTCCGATTCGAATGCAGCACGGCCACGGCATGCTGCCCATGCTTGAGGAAGTGCGCGACCCGATCAGCGTTCTGTTTCGTCCGGCAAAAAATCAGGACGCTGTCGAAATTTGTTCGCTCCAGGAGCGCCATGAGCAGATCGAATTTTTGTTCCGCTGCGACGGGATACACTGCGTGTGTAACGGTTTCCGCCGGCGAACGGCGCACGCCGATTTCCACCAGCGTGGGATCGCGCAACACCCATGCAGCCAGGCGCTCGATCTCCGGCGGCAAAGTCGCTGAGAAAAGCAAGGTTTGTCGCTCTGTCGGGATTTTTTCAACAATTCGGCGCACGTCCGGCAGAAAACCCATGTCGAGCATCCGATCCACTTCATCGAGCACGAGAATCTTTACCGATTGCAAAGTCAGTGCGCGTTGTTCGAGCAGATCGAGCAGGCGCCCCGGTGTTGCGACAAGAATGTTCACGCCGCGCTTGAGTGCCTCGCGCTGTTTCCCGTAACCAACGCCGCCGTGCACGAGGGCTACTCGCAGATCAGTGAAGCGCCCATAATCGCGAAAGGCCGTCTCCACTTGCGCTGCGAGTTCGCGCGTGGGCTCGAGCACCAGTGACGCAGGCAATCCTGTCCGTCGGTCGGACGGACTCGTCCCGTGGCGAGCCTGCGAATCTTTAGACTGCCGGACGCCGTGCTTCGCCAGTAACGTCAGGATGGGCAGAGCGAACGCCGCGGTCTTGCCGGTGCCGGTCTGCGCCGTGCCAATTAGATCTTTGCCGGCAAGGACAATTGGAAAAGCTCGGAGCTGGATCGGTGTCGGTTCGACGAATCCCATCGCCTGCGTCCCGCGCACGACCTCAGGCGAAAGTCCGAAATGATTAAATGACACGGCTTTGCACTGTACCCAGAAAACCACGAATTAACACCCGACTTCGCCTGCTTCGGCGTGGCAAACGAATCAACACAAATAGATTGTAAGGCGAAGAATTACTTTCTGGCGCAAGCGCCCTACAAAATTAGTGTCCATTAGTGTTCATTCGTGGTTAGGAAGTGCATATGATGGCTAGAAGCCATCACTCCTTGCTCATGAAAGAACCAGACCATGAGAATCAGCACGCGCCGCTGAGTTATCACGGCGCGCGCCGCATCGTTTGGCTGGTTTTCTTCCTGTTCGCTGCGTGGTTAATCCTGCGCGCGCTGGAACCGATAATTTTGCTCTTCGCGCTGGTCTTCCTTCTGGCGATGGTCCTGAACCCGATTCTGGTCTGGCTGCAGAAACATCACATCCCGCGCTTTATCAGTGTGATCCTGCTGATGCTCGCGCTCGTCGCTGTCACCACTACCATCGTACTCTTTGCGATTCCGCCGTTGACCACGCAAACCCAGGAACTGGTGCGGAGTACCCCAAGCGTCTGGCAGGGAATTCGTGTTCGCATCGAATCGCTCACAAAAAATTATCCGGAAGTTCGCGAGGCGTTGCCGCGGACGGATGAAATCGCAGGGAAAGCCGGGGCGGCCGCCGGGACGCTCGGGAATTTTGTGCTACGGTCGACTATCGGTTTGGTCGGCGGCGTCGCCAGCTTTGTGTTGGCCGTTCTGTTGCTTATCTTTGTGTTGGCCAACCCGCGGCCACTCGTAGCCGCGTACCTGGCGCTTACGCCCGATCGCTACCGCGAGCAGGCGCATCGCACTCTCGCCCGGCTCATGCGACAAATGATCGCATGGGCGCGCGGTGTCGCCATCAACGGCGTCATCACCGGCCTGTCCATAGGCGTGTTGCTTTGGCTGATCGGCGTGCAGCCAGCGCTCATGTTCGGGGTGTTCGCGTTTCTTGGTGAGTTTCTGCCAAACATCGGCGCGTTTCTTGTTTCCATTCCCATTCTGCTGGTCGCGCTGAGCTTGGGCGCGACAAAATTCTGGCTCGCCCTGGGCGTCATCGTGCTGGTTTACCAAGTTGAACTCAATGTTCTTGTGCCGGGCGTGCTCGGCAAAGAAATGCGGTTGCATCCTGTCAACATCTTGTTCTTTACGCTAGCGACCGCGACGATGTTCGGGCTGCTGGGAGTTTTTCTCGCCGTCCCGGCCGCCGCGCTGGTGCAGATCGTAATCGACGAATTTTATTTGCAACCGCGCAAACCCAATTACGCCGAGCTCGATCGCGAAGCCGCTGCGCTGGTGGAAGGGAAAAAGGGAAGACGGTGACTGCTGATCAGTGAACCGTGCACGGTGTTGTAGCCAGTCGTTGTCTTCCTAGCCGACGCCCGTGAGGTATGACTTACTGATCAGTGATCGGTGAGTTTGGCTACTCACGAGGCAGCTCGCGAGTTCCTTGTCTAGGTAGAACACGTTATACTCAACGCGTTGGCAAAGTAACTGCGGCTCTGCCGCCTGATATTTGGGGGCGTTCGGGACTTAATTGCAGGCCCAAAGGGCATGCTCGCGACAAAGCGTCAGAGTTCGGGATGTGCTAGCCTAAGTCAGGATCCCAGCTACAACTGACATCCGATCTCCGAACAAGGCCGCGCTACCCGCCGCCAAACTTCACCGTGACCTGGTTAGAGCAGTTTTGAGTGCCTGCATCGCAAACCCTATAGCTGTACGTGCCCTTGCCACGCACCCCCGATGTGATCGGTGTAGAAACCGGGGATGTTCGGCACAGTGGCGATCAGCGCGCCGTTACGATAAATTCGATGTTGTTCGAAGTAGCTCCATTCCAGGAGGGGTCCACCGCCTGCTGCCCTGCACCTTGTAGCCGCGTGCACCGAGCGTGATCTGCCCCGGTGTCGAAGTAGGCGTCGGTGTCGGTGTAGGTGTAGGTCCACCGCCAGGCGCCTGGATTTGAACCGACATGGGTGCGCCGGTCTTAAAGCAACCTACTGTTGCGTTCACACTTTGCGGCGGCTGGTCAGCGTCAAACCAGAAATTATACAGCGTGCCCCAGCGAATCGCATTGGCGTTCTGATTCTGCGCAAATGTTTCGCTGTTCGATGTTATCGAGCCACTCGCCTGAGTAATAGCCCACGGTTGGCTGCTATAACCCTGGTTGTTAAACGTCCCGTCATTTGCCCAACCCGGCTCCTCGAATAGCCACCGCGACAGAAGGGAAAGTCTGCCAAAAGTTACTGGTCACCAGATGGTTCGTAAATTTCGGGACAATCGGCCCGTGCTCCGGATTGTGGAACAATCGATAAGCCGTGGGCCAAACAAACATGTACAGCGCTGCAATGAGCGGGATGTATACCAACAGCCGCGATCGGAACGGCTTTGGATGGAGACCCATTTTCTTTAACAACCAGCCGCAGAGGTCCTGCAGAGCGAGAATGTGACAGCCCCGGTCACAGACGAAGCGTCCGAAAATCAGCGTGGCTAAAATTGCCAGAGCAAAAAAGATGAAGCCCGCGTTGACGAATCCCTTTTGCAAGGTGTGCATCGTCTCGGAAGGCTCGATGGGTGAGATCGTCTTGCCCATGATTGCCACTGAATGATGTGCGCGATCATGAACAAGTTGAGAAGGATCAGCGCCGCGCCGCGCCACCGGCTGGTTTTCGATTTGCGAATACCGGTTTTGCTGTAGCCGGGGACGTCGCCTCCGGCAGTGGCTCGCCCGGGAATCCACCCTGCCGCTTTGAGTTCCGGACTGACGCAACCACCTTTCACAGAGTCGCCGAATTTACGGCAAAAACGGCGATAAGCCAGCAAGCGGCGCGGCCAAGCGCGTCTTGCTCGAAAACCAAATTACGACTAGAACTGTTGAGCGAAGCGAAACATCCAGCTACTTCAAACGACTAAGATTTATCGGCTTCAATGCGAGAGGGCAGGCAAGTTCTGAAATTCTTCGCAGATGAGAGCGCATCGGAAGTAGCTGGATTCTTCACTCCGCTCAGAATGACATTCTGAATAGCTTAGAAAGAAACGTGAACGCAAAGCGCGCATTAATTCTGATGCTAATCGTGAACACATGCTGCTCCATCTTGGCCCAGGCGCAATCTCCGAACATGATCGGCACGTGGAACGTCGAGATCACTTTTGCGAATGAGGAACACCGCTCCCTGCGGTTTGAGGCGCAAGGCGAGGGCAAAGGCACGTTGCAGCTGCAGGACCCGCGCTCGAAGGTTTGGGGATCGGCCACGCCTTCGGAGGCAAAGTGGAGCCGGGGCGAAGGAAACTCGGTCACTTTCTCGGGCGCGGTGGAATTTATGATCGGGAACGTCGGCCGCGACGCGGCGACATTGGTTTTCAAAGGAAAATTTGAAACACCGGACCTGATCACAGGCGAGGTGGAGTTCTCTCCCCTTGTCGGAGAGAGACCCTCGAAACACGGCACGTTTAAAGCGGCGCGCGGCGGCGGCGGAGAGTAGTGACTAGTGATGGGTGATCAATGGGAGCAGACCCGAAGGGAACGCTATATTTGATCGAACGCCCCCTGCCGGGGCTTGGATTTTTTCCTGATGACCGGTCGTTCGCACCCGACACCTACAGCGACAGCAACACCAACCCCGACAGCGTCGCCGACGTGCACTCAAATAGCATCAACGAAGGGTTCGACGACATCACCCAGTTGGTTGGTATGGGCTGGTTCATGCAGAACAACAGTCAGCCTCTGGGAACCACTAACTGGTTCGAAGGCAGTTCGGCGGTGTTCCCGGCGTTTGACGGCGCCTACCGCCTATATTGCCGCCAATTTCAATAATACCCGGAACCTGGATACCATCAGTAACTGGTTGTTGACGCCGGTTCTGAACTTGCGGAACGGCAACGTGCTCACCTTCTACACACGGACGGTGCATACTCCAATGTTCCCAGACCGACTCCAAGTGCGCATGAGCACCAACGGGGCCAGCACGAATGTGGGAAGCACCGCCACCAGCGTTGGTGATTTCACCACGCTGCTGCTCAACATTAATCCGAACTACACGACAAATGGCTACCCGAATGTCTGGACCCAGTTCACCGTGACTTTGAGCGGTCTCCCGCCTGCTGGCGCCACGGGGCGACTTGCCTTCCGCTACTTTGTCGAGAACGCCGGGTTTAGCGGGGCTAACTCAGACTACATCGGCATCGACCGCGCAGTGTACAACGGTCCATGCGGAAGTCCCACCCGACCGCCACACCAACAGCTACAGCTACGGCAACGGCCACGCCGACTCCGACGGCGACTGCTACGCCGAGGCCTACTCCAACGCCAAGGCCTAAGCCAACGCCGCCGCCTCGGCCGTAGTAACGCTGATTAGTGATCGGTGACTAGTGAATCGTGAGTAGGGACTCGCGAGGCAACTCGCGAGTTCCCGCGGACGCGAGAAAAAGCAGGCCGCCAAGGCCGGATTTTTTGCCAACCTGTTGAGCACAACGCGTATTCGACCTTGGCGCCTTACTATCGCTCGGCGACTAGAACGCATCTCATAAATCGAAACAGCCTGAGGGCAGGCTGTCTCCAACGTTCGTCGTCGATGCATCTCGATGGAGCCAGGCCGCCCTCGGCCCGCGAAAAACGAGATCAAACTATTTACGAGATGACTTCTATCGAATGCCCGAGTCGCACTCCCACTGGGCCGTTGTCATTTTGCCCGGCGCAACATCGACCTCGAACGGGCCGTAGCGGCCGATCCCGGGTCTCTTTCCCTTGATGGAAACTCTGTAGTGTCCGGGCGGCAGGGGAATACGAAAGCGACCCTGGTCATCAGTCGTAAACGATGCCACCTGGCCCTTCTGGTTTTCCACTACGAAAGCCGTATTCGTGAGAGGCTTTGAACCGGGACTATCAGCTCTGATCGGTCCGGGCTGACTCGGACTAATCGTAATTACTCCTTCAATCCCCGTTTCCACCCCGGACGGAGTTTGCCCGACGCAAACGCAAGCAGTCATAACAAGGAGCCCCAAAATAATTGGGAATCTTGGAAATCGCACTATTAAATCTAGTCTCACCGCTCCGTACCGGTCAACAATGACGAAGCTCGAATGACGAAATAAATCCGAAATGCAAAAACAAAAGATTGTCGGCCCGCGAATCAACGCGAATGATTTAATATCCCACCTTCTACTAATATTCCGATAATAAGTAGCGGTATGCGAAAGCGACGCGAGGACGCGCGCGCACTCCAAAGCTTTCGCGAAACGGACGAAACGGAATGGGCATCTCGTTGGATTTCGCACGGAAGTGCTCTGGAGTGCGATGCATCCTCGCATCGCTTTATCCTCGCTGTCACTATGTTCTGCGAACCTCAATGTTGTTCGCGTCTACTCGCGTGATTCGCGGGCAAATCTTCTTCTTCCTCTGCATTCGCCCGGCACGCCGAAGGTTTAGCGAAGGCGGCTGTTCATTCGTGGTTAGGCCGGCAATGACTTGACGATTCGATCGTTGCGCCGAAGTTTTTCGCTCCTGCGCCGGTCGATGAAACGCTATTTACCCTTTTTAATTGTTGCTACGGTCGCATTGGTCGCGCTTGGGAGCGGAGCAATGCTCTATCGGGCAAAGCGTACACAACTCCTGGCAGTCTCGGAAAACAGGAGCGTTTCGGGAAACAGCAGCGCCAAATCAATGCACATTCGAGGCAACCCCGACGCAATGGTGACACTGGAAGAGTTTGGCGATTTTCAGTGCCCGCCCTGCAGCACTTTCGCCTCTTTTGGCGAGGAGCTCCTGAAGGAATATGACTCGCGTCTGCGCATCGTGTTTCGGAATTTTCCGCTCCCGCTTCACGAACACGCTCGTGACGCCGCGCTAGCCGCAGAAGCGGCCGGGATGCAAGGCCGTTTTTGGGAGATGCACGACGTGCTGTATCGAGAACAAGCAGTCTGGAGCAAGGCACCCAACACCCACGAATTGTTCGAATCGTACGCCGGAACGATCGGGCTCAATCTTGATCAATTCAGAAAGGACATGGACAGCGAAAAAGCCAGAGAACGAGTCGATTCAGATCACGCGCTGGGCGATTCTCTGGGAGTAAACGTTACTCCAACCTTCTTCATCAATAATCATCCGGTCGACCCTAAAGATAAAAATCCCGAGGGCGTTCGCGCCGCGATCGATGCGGCGCTGGCGGGAAAATCGCAGGCATGACCGATATGCCCGCGAATCATGCGACTAGCAGCAATGACGAATGTCGAATGTTCAATGCCGAAGGAATGACGAAGCACGAATGTTCCGACGAATCGGATGACTCATTTTGGTTCGAGGAGCGGGCGCCGTTCATTCGTGAAGAGCCTGACACGACACCGGTTTACGATTTGGAGGAAAGAACGGCGCGATTCGGTGAAGCGATCATTGATTTCGCCAAGAAGATTCCGCTCGGGCCAGTGACAGACCGAATCATCAGTCAATTGGTCGGGGCAGCAACAAGCGTCGGGGTCAATTATGATGAAGCCGACGATGCAGTGTCTAAAAAAGATTTTCTAAAGTGCATTGGCACGTGCAAGAAAGAAGCGCGTGGGAGCAAACATTTTCTGCGCATGGTCGCTCGCGCTGTTCCCGAATTGAAATCCGAAGCGCGAGAGCTGTGGCTCGAAGCCAGAGAGTTGCACCTGATCTTTGCCAAGATCTGGAGGAGCGGCCGAAAACAATGACCGAGGACAAACGAAATCGGAATGCCGAAAGCGGAGTGAAAACGCCGGCGCGGCGCGTTTTTCGTCATGGGTCATTCGTCATTCCGACCATGACTGTATCGCGATTTCGTACGATCCTTTTTACGGTTGCCGCGATCGTCGCTGTGGCAGGACTGGCGGACGCAACGTATCTGAGTGTGCAGGCGTTAACCGGCGAGACGCTCAGTTGCGGAGGATCGCCAGATTGTTTCCGGGTGTTGGGCAGTTCGTATGCCAAGTTGGCTGGAATTCCGGTGGCCCTGCTTGGCGCGGTGGCGTACTTGAGCGTATTTGCCTTCGCCACATTCGCAGCATTCGGCTACGTCCGCGCGCGAACACTTCTCATTACCATCGTCGGCGCGATGTTTTTGGCCACGCTTTGGTTTTTGTATGTACAGGCGTTCGTACTGCACGCTTACTGCCGTTATTGCTTGTTCTCAGCGGCAATTACCTTTCTGCTTGCCGGCCTTGTGATTGCAGTGCCTTCTTCCCAGGAACAATAGTGCTGCTGACCGGGAAGAGATCCCACTTTCCGCAATGCGGATTCTCGTAGTCGAAGACGAAAAAAAAACGGCGGCGTTCCTGGCCAAGGGACTGCGGGAAGCCGGTTTCGCCGTCGATGTTGCCGTCGATGGTGAAACGGGCTCTGAACTGGCGCGCACAACGAAGTTCGATGTTCTCATCGTCGATATCATGCTGCCTTACAAGGACGGGTGGGAACTGGTCGCGGAGCTCCGGCGCGATGGCGTTCGCACACCCATTCTCTTTCTCACCGCGCGTGACAGTGTGCGCGACCGCGTGAAAGGGCTCGAGCTGGGCGCAGACGATTATCTCGTCAAACCGTTCGCGTTTACGGAATTGCTCGCCCGGGTGCGCTCGATATTGCGCCGTGCTCCCCAGCGACAAGCAGAACATTTGCGAATCGCTGATTTGGAAATTGACATGCGACGGCACAAGGCAACGCGCTCCAGAATTCCGCTAAATCTTACGCCGAAAGAATTTCTGCTGCTCGCTCATCTGGTTCGCTCAGCCGGTGAAGTGGTATCGCGCGCTGAGATTGCAGAACAAGTGTGGGACATAGGATTCAAAACTGACACGAACGTAGTCGATGTTGTTGTCCGCCGCTTGCGCGCGAAAGTGGACGATCCGTTTAAGACCAAGCTAATCGACACCATTCGCGGCGTTGGTTATGTTCTCAAAGCGCACTAAAGCGACGCTCCATGGTTTTTCATCCTCGTCGTCGTCCTCGTCCTCGATCATTCGAGAAGAACCGGACGAGGATGAGTAGGAATTTTGGAGATGAGAACGTACTTCGATCACGAAAAACTTGATGTTTACCAGTTAGAGCTTCGTTTTGTCACGTGGGTGACGGCGCTCCTCGTGAACATCAAGCAGCGATCGACGGATGCTCGAATTGCAGAAGTTTCGGATCAACTTGATCGAGCCAGTCTCTCCGCTTTGCTCAATACGGCCGAGGGAAACGGCCGACGCCAGCGACGAACACGAGCAAAGTTTTTCGATGACGCGCGTGGTTCGGCGACTGAATGCGCAGCGTGTTTGGATGCGCTGGTTGCAAAGGGCGTTTGCAGCGGCGGAGACACCGATAAAGGCAAACAGCTGCTCCTGCGGATCGCTTCGATGCTGACGAAATTGATCGAGCGCTTTGATATTTCGTCCTCGTCGTCGTCATCGTCCTCGATTATTCGAGAAGAACCTGGCGAGGACGAGTGCGAGGACGAGAACGAGGATGAGCACTAATCCCCGCTCCATCGCGTGGCAGCTTATTTTGCTTTTCACGATGGCGACCTCGCTCTTGCTCGCCTGCGGGCTTGGCGTGTTTTACGCGATCGTTATTCGGCACGCGTTTGCCGAAGACAAAGCGGTTCTGGCCGACAAAGTCGCAGCTTTACGCGCTGATCTCCAGGAGAGTGGCCCCACACGCTTTGCCGAAGAGCTGAACGGCCACAGCGCAGGCGAGCACACCGCTTATTGGACCCGGGTGCTCGATTCGCAAGGCCGCACCTACGCGGAAACACCGGGAATGGATCGATCGCTTCCGCCAGAGATTTTTCCGCCGCCGCCCGCCTCCGCCAAGGCTTCGGCGGACACGCAAAAATCAGCGTCGATTATTGGCAGCCCAAAGGATTATCGCAAAGGGTCGAAACTGTTTTCCCTCGTTAGCCTGAACGAAGAGTCCGGCAGCCAGCCTTACACTCTTCAGGTAGCACAAGACCGGTCAAGCGACGAGCGAGTCGAAAGAAATTTCGCTGTCTTATTCGTCATGGTCCTCTGCGGTAGCGTCCTGGCCTCGGCTTTCATCGCCGTCATCGTTACCAAACGAGGCTTGCGGCCGCTGCGAGAAATGACGCAATCGGTTGCGCGCATCGGCCCGACTCACCTGAAGGAGCGAGTGACACCGGCGGACTGGCCGCGCGAGCTTAAACCTCTCGCCATTGCCTTCGACGACATGCTTAAGCGCCTCGACGATTCGTTTACGCGGCTCTCTCAATTTTCTGCCGATCTCGCACACGAGCTGCGGACCCCCATTGCCAATATGATTGGCGAAGCACAGGTCGCTCTGACGCGGGATCGCGCGGCTGCCGAATATCGTGAAACGATCGAGTCCACCGTCGGCGAATGCGAACGGCTGTCCCGAATCGTGGACAATTTGCTCTTTGTCGCGCGGGTGGATGCGGCGCGCGAACCAATTGCGCGCAAGCGATTCGATGCGCGTGCGGCTGTGGAGAAAATTGCGGCGTTTTATCAAACAATTGCGGAAGAGCGTCACGTTACAATCACGTGCAGCGGCGAAGGACAAATCTATGCTGACCCCGACTTGTTCGAGCGCGCCGTCGGAAATTTGCTCGATAATGCGCTGCGTTTCACTCCGGAGCACGGTTCAATTCACATCACGCTTTCCGAAAATGACGGTCAATTTGAACTCGCAGTCGGCGACAACGGCTGCGGAATAGCTCCCGAGCATTTGTCACGTGTGTTTGATCGGTTTTACCGTGCCGACTCATCGCGCGGCTCCGATGGAGCAGGCCTGGGCCTGGCGCTGGTAAAATCGATTGTCGATCTTCACGGCGGCTCCGCCAACATCGAGAGCGAGATTGGTCGCGGCACAACCGTGAAGCTGACATTCCCGAGCAAGCTGTAGCCGACGGCGTTGACGTCGGCCCTCCAGGTACTGCGAAGATTAGTACCGCCGCGGTCAGCGCTCGCAGCTACAGCGCGAAAGATTTATCTTGCCAATCATTACAATTTTGTAATGATCTGCGCGCGACGTCGAAACTCTCCACTAAACCTTAACCTCAATTCCTATGCTCAGGACTCATTTTTTCCGGTCAACTCTTTCGCACCTCATGCTTTTGGTGGCGTGCATCTGGTTTGTTAGTCCCGCCCTCAATCGTTCAGTCGACGCGCAGGTTGCTGCCGAGCAGGAGATCGTTGTTACGGGCGAGGAGGTACCCAGCGCGTATGGTGCGCCACCAGGACTTTCGCGCAGCCGCTTTTCCAACGTAGTAAATGCCTACGTGTTGCCGCCATGGGCGTTTTTCTTCGGCGAACTTTTTGAGGGTCAGGGGTTCCGCCATGGGCCACCGGATTATCTTTTCACTCAAGAGATCGAAATGGGTTTGCCCTATCGTTTTAACGTCGCGGCCGAAACAGAGTTGGAACGATTTAATGGCGGTGGCGGCGTGCAGACAGTGAGTTTAGAAGCACGATGGGCTCTTGCTGATTGGAATAAGATTCCGCTCAATCCAACACTGTTCGCCGAATACAAGTTCGGCGTCGGCACGATTCGACACGAAGAAGTTCCACCTCCTCCAGGTGGAGGAGGAGAGGAGGAGGAAGAAGAAGAGGGCGGACCGCCGAAAGTCCCCGATGCGTATGAATTTCGTTTGCTGCTCGCCCAGGAGTTCGGTGGTCGCTTTGAGTGGGCCATGAACTGGTTCTTCGAAAAAGAGAACACCGGCGACCGTGGCCGCGAATGGGGCTTCTCCCAAGCTGTGATGACTCCAGTTTTGCTGCCCAATGAGCGTCTGAAGGTCGGCTTGGAGATGGAGTATAAGAACGTCACCACCAAAGACACACGGGGCGATCCGATCAACAGCTTCGTGATCGGCCCAACCGTCGCGTGGAAACCGACCACGCAAACTCGCCTGGACATCTCACCTTTGTTTGGTTGCACGCACGATTCGCCGGTGGCTGATGTTTTTGTTGCCTTTTCGTGGCTGTTTGGTGGTGAACGCGCTGAAGCCGAAGCGCCGGTGTCAAGTCGATTCCGTTACTACTCCGACGCGGCCTATAGCCATTCGGGAAAAGATTCGGGAAAAGAAATGAAGCAGGTCGCATACGTGCCGCCGTGTCCTGAATGGTACGGAGACCGCGAATGGAATCTGAACCTCTGGGGCACATATGCATTCACCAACACCGAGTTCGCTCCTAATCCTTCGCTGGTGGACATCGTGCAAAGTACGAGTGAGGGAGGCCCAGTCCTTGGCACCTATGATCGCTACATCGGTGGCGACCACGCATGGGGCGGCGGCGGGGACATAAAATATTTCTTCTGTCGCTATGCTGGTCTCGGTGTTGAGGGATTTGCATTGGACGCTCACAAGCCTGGGTTCGATATCTTCGAGGACCAGGCGGTTCCGATATTTGTTCACCGAAGAATCAATCACAATCACACCATCGGCTCTGTTTTAGGAACGCTTACCTTGCGCTATCCGATTCCCTGCACACGTCTTGCGCCCTACGCATGGGCGGGTGTGGGTGCGATTTTTGGCGGTGGCGAAAGGGACACCCTTCACACGCAAGGACCGCCGGACGCATTCGCTGTCAATGCGCAGACCGAACACTTCGGTGCCGAAACCAAAGTGCTCGGCCAATTCGGGGCAGGTCTCGAATTTCGGTTCTCGCGACATGTCGCGATGATTAATGACTTGAGCTTCGGCGTAATTGATGGCCCGAGAAATAATTTCGGAATGTTCCGCAGCGGCCTGAATTTCGCCTTCTAGGAATCTTGGGGGTTCACCCCTTCAGGGCTGAGAAACCGCGATTGTTTCCGCGGTTTGGTGAAGTCGAGATGCCGCGCTCCGTGTGGAGCCGCCGCGGCTACACTTTTGAGTTGTAAAGACGCTTGTGTCAAGCGCCACTATTCTTGCGCATGTCTTGACCGCCATTCGTCGCATCGATAACTTCGTCCTCGGAAAGGAGTTTGTCGGTGAAGACCGAGATCTCGATCGAATACTGCGTCGTTTGAAACTATACGCCGAAAGCCGTCAGTTTGGCGGCTAAAATTCTTGAGCTTGGCGAGCGCATCAAGTCGCTCATGCTAATCCCATCGAGCGGCGGCGCTTTCGAGATTCGCGCTAATGGCAAACTGCTCCATTCTAAACTCGACACCGGCGACTGGCCGGACTTCGACGACGTCGTCAAGTCGATCAAAAAAATTAAATAGCGCGTCGAGTTCCCTTTTTGAAGCACGTGGCCTAGCGAACGCGATCGGGCCTTGGATGTTGAGATTGTCAAACGCTCAACGCTCAACACTCAACGCTCAACGCTCAATTCAGACAGTTGGACGTTGGATGTTGGACGTTGGGCGTTCGGCGTTGTCTGTTTTCTGGAGAGTGAAGGGTGCCTGGTGGCCCTCGCGGTCTTCAAAACCGTCGTCGCCACGCAAGTGGCGGGGTAGGTTCGATTCCTATCCTCTCCGCCTTAGCCAATTGCGGATTGGCGATTACGGACTGCGAATTGCAGAATGTCACTATGACAACACAGGAACTTAAGAATCGCACGTTCGAATTTGGAGTCCGCGCGATCAGCGCAGTAGAGGCGTTACCAAAAACCGAGACCGCTAGAATTCTGGGGCGGCAGTTACTTCACGCTGGCACTTCAGTTGGCGCAAATTACCGGGCAGCAGCGCGAGCTAGATCACAAGCAGACTTTATTTCCAAGCTTGGCGTCGTGGAGGAGGAGTGCGACGAGTCGGCATATTGGATGGAAGTGATTATTGCGCACAAGCTCCTGAGGCGGGCTCAACTTAAAAGCCTACTTGCCGAAGCCAATGAACTGCTCGCAATAACAGTCGCCTCGATTAAGACTGCGCGACGCAGGCACCGGGCGTAATCGATGAATCCGATGGACAATCCGCAATCCGCAGTCCGCAATCCACAATGGAAAAAAGGAGGTGAACTTCGGTGTCACGCGAGCAAATCCGTAAACTGACCTCGCTCTCATCCTGTGCTGGGTGAGCTTCCAAGTTGAGCCAACAGGCCCTGCGACAAGTTTTGCCGCAGCTTCCCATTTCATTAGACCGGAACGTGCTCGTGAGCTCGAAGACTTTCGACGACGCCGGCGTGTATCGCCTCGATCGGAATCGCGCTCTTGTGCAAACAGTTGATTTCTTTACGCCCATCGTGGACGACCCTTTTTCTTACGGGCAGATCGCCGCGGCCAATTCTCTCTCGGATATTTTCGCCATGGGCGGGCGCCCGCTGACCGCGCTGAACATTGTCGGCTTTCCAACCGATCTCGTTAGTCCACGAGTCATTTCTTCGATTTTGCGCGGCGGTCTTGCCAAGGCGGCCGAAGTGGGATGCGTGATCATCGGCGGCCATTCGATTCGAAATCCCGAACCAATTTATGGGCTCGCCGTCACGGGAGTAGTCGATGTCCGGCTCGTTACCACCAATGCAAATGCGCGTCCCGGCGATTTGCTCGTTCTGACAAAGCCGCTCGGCACGGGCATCGCCACCACTGGGGTTAAACGCGGAGTCGCTTCGCGCGCGCTCCAGAAGAAAGTGATCGCCCTTATGTCGAAGGTCAACACGATTGGCGCGGAGCTGGCCGAGCGTCGTCTGGTCCGCGCCGCCACCGACGTCACCGGCTACGGGTTGATCGGTCATTTGGTTTCACTTTGCCGCGCCAGCGCTGTCTCCGCCGAGATCGATCCCGATGCCGTGCCAATGATTAGCGACGAGATCACCGACTTGATCGAACAAGGCTGCATCCCTGGCGGGAGCCGCGAGAATCTGTTTGCCACAACTGTGGCTGTCGATTGGGGAAGCACGGGCGAGCAGCGCCGAATTCTCTTAACCGACGCGCAAACCAGCGGCGGTTTGCTGCTGTGCGTGGCTGAAGCGAATCTTCAAAGCGTGCTCATGATCCTGCGAAAAGCGGGCACACCTTCAGCCGCGCTAATCGGAAAAATCGTGCCGCGACGGCGCCGCGGCCCATTGATATGCATCAGCGGCGAGTAAAATCATCCCCGGGGCGACAAATCCCCGCCGTCTCGAAAATTCTCGACGCGCTCGGCCAGTGCGATTTGCCACGTCCGATCGTTGTCGATCTTGTTCGCCGCAGACTTTCACAGATCCGCGCAGGGAGAGATGTCCCCGAATTCGAATCCATCGTGACTGATCTCCGCCACTCACTCGACGAACTTCGCGCCAGCAGGCTTCAACCGGTCATCAACGGGACCGGGATCGTCATTCATACGAATTTTGGGCGAGCGCCGTTGGCGAGCGAAACCGTTCGTGCACTGAACGAAATTGGATTGGGCTATTCCAATCTTGAATACGATCTTGCAACAGGCGAACGCGGCCGCCGCGGCAGTTACATCGAGAATGCGCTCGCGCTACTTTGCGGAGCGGAAGCAGCCACGGTGGTAAACAATTGCGCAGCCGCGTTAGTCCTAATCGTTCACTATTTCACAAAACAAAATAGTAGGACCCGACCACAGCGTGCTCGCCGTGGCGAGGGCGCGCCGGAGGTAGTGATCTCACGCGGCGAGCTCGTGCAGATCGGCGGCGGATTTCGCATCGGCGAAATCATCGAAGCCACCGGCGCAAAACTGCGCGAGGTCGGCGCGACTAATAAAACCACGGTCGATGATTATGCACGCGGCATCGGCCCCGCGACCGCGATGATACTGAAAGTTCATCGTAGCAATTTTTTCATGCGCGGCTTTGTCGAATCGCCTTCTTCGGAAGAGATCAGCGCGCTTGCGCGAAAGAAGCGCATTCCGTTTGTCGAGGACTTGGGCAGCGGCGCTATTGTTGCAACTGAAGCATTTGGAATTGCCGATCACGAGCCGACGCCTGCCGAGGTTTTGAAAAGTGGCGTCGATCTTGTTTGCTTTAGCGGCGACAAATTATTCGGGGGCCCGCAAGCAGGAATCATTGCCGGCAAAAAGCGATTGATCGCCGAATTGAAACCCGAACCGCTATTTCGCGCGTTGCGGTGCGACAAGCTTTGTCTCACCGCGTTGCAGACAACAGTCGATCTTCAGTTGAATCAACAGACTGCTGACATCCCGACGTTGGCGCTGTTGCAAATTTCCGAAGATGCATTGCGCGCTCGAGCTGCAGCAATCTGTGATAAGCTGTCCAAAAGCTCCCCGGGGCTGCAAATCGCGATCGGCCGCAGCGCTGCCAAAGCAGGCGGTGGCACATTGCCTAAATCGAGCATGTCGTCCGTCACGATTGAGATCGTTCCGAGCAATTGCTCAGTCGTCGCGTTCGCGGGCCGTCTGCGTCGGTCAACGCCTCCGCTTATTGGTTACATCGCGAATGATCGCTTCAAACTCAATCTGCGCACGATTTTCCCACAGCAGGATGGTCTGGTCATCCAAGCAATCAGCGCGGTGTGCAGGAAGTGAGCACTCGGCACTTCGTCATCGCCACGGCGGGCCACGTCGATCACGGCAAAAGCGCACTCGTCAAAGCGCTGACCGGAACTGATCCGGATCGTTTGCCGGAGGAAAAGAAGAGGCAAATCACGATTGAGCTCGGTTTCGCCGAATTGAATTTGACCGGACCGAATGGCGAGACGATTCACGCAGGCATCGTTGATGTTCCAGGTCACGAAGATTTCGTCCGAAACATGATCGCGGGTGTCGGCTCGATTGATCTCGCGCTTTTTGTTGTTGCGGCCGATGACGGCTGGATGCCGCAAACGGAAGAGCATTTGCAAATCCTGACGTATCTCGGTGTCAGGCGCGCCCTGATCGCGCTCACGAAAAGCGATTTGGGGAAAATCGATAGCACGACCGAACAAATTCGAACTCAACTTCACGGGACTCTGTTTGCGGAGTCATTGATTGTTCCAACTTCTGTCCGGACCAGCGACGGAATTGAAAAATTAAAGAGTGCGATCGCGTCGGAGCTCGCAGCCATGCATCCACAGCGCGATTTCGGGAAGCCGCGCTTGTTTATCGATCGCGTATTCACATTGCGCGGAATTGGCACGGTGGTCACGGGCACGCTGGGCGGCGGCTCGATTCGGCGCAACCAGGACGTTGTCGTTGAGTCCAGAAATATTTCAGCTCGGGTCCGCTCTATTCAAAACCATGGCCGCGACGTCGAAATCGCTTACCCGGGAATGCGCACAGCCGTCAATCTGCCTGACCTCTCAATTGGAAAAAATGGAATCCAACGCGGCGACCTAATCACCGTCCACAGCCTCGGTAGTCCGCACGCAACAATCGACGTGCTTCTCGAAAGATCGTCGCGACTGAAGCGAAACTCTTCGGCAGCGCGTCCAATCAAGAACGGCAGTTCGGTTCAAGTTCATTTCGGAACACGTCGCATCGCTGCGAAGATCACATTGTTTGATCAACCTGCACTTGGAGCCGGGCAAAGCGCAATTGCTCGATTGCGCCTGGATTCGCCGATTGTCGCGTTTGTCGACGATCGATTCGTTGTCCGCGATTCTTCCGAACAAAATACTATTGCCGGCGGCACGGTGCTCGATCCCGACGCCCATGGCGCGAATTTCCGCTCTGCCGCACAAATTCAGTTTCTTAAGGTGCGCGCGACCGGCCCGCATGACGTCGATGTTTGCATTCGGTCTCAGCTTCAACGTGACGGATGGGTCGGATCTAAAACGATGCTGGCAAAATCGAACTTCGGCACCGATGAAATTTCTCAAGCGTTGTCTCGGCTGAGTCACGATGGCGACATCGTGGTGGCGGACGATATCGCCGCCGGCGCATCTTACTGGCATGATCTGATCAATAGAGCAGCCACTTTGATTGACCGAGCGCACGAAAAGAATCCGGAACGCCGGGGAGTACATTTATCGGAGCTTCGGACGGATTTAGAAACCGAGTCCGACAAATTGTTTAACGCAATAATTTCAGAACTCACACGAAACGATTTTGTTCGTTTCGAAAATCAAATTGCTCGCGCCAGCCATCAGCCGTCGCTGCCGCTGGAATTGTCATCGGCCGCGGAAAATATTCGCGCTGCGCTCTCGGCCAGACGTTTTGATCCGCCCGACCGCAAAGAGTTTTTGCAAGATCGAAAGCTTCAGCAGGCGCTGGGATTTTTAATCGATAAAGGGGAGATCGTTGAGATTACCAACGAGATCGTTGTTCTTCGCGAAGCTGCCGAACAGATGCAGAACACCATTGCCGAGTACCTCTCCGAAAACGGTTCCGCGACTGCTAGTCAGCTTCGACAGAAAATTGGCACCACGCGCCGGGTAATGATTCCGTTCCTGGAATATTTGGATCGCACGGGTGTCACGCGGCGGATCGGAGACGAACGCGTGCTCGCGAACAAATCGGCAGCCGCTAAATTGACCGATGCCGCACGCGCGCAGCGAACCTGAAGCACAATCGCGGCGCGTATCGCTGCACATCAGAGCTTCGCCGGAAGCGGCGTGGGAGAACGTAGTTCGCCGTTGGTTTGAAAGAACCGCCACTCGCGCTTTGCGGGATCAAAAGCCCGCCGCTGTCGTAACAGCGTCTCGTAGCCAGGCCTATTTTTTCCGTAGCCGCTTGCTCCACGAAGGCAAATCCCTGCTAGCAGTGAAATTTGTTTCGCCACCGCAGCTGCGGGAACTATTGCTTCGCGGACATGACCTGCACATGCCTCTGCGCGAGCATCTTCGTCTCATTCTCGCCATTACTGCCGAGGAATTCACGAACAAAAACACCAATGATGAAACAGTGCTGGTTGCGAAATCCATCGCTCGGGATGCCGATCCCTTTCTCCGCGCGCTTGACGAGCTGCGCGCCGCTGGCTGGACTCTTGATGAGATCGAGTCGGCCGCGTTGCGCGAAATCGCCGCGCGATTCGAAGAACGGGTGCACGAATGCGGCTTCACTTTCGTTCACGACGCGGATCGCGCTGTCCTCGCGCAGGCCCAGCCGCTGTTTAGCAATTTGCTCTTATTCGGATTCGACGCTGCACATTGGCCGCTCTGGCCGTTGCTTCATGCCGCGACACTCTCCGCGGACGAAGCCAGCGTTGTCTTGAACGATCCGCGCGATGAGGCGCGCGATCTCGACGAAACGTGGATCGGAACATGGGAGGAAACTTTTGGGCCGGCAGACGTAATTTCGGACACCAATGGAAGATCCACAGGCTCATTGGTCGAACCTTTACCGGTTTCGGCCTCGAACATTCATTTTGTTATCGGTCGTGACACGACGCAGCAAGCGCGCGCGATTGTCGCTCTCGCCGCAAAATTCCTGGCCGATCAACACTGCGAACGCCTCGGCATTTTCTTTTCAGGACCAGGTGCGCTTCCGCGTTTGGTCGCAACATTTCTCGAATCAGCGGGAATTGCGCACAACGACGGCATCGCGCATCTGATGCCGAGCGCCTTCGACGATGACGCATGGCGCGGGTGGCTTGAATTGCAACAAGCGCCGCGGTTAAGGCCGCTGTTTCGGTTTCTTCGTGCTATCGAAGGGCGGCTCTTCGATGGATTGTCGGTCCTGCAGATAGAAGAGACTCTGCGCCGCGCTTACAACAACATACTCATCGATGATATTGAGCTCTTGCGCGATTACTGCGCGAACGGTTCTGATTTGCGGCACGGCAACGCTGTCGGGCGCGAGCTGGAGAAAATCCAGGTTCTGCCCGAGAACGCGTCACTAACTGAATTTCTCGCACACACGCGAACCATGTTTTCAAAGCTCCGCTGGAGAGAACATTGGAACGAAGTCGAGCGGCTCAGCCGCAATTGGAGCGATCGGCTGCCGACGAAATTTTCAAAGAGTTCCTATTTGCGGTGGCTGCGGGAACTACTCGGCGCGCCGACAATGGAGCGCGACGATCTTGGCGCTCATCCGTACGCGCGCGTGCACCTGCTCGCTTACACGAACGCGCAGTACCAGCCATGGTCCCATCTGATTTTTGCTGGGTTGAACGATGAAGCGTGGCCGACCCTGGACGACGAGGTTGCTTTTATTCGTGATGAGCGGATCGACGATCTCAATCGACAGAACAAGACGCTAAACCGCCGTGCATCAAAACGTGGCCGGCAAGGCGAAGGTCATTGGAGCGTGCGCGAAGGCAAAACACTCCTGCTCGGCCGCAAAGAACAACGACAGATCCAGAGGCGGCAACTGCTCAACCTGGTGGAATCGGTTAGCACAGGCATCGCCGCCAGCGCGAGCCTTTATTCCGAAGCAACGCCGAGCCGGATCGCGAACCCGAGCGAATTTTTCTCCTGGCTTTACTTCAACACACACGGTCGCGGCGTTTCGCAACAGACACTCCATTCATTGGAACAGCAATCCCGAGATTGGTTGAAGGATTGGTCACCCGTCGATGCCCAGAAAGTGGATTCGATTAGCGTTGGCCGGACGCGGTACGCATTCGATGCGCGCAGGCAGTTGCGGCCTGCGAGCGAATATGAATTTGCGCTCCGGAGTCCGCCCGATCAGGAAAGATCGCTGCGCGTCACGCAGTGGGAACAAGCATTGCAACGGCCTGCCATCGTTTGGATGGAAATCTTTCTCGGCGTCGCGCCTGACGATGACACCGGTGACTCCTGGGCAGTTGCGACTGGACAATGGGTCCATCGCTGGCTCGCGGACAGCGTCCGAAACGGCGGAGAACAAAAATTTGTCAGCGTAAGTCGCGCCGATGAAATCCGTGAGTGCATTTGCCAGGAAGCGCGCGAGTTTCGCGAACGCGTCGTCGCCCTCTGTGCAAGTCGCGGCAAAGTTCTTCCAGACTGGTGGCGCTCCGGCTGGAGTAATGCGTTTTACATTGCCGACTGCCTCGCCGCAAAAGTTTCTGATCTCCAAGACTGGTCGGAAATGGCCGTCGAATGGTCGCTCGGTGGGCCAAGCTTAATTCCACTGAGCGAGAACGAGATGCTGCGAGTTCGCGGCCGGATTGATCTGATCCTTGCACGGGAGAAATCTGACCAATCGAAAATCGGTTATAAAGACCTTTGGGTT
>Ga0209056_10000149_pt1 | contig 72737 bp, 50 predicted proteins | sample GraSoiAngelo_114_FD_185876 | JGI IMG/M metagenome (GOLD analysis project Ga0209056, IMG submission 185876) | Grasslands soil microbial communities from the Angelo Coastal Reserve, California, USA - 14_0903_13_40cm (SPAdes) (version 2) | ecosystem: Environmental > Terrestrial > Soil > Grasslands... | reverse complement strand
CGCGCCAGAACCCGCCCCCACCGGCGAGCCGGCAGGGCCTGGGCTCGCACCGTCGCAGACTGCGATGCCGGTCGAGGCGCCACCAGCGCCGCCGCCCCCGACCATCAGGGCTGAGGAACCGCCGCCCGCGGAAGGGGCGCAGCCCGGCGACTATAAGATCGGGCCCGAGGACCTCCTCGACATCGCCGTGTGGAACAACACGGCCATGAGTCGCGCCGTCCCGGTGCGGCCGGACGGCAAGATCTCGCTCCCCCTTCTCAACGACGTGCAGGCGGCCGGCCTCACCCCGATGCAGCTCCGGGACGTCCTGGCGGGGAAGCTGACGGCCTACATCCCGAGGCCAGAGGTGTCGGTGATCGTCCGGGAAGTGCATAGCTTCAAGGTCTCGGTGCTAGGCGAGGTGAGGAAGGCCGGCCAATACGAGCTGAAGAGCCGCGCCACGGTGCTCGACCTGATCGCCCTCGCGGGCGGGCTCACCCCGTTCGCCTCCCCCTCACGCATCCTGGTCCTCCGTCAGGAGGGGACGACGACCACGCGGATTCCGTTCAACTACAAGAAGGTCATCTCCTCGGCGCCGCCGCGAGAGGACGTGGTCCTCCAGCCCGGCGACGTCATCGTGGTGCCCTGAGCGGAGGGTAACCGCGGGGCGGAAGGAACGCCCCGTCCACGCCGGGAGCCTCGCGTCTCGGCGCCACTGCCTTCCTGCACGACCCCGCGGCCGTCTCGCCGAAGAGCCGCGCCGGCGGGAATACCTCACGCTTCCGCGGAGCGCCGGACGGCGACCGAGCCAGACGGGCCCCGGCGCGGACATCCCAGGCCAGGGAGGGACGGTCGGCCCCTCGGCGGAGCGCGTGACGACCTCGGATCTCCCGGACGGAGGGGTTGCTCCGACTGTCTCCTGGCCCCTCGCCGCCTCTAAGTCAGGTATTCAACCGATGCGTCTCTAAGTAATTTCCCTTAAGGCTCTCCGGGTGATCACCGGATACCGACTATAAGGGATTCGCCCTAAGTAGGTGGAGAGGGCTCGGAGCGGTGGGCGGGGCAGGGTTTCGGCCCCGCTCGCCTCCCTGGGCTCCCAGGCTGCGATTGGCCGGGGTTGCCGAAGGCTCGGCCGCGCCTCGGCCTAGAGCAGAACGCGCCCGCGCGGGCACGTGGTTCGCCGACCGTCGTTGGGGCCGGCCGTCCCATGCGGGAGACCTGAGAGCGTGCGAGGAGGTCCCAAGAACCTGAGTGTCCTTGAACCTGTCGCCCGCCGACCTTCTAGGGATGACCGGGAAGCTGAGGTCGGCCAGAAAGGATTGGCCTATGACCGCCTTGAGGTTCGCCGCCGCCGTCATCATCATCTGCTTATTGCTCGCATCATCGGCCTTCGCCGGTCCCGAGGGCTCCATTTCGGGCCTCGCGGGCCTGAGCCTGCTGGTGCCGAGCCCCGCCGACGACTTGTTCTCGACAGCCGACCTCTCCACTCTGGTCGATCCGAGCGGGAACGCGACGCAGCACTACGGGCCGTATCCGAGCAGCTCGCCCGACTCGGGTACCTGCGGGCCCGACTGGGCGGAGGACACGTTCGATCGGCACTTCACGGTTCAGCGGAATCCTGACGGCACGTATACGGTGACAGAGCAGTTCAAGAACGGGAGTTTCGTCACGAATGCGAACATTCCACCCCCAACCTTGAGTCCGGGTGCGTGTCCGAACGGCCCGCCACCGCAGGGAGTTGTGGACGGGGGCATCACCGGGAGCATGCACGGCTACTTCATTATTCCGCTTCCGGCCGGTACGATGCAGACGTCGACCAGTCCGTATTGCAACGGGCTCCTCCAGACGAACGCCAACTGCGACACGGCCACCTTCGTCGATACTCACTTCACCCCTTGCTACGCCATCGTCGTCCCGACCTGCACGGTAACCACTTTCTTCTTCCACTACAGTGCCGGCGACCAGATGCTCATCGAGCACGAGTGGAAGAACGCGTCGGCCGATCGGGGGGGGAATCACGGCGACATCCGCAGCATGAACCTGCCGTAGGGTCTCCTGCGGGCGGTACGACTGGGTTCGACCGGGGCGCTCCCACCGCGCGGTGGGAGCGCCTCCGTCCTGCTGACCCCCATCTCACCGGGTGGGGGCACGTGAGGCCGGCGAGCGCCCAGAGTTGCGGAGATCCGTCCAAAGAATCTCGGCATCATCGGCACCTTCCATCGGCCCCTTCGGGAGTCCCGACGACCTCGGGCGGTTCGCTCCGGTCGACACCCGCCCTCCCAATTTGCCGCGCTCGGAATCGGCGAGTCGGCGGTGCCAGGGGGCCGGTGCCAGCGGGGAGCTCTCGACCGCCGCCCGTCTGATCTGGATGAGGGCTCGGGCGGGCGGACCCAGGCGATCCGGCGCCGCTCGCGTCGACCGGCCTTGCCGCGCGCCAGCGTGGCCCGCAAATCCCCGCCGCCTCGCGACTGTATCTGATTCTGGACATTGACAAGGGCGGGGCGGGGGCCGAGGCTGTCAGCGTTCGTTGACTTTCGATGGGCCGACCTCTAGAATGCTCATAACCTCTTGTCAGATCGAGCATTTCATGCATCCGTCCGGACGGTGGAGGGTCGTATGGTCGAGGTGAAGAGCGACCGGCGGCAGGCGTTGGACCTGGCCATCTCGCAGATCGAGCGGCAGTTCGGCAAGGGCGCCATCATGAAGCTCGGCGCCCGCGGCGCGCTCGACGAGATCGCCGTCATTCCCACGGGCGCGATCTCCCTCGATATCGCGCTCGGGATCGGCGGGATTCCCCGCGGCCGCGTGACGGAGATCTATGGGCCGGAGTCCTCCGGCAAGACGACGCTCTCGCTCCACATCATCGCCGAGGCGCAGCGCCTCGGGGGGATCGCCGCCTTCATCGATGCCGAGCACGCGCTCGACCCGATCTACGCGAAGAACCTCGGCGTCAGCACCGACGAGCTTCTGATCTCCCAGCCCGACACCGGCGAGCAGGCGCTCGAGATCGCGGAGACCCTCGTGCGCTCCAACGCCGTGGACGTGATCGTCATCGACTCGGTGGCGGCGCTGGTGCCGCGCGCCGAGCTCGACGGCGACATGGGCGACGCGCTGCCCGGGCTGCAGGCGCGGCTCATGTCCCAGGCGCTCCGGAAGCTCACCGCCGCCATCTCGCGCTCGGGCACCTCGGTCGTCTTCATCAACCAGATCCGCGAGAAGATCGGCGTGCTCTTCGGATCGCCGGAAACGACGACCGGCGGGCGCGCGCTGAAGTTCTACGCGTCCGTGCGGCTCGACGTGCGCCGCCAGGACGCGATCAAGCAGGGCACGGAGTCGATCGGGGTTCGCACGAAGGTCAAGGTCGTGAAGAACAAGCTCGCCCCGCCCTTCCGCGAGGCCGAGTTCGACGTCATCTACGGCGAGGGCATCTCGAAGGCGGGCACGATCCTCGACGCGGCGGTCGAGCAGGCCCTCGTCGAGAAGTCCGGCACCTGGTACTCGCACAAGAACGAGCGGATCGGGCAGGGTCGCGACAACGCGCGGAAGTACCTCCAGGAGAATCCCAAGATCCTGGCCGACCTCGAGACGAAGATCCGGGAGGCGCTCGGCCTGCGGGCCGCCGGTGCCCCGGGGAAGTAGCGGAGGGGCGACGCGATGGACTTCGACAAGCTGCTGACGACGGGAGTGGAGCGCGGGGCGTCGGACCTACACCTCAAGCCCCACGCGCGCCCGATCCTCAGAGTCCTCGGCAACCTCGAGTATCAGGACGACCTGGACGTGCTGACGCCCGACTACATGGACCAGGTCGCGCGCCGGCTCCTGGGCGAGCGGCGCCACTCCCAGCTCGCCGAGGGCAGGGAGATGGACTTCGCCCACGTCGTCCCCGGCGTCGGCCGCTTCCGCGTCAACATGTTCCTCGCCACGGGTGAGATCCGGGCGGTCTTCCGCGTGATCCCCGCGCGAATCCCCAAGTTCGAGGAGCTGCACCTACCCCCGGTGATCGAGAAGCTGGCGCTGGCCCCTCGCGGTCTGGTCCTCGTCACCGGCGTGACCGGGTCGGGCAAGACGACGACCCAGGCGGCGATGATCGACTACATGAACCGGTCCCGGAACGACCACATCCTCACGATCGAAGACCCGATCGAGTTTGCCCACGAGGACAAGAAGTGCATCATCAGCCAGCGGGAGATCGGGCTCGACTCGGAGAACTTCGCCACCGCCCTGCGAGCGGCGCTCCGCGAGGACCCGGACGTCATCCTCGTCGGCGAGATGCGCGACGCGGAGACGATGGAGGTCGCGCTGCACGCCGCCGAGACGGGCCACCTCGTGCTCTCCACGCTCCACACGCTCAACGCGACGGAGACCGTGAACCGCATCATCTCGATGTTCCCGCCGCACCAGGAGGGACAGATCCGCGACCAGCTGGCCGCGGTCATCCAGGGCATCGTCTCGCAGCGGCTGATCGTCCGCGCCGACGGCAAGGGGCGGGTGCCCGCCATCGAGGTGCTCGTCGGAACCGGGATCGTCCGCGACTGCATCAAGGACAAGGAGAAGACCGCGACGATTCCGGCCGTGATGATCCAGGGGACAACCCACTACGGCATGCAGACGTTCGACCAGTCTCTCCTCGGCCTCTACCGCGGGGAGATGATCACCTACGAGACCGCGCGCGACGCGGCGTCGAACCCGGACGACTTCGAGCTCAAGGTGAAGGGGGTCCTGTCCACGGGCGAGATGACCATGGAGGCGGCGCGGGCGGCCGAGGACGCGCACCGGGTGCCCGGCCTCTCGGGGACTCCGACGCCGCCCGGGAGCGTGCCGCGGCCGGAAGGCGGTGGCGGCAGCTTCTTCCGGCGATCCTGACCGGCCGCCGTCGCGAGACGGTCCTTGACCTGAGGGCGGCGCGCGCGGTCGCCGTCGACTTGCTCGCCCGCAAGGCCTGGAGCCGGCGCGACCTGCTGACCCGCCTCCGCCGCCGCGGGGCGCCGGCGGAGGTCGCGGCGGCGGTCGTCGGCGAGCTCGAGTCCCGCGGCTACCTGGACGACGTCCAGTTCGCCCGCCGCTGGGTGGAGACGCGCGCCGCCGCCCGCCGGCTCGGCCCGGCGCGGCTCCGCGCGGAGCTGCGCGCCCGCGGCGTCGACCCCGCGCTGGCCGAGGCGGCGATCCGGGAGGCGCTCGGCCCCGGCACGGAAGGGGCGCGGGCCCTCGAGGCCGGACGGAAGCGGCTGCCCGCGCTCGCCCGCCGGGACCCGCGCCGGGCGCCCGCCCGGCTGCGCGACCACCTCCTGCGCCTCGGCTACCCCGGTGGCGTCGTGGTCGAGGTCGTGCGTACACTGTGCGGGCTGGACACCGAATGAGGCCATGACCGGCGACGAGATCCGCGAGGCGTTCCTCAGGTACTTCGAGCGCAACGGGCACACCCGCGTCCCCTCGTCGCCGCTCGTCCCCGGTGACGACCCGACGCTCCTGTTCACGAACGCCGGGATGGTGCAGTTCAAGGGCGTGTTCCTCGGCGAGGAGCGGCGGGCGTACGCGCGCGCGACGACCTGCCAGAAGTGCGTCCGCGCCGGCGGCAAGCACAACGACCTCGAAAACGTGGGACGCACCGCCCGCCACCACACGTTCTTCGAGATGCTCGGCAACTTCTCGTTCGGCGACTACTTCAAGGCCGACGCGATCACCTTCGCCTGGGAGCTGCTCACGCGGGACTTCGGCCTCCCCCGGGAGCGGCTCACGGCGACCGTGTTCACGGACGACGACGACGCCTTCGCGCTCTGGAAGAAGGTCGCGGCCTTCCCGGACGAGCGCATCCTGCGGCTCGGCGAGGCGGATAACTTCTGGGCGATGGGCGACACCGGCCCCTGCGGACCGAGCTCGGAGATCCACTTCCATCAGGGCGACCACCTGCCGTGCCCGGAGGCCGCGGCCGGCCGCCGGTGCCTGGGCCCCGCGTGCGACTGCGATCGGTGGCTTGAGATCTGGAACCTCGTCTTCATGCAGTTCAACCGCGACGCCGCGGGCGCGCTGAGCCCGCTGCCCAAGCCCTCGATCGACACCGGGATGGGGCTCGAGCGGATCGCCGCGGTCCTCGAGGGCACGCAGTCGAACTTCGACACGGACCTCCTCCGGCCCCTGATCGACGGGGTCGCCCGGCTCGTCGGCAAGCCCTACGGCGCCGTGGCGGCAGACGACGTCTCGATGCGGGTCATCGCCGACCACGCGCGCGCGACCGCCTTCCTGATCGCGGACGGCGTCACCCCCTCGAACGAGTGGCGGGGCTACGTGCTCCGCCGCATCATGCGGCGGGCCATGCGCCACGGCCGGATGCTCGGCCTCGGCGAGCCCTTCCTCTGGCGGGTGGTCGAGTGGGTGGGGCAGGTCATGGCCCGGGCGTACCCCGAGCTACGCGGCGAGATGGCGCGCGTGCAGGGCGCGGTCCGCGCCGAGGAGGAGCGCTTCGCCGAGACGCTCGACGTCGGGATCGCGAAGATCCGCGAGTACGCCGAGGCCCACGCGGCCGAGGGCGCCCACGTCGTCGACGGCAAGTTCCTGTTCACGCTCTACGACACGCACGGCTTCCCGACCGACCTCGCGCAGGAGGCGTTCGCAGACCTCGGCTTCGCCGTCACCGACGACACGCTGGGCGAGTTCGAGGCCGAGATGGAGCGGCAGCGCGTGCGCGCGCGGGCGGGCGCCGCCTTCGGGGGCGAGGCGGCCGCGGGCGAGGCGTCCCTCGAGCTCTGGCGGGGCCTGCCGGAGACCGAGTTCCTCGGCTACGACGCCCTCACGGCGCCGGCGCGGATCCTGGCGATCGTCGTCGCCGGCCAGCGCCAGCGGGAGGCCGTGGCCGGGCAGTCGGCCGAGATCATCCTGGACCGGACGCCGTGCTACGCGGAGTCGGGCGGCCAGCAGGGCGACACGGGCACGATCATTGGTCGGGAGGGGCAGGCGCGCGTGCTCGACACGCTCAAGCGCGGGACCGGGCTCTTCGTCCACCGCGTCGCGGTCACGCGCGGGGGGCTCCGCGAGGGCGAGGAGGTCGCGGTCGCCGTGGAGTCGCCGCGCCGCCTCGGGCTCGCGCTGCACCACACCGGCACCCACCTCCTCCACGCCGCGCTCCGGCGCATCCTCGGTACCCACGCGACCCAGGCCGGCTCCCTCGTCGCGCCCGACCGGCTTCGCTTCGACTTCAGTCACGGCCAGCAGGTGAAGGATCGCGAGCTGACGCAGGTCGAGGATCTCGTCAACGAGAAGGTCCGTGACAACCTCGTCGTGAGCCCGTTCTGGACCGAGCTCGACGCGGCGCTCAAGCTGGGTGCGCTCGCCATGTTCGGCGAGAAGTACGGGCCCCGCGTCCGCGTCGTCCGGATCGGCGACTTCTCGGCCGAGCTCTGCGGAGGCACCCACCTCGAGCAGACAGGACAGATCGGCCTCTTCAAGATCGTCGACGAGGGGGCGGTCGCCTCGGGGGTGCGCCGGATCGAGGCGGTCACCGGCGCCGCGGCGCTCCAGCACGTCGGCCAGGAAGAGGCGGCCCTCCGCGAGGCGGCCGAGGCGCTGAAGATCGCGCCGCTCGAGGTGCCGAAGCGGCTCCAGAAGCTGCTCGACGAGCAGCGCGCCCTCGAGCGGCAGCTCCAGACGCTCGAGGCGCGCCTGGCGCGCTCCCGGGCGGAGGAGCTCGTGGCCGCGGCCCGCCAGATCAACGACGTCGCCGTCGTGGCCGCCCGCCTCGACGGCCTCGACGCCGACGGGTTGCGCGCGGTCGTCGACACCGTCCGCGACCGGCTCGGCTCGGGCGTCGTCTGCGTCGGGAGCGTGGCCGACGGCAAGATCGGTCTAGTCCTCGCGGTCACGAAGGACCTCACCCGGCGCTACCACGCCGGCCGGCTGATCCAGGAGGTCGCCAAGGCTGTCGGCGGCGGGGGTGGCGGGCGGCCCGAGCTGGCCCAGGCCGGCGGAAAGGATCCGGCGAAGCTCGACCAGGCGCTCACGCTGCTCTACGACCTCGTCGCGAAGTCCTGACACTGACCGCGCCGGGCGCCCGCCCCGCGATCGCAGGAGACCGCGTCGGTGCCTGTCGATGGGTCTGAGGAGGTCACGGCGCCCGGTCCCGGGGCGGCCGCTGGGTCGCGCGCGCGACCCCCGGGCGGGCTCCTCGCCGGGGCGAGGGTCGCGCGGTGGGCCTCGAAGGCGGTCGAGCCTGGCGAGCACGGCCAGACCTCGCTGCGGGCGGAGAAGACCCGAGCGACGCGGGGGGGGCTCCGACCACCGCGATGGACCAGCCCGCCCCTGGCGCGGATCCGGGGCCGCGCGCTCTCCCGGGATGCCGATCCGACCGTGACGGACCCCGCATCGCGCCAGGACACACGCTTCCCCTGGAGGATCCTGGCCAACCCCGCCGTCCACGCGCTCGCGGCCGAGGGCGCCCGGCACGCGGCCTCGAGCCACGGGCGATCCCCGGCCCTCGGTCGGTCCGAGGGGCCGCGGACGGGGGCCTCACACCTTTAAGGGACCACTTCAGTAGGGGGACTTCCGTCCCCCCGAGTCCGGTATTTCCCTACTAGCCCGCCGTGCGGATTTAGTGCTTGACTGAGTCTAAGGTGGTTGACCGCGGGGAGGTCACATGAGCACCAGGCGCTCCTACGAGATGGCCGAGCAGCGTCGCGAGCCGCGGTTTGCGTGCTCGGTTCCGGCTCGCGTGTGGGTCACGCAGGGGCTCTCCGTGTTCGGGCGGGCGGTGGACGTGAGCCTCCACGGGATGTGCATCCTGCGGTCGAATCTCGCGCCGTCGGACGTGATCAGCCTCGGCCAGGAGTATCGTCTGGATGTGACGCCCGCGCTGGGCGCCGAGTTGCACTGCGTCGGGGTGATCCGCCACCTGCATGACGACGCCATCGGCCTGGAGACGCGGGGAGAGCTCCCGGTCAAATGGCTCGCCGCCTCTGCGACGAGGCCGTCCGAGAGCGGTCAGACGTGACGGCCTCGTCATTCTGCTGGCCGTGGGGACGAAACCTTCTCGTGTGGCAGTCCGCCCGCGCGAGGGCCGCGCGCCTCGCGCCCCTCGGGACGCCCGGTCTGAATGACCCGCGCCGGGACCGCGTTGGGCTCGAGGTTCCCGGCGGGCACAGCGAGAGTCTCCGACGTGTTCCTGGTCGTACGTCGGAGAGAGAGCGAGGGACGCCGGACGAGCGCTTGGTGAGCTTCCTCGCCCCCTCCTCGTTCGAGGCCGAGCAGTATCGCGGGCTCCGCCACCTCGTGGAAGAGTCGGGCAAGCACGTCGTGGGGATCACGAGCCCGATCCCGGGCGACGGCAAGACGACGACAGCGGTCAACCTGGCCGGCGCCCTGGCCCAGGCGCCGGGGACGCGCGTCCTCCTCGTCGAGGCCGACCTGCGCCGGCCCCGTATCTGGGACCAGCTCGGCCTGGACGGCTCGGACGCGCGAGGGCTCGCCGACGCGATCGCGGACGACCGTCTCACCCTGCCGGACGTGGTGCGGCACCTTCCCCGTTTCAACCTCTCGGTGCTCCCTGCCGGCCGGAGCCCCGCGAGCCCTTACGAGGCGCTCCATTCGTCTCGGCTCGACGAGCTGCTCGAAGAGGCCCGGTCGCACTATGCCTACGTCGTGGTCGACACGCCGCCGGTCGTCCCCGTGCCCGACTGCCGGCTCATCGCGCGGCTCGTGGATGGGTTCCTCATCCTGGTTGGGGCCCACCGGACTCGGCGGGAACTCCTCCAGGAGGCGCTCGCCGCCCTCGACTCGACCAAGATCCTGGGGCTCGTGTTCAACGGCGACGATCGGCGGCGGCGCGGATACTACGGCTACGGCTACTATTCGCGTCATTGACGGCGGATCCTCGCCGCGTCGCGCGACGCGCCTTCCTGGTCGGCCCCACGGGGCGTTAGTCGTCAGACAGCTCCTGTAGCAAGCCGGCTCAAGACAGTTCTAAAAACTGGATCGACGGCGAGACCCAGGCCCTGCTCGATAGCCTCGTGGAGAGCCTGGGTCGGCGCGGCTGCTGCTCCTGGTCAACTACCGCCTCGAGTACGAGCACTGCCGGGGCGGCAAGACCTACTGCACGCGGCTCCGGCTGGAAGCCTGCTGGCGGAGAGCGCCGCGAAGCTGCTCGCAGCTCTCCTCGGTTCGGACCCGGGGCTCGAGCCACTCAAGTGGATGCTCCCTCAAGCGCGGCACCCCGTTCGTCCTCGAAGGGACGGTCCGGACACTGGTGGAGACCGGGGCACTCGGGGGAGCGGGGGCGTGGCGGCTTACCCGACCCGCGGAGGGAGTCCTCGGTGCGCAAGCCGGCACAGCGACCGTCTTGTCAGCCGCGGGCCTCTGGACCTCCTGCGCGTTGACGGGCTCATGGACAAGGGACCCCCACCGCGGCCCGTTCTCCCCGCGGCGGGCTGCCCGCCTGTCGACTCGCGCGCTGATTTCACGCGAATGCACGTCATACCGTTTGGGGCGCAGCCCGCAGCCTCGTTAAGGGATCGTGACCGGGCACACTCCAGGTGGGATGTCACCCCGCTCGCTACCGCAGACGTTGTTGAACATCCATGTGTTGGATCCCGGCGGCACGAAGATCCCACCGTTGTTGTCGTCGGCCAAGTCGGCGAAGGCCGGGCTGTTGCCCGTCGCGTGGTTTTCCACGATTTTGTTGCCGATGGACCCCGCGAAAACCTCGATGCCCGAGCCGACGTTCATATCAGCCGAATTGCCGACTATCTGGTTTTCGTTCGAACCGGACGCCCCGACAATTGTAGTCATCGTGATGCCGGCCTCGAATTGAGTGCGGCCGCCGTTTCCCACGGCTATATTGTGGACGACGACCCAGTCGCTGGTGCCGTCCAACGCGAGGCCGAAGGAAGGTGGGTCCAGGCTCGAGGAGTTGTTTGTAATGATATTGTGTCCGATGAGGCTCGCGCCGCCTCCGGCGACGTTGCTGCTGTTGACGACCCAGACCCCACGAGCGTAGGAATCTACGAGGTTATCCAGCAAGAGAGCTCCCGGTGTCCCGTTAAGCACGATGCCCGTGCCGCACCTCGTAACGACCGTGAGGGAGGTGCCCCCGACGCCGACGTTTTTCACGCTGACGTCGCGGATCCGAACATTGCTGCCGCCACTCACGGTGATAGAACCAGGGGGAACCACCGGGGGGGGGTCGACGAGCGGTCCGCAGGGAACGGTCTTTTGGGTCAGAACCGTGCCTGGCCCCTCGACCCGCACGTTTGTATGACCCGCCGTCTCAATGGCCACCGCGTCGAGTCCCACGGCTCGCATGTCGATAGTGTGGTCGTCCATGAAAAGCGCGATGTTGTCAGCTCCAAACACGATGCATGGGTTCTGCGCCAGGGTAGCCACGATATTCGCCGCCAGGGTGCTGTTACGCGTGATCGTTCGACAGGTCGTAATCGGGTTCGGACCTGCCACTGCAACCGGCATCGTGCCGAGCAGGCCTTCGCCCCCGAGAGCCGCTACGATGAGCCCGAACAACGTCGCGAAGATCTTCGCGGTCGCCCTCTCGAACCTCTTCATCGCCACTTCCTCCATTTTTTGATCCGTCCCCTCGCTGCGTAGGCGTATGTGAAGTCCGACCCTGGGAGGGTACGCTGACGCCGCGTGCCCACGAATGCGCTCGCAGCCCCTCCCTCCGATCAAGCGTCCGGGGCTTGTATTCGGCGGCGACGATCGGCGGCGGCGCGCCTACCAAGGCGACGATTCCTATTGGCGTAATTGACGCCTTCGAACTCCCGCCACGCCCTACCCCGATCGCTCGCAGCCCTGCCTAGTCGGGGGGGCAATTCAAACCGTTCTGAATGCACCTGTTGACAAAGGCGCAGAAAAACTCCCCGGGTGGGCACTGAGGCGTCACGGAGGCGGGGCAATTAGTCGAATCCAGAGTGCTGAAGGACCCCTTCCTGCTTGAGGCGTTCGGCTTATGGATCTCGATGACGCCACCGGCCAACGTCTCGTCTCCAGTCGAATAGGACATGGTCGGACCCACGACCTGGATCATGAACATGTCGGTGCTGCCCTCATTGTCCGTGGCCGTGACGACCCAGTTGACGGTGTCGTTCGGGGACGGCAGGTTTGTCCTCGCCGTGCCACAAATCATGCGGGTACTTGGGTCGACGAACGAGTACGCGGTGATGGTGTTCCAGTGAACGTTGAAGGGGGATACGCCTAAGAAGCCGCCGTGGTCGACGTACTCGAGATGCCCCCACAAGCCGTGTGCGTCTCCGCCTGTCTTGCATGAGCCACCGACGCCGAAGTTCGCCCTAGCGTTATCGTTGAGGCTGTTGAAGATGTAGCCGCCGCCAGTCAAGAAGTCGCATGGGGGCGGTGACTGAGCACCGGCCGCCCGTGCGGCGAGCATCAAGGCCACGACTCCAAGTGTGCTGATTGATCGACGCACCGTTTTCCTCCACTCGCCGGCCGATCCGACGAGTCAGTAGATTCCGGCGGTCGCCGACCCGATGACCACCTCCGCGACGCCGTTGACGATGACATGGAGGGCATTCACGACGGTGCCGGTCGGTGACGTTTGCTGCTCGTTGATCACCACCACGCCGCCGGGAATCGAGATCGTCTGGTTCGTGTCCCCGCCGACGGGGATGGGCACGCCGTTGATCGACAGATTGGCGATGTCCGAGGTGCCACGGCCCGGGCCGCCCAGGACGGCCAGGGCTCGTGCCATGACGAGGTCGGCGCCGACGGTGGTCCCGGCGACGCTCAGGGCCAGATTCGCGAGCGAGGCCTCGGAGGCAACCTGATCGGGCCCGGCGATCGTGGTCGCGTGAAGGACTTCCCCGGTGAGCAGTGAGGGTACGCTGCCCGTGACCGCCGACGCCTGCAGCGCGTCGCTGGTCCCCCCGAGCGCCTGCGTCTCGGCGAGGACTGTCGTCGTTCCTCCGAGGAGGCCATGAACGGTCGCTTGCACTCCTCTCGCCTCCCCCGTGACGGTCTGAGCGTCGCCAGCCAAGGGCCATCCCAGGAGCGTCGCCACCATCGCGGCGACTGCAAGCAAACCCGAGCCGTACGAACCCGTGTGCCGCATGCTCACCTCCATCCAGCTCGTATGTGCGCCTACGCCGCCCGTTCCCGCACGGGCGGTTCCGGGGCACCGAACGTTCAGCGTCCTCGCCGCTCGTCAGCCGAGATCGACGAATCCAACCCACTGTGCGAAAGCGACATAGGCAAAACCCTCACTCGAAAGATAAGGGGAACCTCGCGGGAGATAATCCGGTAAACACCCTGGAGTAGGCAGGGGAAATCCCTAGAGAGGCCGTCGGTGAACCCCCGAGGGCCGCTGCATTGCGCGCGGCCGGCTCAGGCCTGGCCGACGGCTCGAGGATCACGTGTAGCCGTGCACGCTTCCCTGCCCCATTTGCTTGACCCCACCCCGGGGGTGCGGCTGCAGGCCCTCGTGGTTGAGTGTTTCCAGGGTGACGCCGCGATTCCGCGGCTCGGTGTGCCTGCCCAGGAGGCGATGGTGGCCGGGGGCGTCGGGGACCCGCACACTTCTGGCGTCGCGTTGGTGAGGCGTCGAGGGCGTCGAGCGTGGCCCAGTCGAGCCCGGCCGCGCGGTCGCGCGGCATCCGTGGTCTGCTCGAGCTTCCGCCCTTCGATGCGGCGGTCGTCTGGCGGCGACCGGCCGACGGCGAATCAGGCGAGAAGGGGCCGACGTCCTACGGCGGACGTCTGCTGTCGAGGGCTGACGCGGGCTTAGATCGGCGGGCGGAGGTGGGCCCAGGGCTGGGCGGCCTCGAAGGCAGCCGCCGCCCGCAGCACCTGGGCCTCGCCCCGCCAGGGGCCGGCGATCTGGAGGCCGACCGGCAAGCCGTCCCGGGTGAACCCGCAGGGCACCGTGATCGCGGGCACGCCCACCACGGTGAAGCAGTAGGTCGGCAGCAGCCACTCGATGTAGCTCGTCATGGGCTTGCCGCCGACGTCGGTGGGAAAGGGGAGCTCGACCGGGAAGGGCGGAATCGCCGTCGTCGGCGCGATGATGAGGTCCCACCGCGCGTAGAACTCCCGCACCCGGTGCCAGAGGGCGGTGCGCAGCCGCTCGCAGCGGCCGACGTCGTCCGCGGTGAGCGCGAGCCCGTACTCGATGTTCTTCACGAGGCTGTCCTGCATGACGTCGCGCCACTTGGCGAGCTTCTCGGCGTGGGCGGCGGCCTGGCGGGCGCCGCGGCTCACCAGCACGACGTCGAGGACCCCCGAGAAGTCGGGGTGGGCGGCGTCGACCTGGGCCCCGAGGCGCTCGAAGACGCGGGGGGCGGCCGCGGTCACGCGGCGGATCTCGGGATCCACCGGGCACACGCCGAGGTCGGGCGACCACGCGATGCGGAGGCCCCGCACGCTCGGGCGCTCGACCGCCCGCCGGAACTCCCGGGGGTCGACGGGATAGGAGATCGGCGCGCGCGGGTCGGGGCCGGCGATCGCCGCCAACATCAGGGCGGTGTCGCGGACGGTGCGCGCCATCGGGCCGTGGACGCCGTAGGTGTCCCAGGCGAGCGGGGTCGGATGGACGGCGACGAGCCCGGGCGAGGTCCGAAAGCCGACGACGCCGCAGAAGGCGGCGGGGGTCCTGAGCGAGCCGCCGAGGTCCGAGCCCTCGGCGAGCGGCCCCAGGCCCGTGGCGAGGGCGACGGCGCCGCCGCCCGTCGAGCCGCCGCAGGTGAGCTTCGGGTTCCAGGGGTTGCGCGTGGCGCCGAAGACCGCGTTGTAAGTGTTGGCACCCGACCCGAACTCCGGGGTGTTGGTCTTGCCGAGGACGATGGCGCCCGCCGCCCGGAGCCGCTCGACGACGAGCGCGTCCTCGGCCGGGATGTGATTCTCGAAGATCTTCGAGCCCCAGGTGGTGCGGATCCCCTTCGTCTCGGTGAGGTCCTTGATCGACACGGGCACGCCGTGGAGCAGCCCGAGACGCTCCCCCCGCATCACGGCGCGCTCGGCGGCGCGGGCGGCGCGGAGGGCAGAGTCCGTCGCCACCGTGCAGTAGGCGTTGAGCACGGGGTTCACGGCCTCGATGCGGTCGAGGACGGCCCGCGTCACCTCGAGCGGGGACACCTTCTTCCGCCGGAAGAGACGGACCAGCGCCGCGGCCGGCGTGAAGCAGAGGTCGGTCGCGGTCATCTCAGCGGGCGCGCTCCTCCGCGTCGCGGACGCACTGGGAGAGGTTGCGGATGAGATCGACGGCGAGGGTCGGGTTGGTCCGGACGAAGTGCTCGAGGCGGTCGCCGGCGATCACGAAGAGCGCGACGTCCCCCTCGGCCACGGCGTCGGCGCTGCGCGGCGCCGCGGCGAAGAGCGCGACCTCGCCGAAGAGCTGCCCCTCGGCGAGCGTGCGCAGGGTCTGCTCCCGACCGTGCGTCCGCTTGCGGATGGCGACCTTGCCCGAGTGGATCAGGAACGCTTCGCCCTTGGCGTCGTCGCCCTCGCGGAAGATCGGCTGGCCGGCGGCGAAGCGACGGAGCTGGGCGGTCGGTACGCTGCTCATGGACGTCTCCTCAGAGGGCCGACGCGACGGCGTCGCCCAGGGCGGCGGTGCTTGCCCGCCCGCCGATGTCAGGGGTGAGGGTCCCGCCGGCCGCCAGGACCTCGGCGACGGCCGCCTCGATCCGGTCGCCCGCGGCGGCCGCGGTCGGATCCTTGTGGCGGTCGCCGAGCCAGCGGAGCATCAGCGCGGCGGAGAGGATCATGGCCGTCGGGTTCGCGACGCCCTTGCCGGCGATGTCGGGCGCGGTCCCGTGCGAGGGCTGGAAGAGCGCCCACCGGTCGCCGATGTCGCCCGACGGCGCCATGCCGAGGCCGCCGACGGTCGCCGCGCCGAGGTCCGACAGGATGTCCCCGAACTGGTTCTCGACCACCACCACGTCGTACGCCCACGGCCGCTGGACGACGTACATCGCCATGGCGTCGACGTAGGCGCCGTCGAGGGTGACCTCGGGGAACTCTGTCCCGACCTCCTGCACGACCTCCCGGAAGAACAGGTACGAGCGGAAGACGTTGGACTTGTCGACGCAGGTCAGGCGGCGGCGCCGCCCGAGCGCGGCCTCGAAGGCCCGTCGGGCGATCCGGTCGGTACCCTTGCGGGTGACGATCAGCGTGTCGGCGGCGACCTCCCGGCCGACCGCCGCCCCCCCGCCGCGGGAGGCGAAGAGCCCCTCGGTGTTCTCGCGGAAGATCACGTAGTCGATCGTGCGCCCCGCCGGCAGCCGGAGCGGCGAGGGCACGCCCGGGTAGAGCTTGATCGGCCGCACGCCGGCGTAGAGCTCGAGGCGGAAGCGGAGCGTCACCTGCGGCGCGATCTCGGTGCCGTCGGGAAAGCGGACGTCGGGCAGGCCGGCGGCGCCGAAGAGGATCGCGTCCGCCCGCTGGCAGAGGTCGAGGGTCTCTCGGGGGAGGTCTTCGCCCGTCCGCCGATAGAGCTCCGCGCCCACCTCCGCCTCCTCGAACGTCAGCGCGAGCCCGCGGCCGGCGACCGCCTCGAGGACCTTGACCCCTTCCCGGATGACCTCGCGGCCGATCCCGTCGCCGCCGATGACCGCGATCGTGTACGGACTCATGCGGGCGTGAGCATCGCGGCCGCGACCTCGATGGCCTCGACCATGCTCTCGTGGTTGGCCGCGCCCTTCCACGCGCGATCGAACGCGGTGCCGTGGTCGACCGAGACGCGGAGGAACGGCAGCCCCACGGTGACGTTGACGCCCGAGAGCCCCGTCCACCGCTTCGTCTTCTCGTCGTAGGTGAAGCCGAGGGTCTTCACCGGCACGTGGCCCTGGTCGTGGTACATGGCGACCACGATGTCGAACTCGCCCCCGCGCGCGCGGGAGAAGAGCGTGTCGGCGGGCAGGGGGCCGAACACCTGCAGCCCTTCCTTCCGCGCGTCCTCGACGGCGGGGATGATCGAGGTCTGTTCCTCGTCGCCGAAGAGCCCCTCCTCGCCGGCGTGCGGGTTGAGGCCGGCGACGGCGATGCGCGGCGCCCCGATCCCGAGGCTCGTCACCGTCTGCTGGGCCAGCCGGATCACCCGCAGCACGCGCTCGCGCGTGACCAGGTCGGGGACGCGCCGGAGCGCCACGTGCGTGGTGACGTGGATGACGCGCAGCTCCTTGCCCATCAGCAGCATGGCGAAGTCCCGGGTGCCGGAGAGCTTCGCGAGGATCTCCGTGTGGCCCGAGTGCGGCATGCCCGCGGCGGCCAGCGCCTCCTTGTTGATGGGCGCGGTGACGATCGCGTCGATCTCCCGGGCCAGCGCGAGCCGCACGGCCGTGGCGACGTACTCGTAGGCGGCGCGCCCGGCGGCGGCGCTCACCCGGGCCTTGGGCAGCGTGGCCAGGTCGACGTTGCCGAGGTCGAGGCACTCCAGCTCGCCCGGCCGCCAGCGGCAGTCCGAGACGGTCCCGACCGCGCGCAGAGCGAGCGGCGATCGGATCAGCGCGAGGGCCTCCCGCAGCGTGCCCGCGTCGCCGATGACCACCGAGCGGCTCGCGCGCTCGACCTGGGGCAGGGCCAGCGCGCGGCCGACGATCTCGGGGCCGACCCCCGCCGGGTCGCCCATCGTGATGCCGAGAACCGGGGCCGTCATGCCATGAGCCGCCCGAAGAGATCCGGCGCGCCGAAGCCGCCGGCCTTCGTCAGGAGCCTGAGCTCGCGGCCGTCGCCCTGGCGGAGCCGGCCGAGGGCGAGCCCGGGGAGGGGCGCGCCGAGGAGCTCGATGCGCTCGGCGTCGAGCTCCCGGTAGAGCGCGACGGCGGTGTCGCCGCCCGTCACGGCCACGAGATCGACCGCCTCGGCGTCGATCAGCTTTCGCGCCTGGCGGGCGAGCTCCGCCGCGACCGCCTGACGGTCGGCCGCGATCGAGGCGGGCGGGGCCAGGATTCGAGCCCCGTGGCTCCGCGCCGCGGCGAGCTGAGCGGCGGTGGCCGGGTGGAGGCTGCCGGCCACGATCAGCCAGCGGAGCCCGGACGGGATCGTCGGCGGCTCGCCCGCGAGCCCGAGCCGTCGCGCCAGGGCGCCCGCGAGCCCCGCGGAGCCGACGAGCACCGGCCGGGGCCGGGACTCGAGGCCGGCGGTCACGATCAGCTCCAGGTCGGCGTCGCTCTCGGCGTCGCACACGACGATCGCGCCCTCGGGAGCGCCGAGCCGGCCGCTCCGGAGCGCACCGAGCGGGCATCCCGCCACGGGCCGAGGGCTCCCCGCGCGGAGCGCGTCGATGATGTTCGAGCCGCCGAGCGCGAAGTCCGGCTCGCGCGCGAGCGCCGTCTCGGCGACGGGCGTGCCGGCGACACGGAGGACGCCATCCACGACGGTTCGGTGCTGGGCCGGGAAGGCCGGGCAGAGGAGGGCGCCCCCGGCGTGCGCCTCGACGATCAGCGCGTCGATCTCGGCGGCGACGGCGCCGCGGAGCGTCGAGTCGACCTTCTTCAGCCAGAGGTCGGGGCGGGGCCCGCGGGCGGCGGCGCGGACGCGTTCGCGCGCCCGGGCGGCCGCGAGGGAGCGGCTCTCCATGTCCACGACGACCACGTCGGCGCGGGCCGGGGCCTGGGGGAACACCGTCACCGGCACGGGCGCCAGGCGCGCGAAGAGCGCCCCCGCGTCGCAGGCGCCGGTCAGATCGTCGGCGAGGATCGTGAGCGCCATCGGGCCCGCCCATCTTAGCGCAGCGCGCCGGTGGCGTCTAACCGGCGTTCGGCTATACTCAGGGGCCCATGCCCGATGTCTATTGGAGCAGCGACGACGTCCGCGTCCTCGAGCGCATCCAGCGGCGCGTGCTCTGGCTCTCGACCTACATGGTCCACTACGCGAACCACGTCCGGCCGAACGTCGACGGGCTGAAGGTGGGCGGCCACCAGGCGAGCTCGGCCTCGGTCGTGAGCATCATGACCGCGCTCTACGGGATGTTTCTCCGCCCGGCCGATCGGATCGCCGTCAAGCCGCACGCCTCCCCCGTCTTCCACGCCCTCCAGTACCTGCGCGGGCGCCTCCCCGAGGACGCCCTCCGACGCTTTCGGGCCTTCGGCGGGCTCCAGGCCTACCCGAGTCGGACCAAGGACATCGACGGCGTGGACTACTCCACGGGCTCGGTCGGGCTCGGCGCGGTCGCGGCGACCTTCGGCGGGCTCGTGCGCCAGTACCTCACGGACCATTTCGCCGCGCCCGCGGACGCGCGCTACATCGCGCTCGTGGGCGACGCCGAGCTCGACGAAGGGAACATCTGGGAAGCCGTCACCGAGGAGTACGTGCGCCGGCTCGGCAACGTGATGTGGATCGTCGACCTCAACCGCCAGAGCCTCGATCGCGTGGTGCCGGACGGCAAGGCGCAGCGGATCCGCGAGATGTTTGGGGCGAACGGCTGGCACGTCATCAACCTCAAGTACGGGAGCCGTCTGAAGGAGGCGTTCGCCCGCCCCCACGGCGAGCGCCTGCGGCGCCGGATCGACGACATGCCGAACGCCGAGTACCAGGCCCTCCTCCGCCTGTCCGGCGCCGAGATCCGGAAGCAGCTCGTGACGCTGCCGGACGGCCGGACGGACAGCCTCCTCGAGGCGATGCTCGGCGCCTTTGGCGACGGGGAGGTGCGCGGCCTCCTCGCGAACCTGGGCGGCCACGACCTGACCGCGCTGCTCGAGGCCTTCGCCGAGGCCGCGGCCCACCCGGACAGCCCGGTCGTGGTCGTCGCCTACACGATCAAGGGCTGGGGCCTGCCGTTCGAGGGTGACCCCTTGAACCATTCGATGCTGCTCACGCCCGCGCAGATCGAGGCGCTCCGGGCGGCCGCGGGCGTCGCCGCCGGCGACGAGTTCGCGGGCTTCGCACCGGGCTCGCCGGAGTGGCGGCTCCTGCACCGGGACCCGGCGCCGTCGCCCCCGGCCCCGGCGCGGGAGATTCCCGAGCCGCCGGCCGCCCTCTCGGAGACGTACGCGGGCCGAATCGCCACCCAGGAGGCGTTCTCGCGCGTGCTGTCGACGCTCAGCCGGCACCCGATCGCCGACTTCCTGGTGACGGCGTCGCCCGACGTCGCCACGTCGACCCACCTCGGCGGCTGGATCAACCGCCGCGGCGTCTATTCGCACCAGGCGATGATCGACTACTTCGCCGCGGCCAAGATCGCCCGCCCGATCCAGTGGCGGGAGTCGCCCCGTGGCCAGCACCTCGAGCTCGGGATCTCGGAGAACAACCTGTTCCTCCTGCTCGCCGCGCTCGGCCTGGCCGGCGATCAGGAGGGGCAGCGGCTCCTGCCGCTCGGCACGCTCTACGACCCGTTCGTCTGCCGCGGTCTCGACGCCGTCATCTACGCGGTCTACTCGGGCGCCCGCTTCGTTCTGGTCGCCACGCCGTCGGGGGTGAGCCTGGCCTCTGAGGGGGGCGCCCACCAGTCGTCGATCACCGCGTCGATCGGCATCGAGACACCCGGCCTCGACTACTTCGAGCCGACCTTCGCCAAGGAGGTCGAGTGGATCCTGCTCGACGCGCTCCGCGCCCTCCGGGAGGGCGGGCCCGGGCTCGGCGTCTACCTCCGGCTCTCCACGGTCCCGATCGACCAGGGCCTGTTCCCGGACGGGCGGCCGGGGCTGCGGGAGGCGGTCCTCGGCGGCGGCTACCGGATCGTGGACCGCCGCCGCGAGCCGGAGTACCAGCCGGAGGAGAACGTCGTCAACGTATTCGCGGCGGGGGCGATCGTGCCCGAGGCCGTGGCGGCGAGCGAGACACTCCGCGCTCGCGGCATCCTCGCCAACGTCTTCGCCGTCACCGCCCCGGGGCGGCTCTACCGGTCGCTGGCGGCCGCGCGCGGGGCGAGCCGGACGGGCGGCGCTCCCGGCGACTCCGCGCTCGAGCGCCTGCTCGAGCCGAACGAGCGGCGGGCGCCCGTCGTCACCGTGGCGGATGCCCACTCGCATGCGCTCGCCTTCATCGGCAGCGCGCTCGGCGGGCGGGCCATCCCGCTCGGTGTCGACACGTTCGGGGAGAGCGGGAGCCGGCTCGACCTCTACCGAAAGATGGGGATCGCCGCCGACGCGATCGCCCAGGCGGCGGAGGCGGCGCTCGTCGAGCTCGACAGCTACTCCTGACCACCTGAGACTCCGTCATTCGGGATCGAGATCTGCCCCCGGTAACGCGCCGCGCTACCCCGGCGGTGGGCGGCCCCAGCTTTGTGAATCTTTTCCCCTTGACAGCCACCGGCAGGCGCCTAGTCTCAGCAGAGTAGTGTGGGGGACTGGGTCGGCCGGTCGCCCGCGGCGGAGCGCTACGCCTCGAAGTGCCGAGAAAGGAGACCCGTATGTCGTCGTGGTTCAGCCCGAAGGACATGAAGCAGGTCGATCACGCGGAGGATCTGGCCTTCCGCTCGCCGGTCCCGACCAGGATGGTGTCGAACGGCGAGTATATGCCGGCTCCGCAAACGCGTGAGCAGCGCGAGGTCGAGGACCGGATCAAGGTGAGCGCCGAGCTGCTCGCCCGGAAGCTCGGGCAGAGCCGGCGCCAGTTCCTGCAGACGAGCATGGGAATGGCGACCGCCTTCGTCGCGATGAACCAGGTGTTCGGAAACATCTTCCACGTCGACGCGGCGGAGGCACGGGATCCAGCGGCGGCGGCCGAGCGCGCGGCGATGCTGTCCTCCGAGTTCATCCTCGACGACCAGACCCATCACGTCCACGACACGTTCTCGTGGAAGGGCATCCTGTTCCTGCGCGAGTACGCGTCGGGCAAGAACCCCGAGGGCAAGGCCTGGAACCCGGCCCTCGCGTCCGAGCCGTCCGACCTGGACGCCTACAAGTTCGACAAGTACGTCCGGGATATCTTCCTCGACAGCGACACCAAGATCGCGCTCCTCAGCGGCTTCACGACGGACACCAAGGAGAACATGGCGCTGTCGAACGACCAGATCATCATGAGCCGCGACATGCTGAACAAGCTCGCGGGCTCCCGCCGCATGATCGGCCACGGACTCTTCTGGCCGGGCTACCCGGGCTACCTCGACGACATGGACCGCGCCGCGCAGCACCTCAAGATCGACAGCTGGAAGGGGTACACGGTCGGCGACCCGCTCGCGGGCGGCTCCAAGTACCCGTGGATGCTCGACGACGAGAAGCTCGCGTATCCCGCCTACGAGAAGGCCCGGAAGTACGGAATCCGCAATATCTGCATCCACAAGGGCCTGATGCCCTCCGACTACCAGACCTCGTTCGCGAACTGGCGCTACGCGTCCGTCGACGACCTTGGCAAGGCGGCCAAGGACTGGCCCGACCTCAACTTCATCATCTACCACTCGGCGCTGCGGCCGTTCTTCGACGTCAAGGCGACCGCGGAGGCGTTCGAGCGGACGGGCCAGATCCCGTGGGTGACGGAGGTGGCGGAGACGCGGGCGAAGTATGGTGTGACCAACGTCTACGGCGAGATCGGGACGAGCTTCGCCTCGACCGTGATCTCCTACCCGCGGCTGGCCGCCGGGCTGGTCGGGACGCTCGTCAAGGGCCTCGGCGCCGATCACGTCGTGTGGGGGTCAGACTCCGTCTGGTACGGTTCACCGCAGTGGCAGATCGAGGCGCTCCGGCGGCTCGAGATCCCCGATGACATGCAGAAGAAGTGGGGCTTCGCCCCGCTCGGGCCCGCGAACGGCTCGGTCAAGCGGATGATCTTCGGCTTCAACTCGGCCACGCTCTACAACCTGGACCTCAACGCCAAGCTCACGGCGGTGCCGCCCGACTTCAAGGACCGGCTCGCCAGGCTCAAGGCGGACCACCTGGCCGAGGGTCGCGGCCGCAGCAACGCCTACTACGGCTGGGTGCGGAAGACCGCGTAGCCGGATCGCCCGCGGGCGGCGGCCGTCGCGGAGCGGGAGTCGACCGGGCGGAGGGGCCGAGGCCCCTCCGCCCGCGCTTTTTTCGGCGGTCATGCGCGGTGGTCCCCCTTGCCGGTGGTACGGGACGAGTTCGGGGGGTCTGTCCAACACCGGGCCGTGCCGCCGACTTTACGCCGGGAGCCGCCCGCCGCCTGCTTGACCCCCTCGCCTGCCACAACGTAAGGTCTCGGCGTCGATCTGACCGTTCCCTGGGCCGGCGTTCCTGGGAGGACCCGCGGCATGCACTGTCCTCGGTGTCACACTGAGAACCGTCCACAGGCCAAGTTCTGCGAGGAATGCGCGGCTCCCCTGGCCCGCGCCTGCGCGCACTGTGGCGCCGAGCTCTCGCCGACCGCGAAGTTCTGTCCGGAGTGTGCCCACCCGGCCGCCGCCGGCCGAGGCGCGCAGGCCCGCTTCGCGTCCCCCGAGTCCTATACGCCCAGACACCTCGCCGAGAAGATCCTGACCTCCAAGAGCGCGCTCGAAGGCGAGCGGAAGCAGGTGACGGTCCTGTTCGCAGATGTGTCTGGCTTTACCTCGCTCTCCGAGCGCCTCGACCCCGAGGAGGTCCACGCGCTCATCAACCGCGCCTTCGAGCTGATGCTCACCGGCATCCACCGGTACGAGGGTACGGTGAACCAGTTTCTCGGCGATGGCCTCATGGCGCTGTTCGGCGCACCGATCGCGCATGAAGACCATGCCCAGCGCGCGGCCCACGCGGCGCTGGACATGCAGCATGCCCTGGCGGGCTATCGAGCCGAGCTCGAGCGAACCCGAGGCGTCGACTTCCGCATGCGGATGGGCCTCAATACGGGCCTGGTCGTCGTGGGGGCCGTCGGTGACAACCTCCGCATGGACTACACGGCCGTGGGGGATACCACGAACACCGCCGCGCGCATGCAGCAGCTGGCCGAACCCGGTCAGATCGTGGTCGCCAGCGCCACCGAACGGCTGATCGCCCCCTACTTCGAGCTCGAGCCCCTCGGCACCTTCACGGTCAAGAACCGGACGCAGCCAGTGGCCGCCTACGCCGTCCGGCAGCCGAAGTCGCACGTCACCCGTCTGGCGGCCCGCGCGTCGCAGGGCCTGTCGCCCTTGGTGGGTCGCGACGAGGCCCTCGCCATGCTGAACCAGGCCTTCACGGCGGCCCGCGCCGGCCGCGGCCAGGTGGTCTTCGTGGTCGGCGACGCCGGGATTGGCAAGTCCCGGCTCGTGTACGAGTTCCGCCAGCGCCTCGGCGATGCCGTGACATGGTTGCAAGGCGAGTCCGTGTCATTCGGGCAGTCCAGCCCCTTCCTCCCGGTCATCGAAGTCCTGAAGCGAATCTTTGGGATCGAGGACCGGGATCCTGAATCCGGCATCGCGGGAAAGATAGACGCCGGACTTGAAGTGGTCGGTGACGACGCGGCGGCGCTCGCCCCCTACCTCCGCTACCTCCTGTCGGTCGACCCCGGGGACGCGGGAGTGGCGAGGCTGGATCCGATGCAACGACGCGGCAAGATCGTGGACGCCGTCCTGCGGCTCGCCGCCGCACGCAGCCGCCGGCGGCCGCTCGTCGTCCTCTTCGAGGACCTCCACTGGATCGAGGTCGCCTCCGAGGACTTCCTGAAGAGGCTCATCGAGAGCCTGCCGGGCATGGCGGTGCTGCTCTTGCTCACCCACCGCCCCGTGTACCAGCCGCCGTTCGGCGACCGAACCTACTTTTGGCGGCTTCCCCTTCAACCGGTCGCGCAGGAGGACGCGATCCGCATCGTCCGGGCGACGCTGGGCGCCGAGGATCTCCCGCCCGATCTCGCCACGCTGATTGCGCGCAAGGCGGAGGGGAATCCATTTTTCCTTGAGGAGATCGGGCGGACGCTTGTCGAGCAGGGCGCCGTTCGACTCGAGGACGGCCGGCTCTTCGCGGCGGCGTCAGCCTCGACGATCACCGTGCCCGACACCGTGCAGGACGTCCTCTCGGCCCGCATCGACCGGCTTGGAGAGGGACAGAAGCGGACGGTTCAGACGGCCTCCGTGATCGGCCGGCAATTCGCGCTCGAGCTGCTTCAGCGAGTCAGCGACGTCCAGGACCAGCTGGAGCGGAGTCTGGCCGAACTCACGCGCATCGAGATGATCTACGAGAACGTCGAGGGCAGCGAGCGCGAATATCTGTTTCGCCACGCCCTCACCCAGGACGTGGCCTACGGCTCCCTCCTCCAGGCGGAGCGGCGCCGACTGCACGCCCGTATTGGGGCGGCCATCGAAGACGCGTACCCCGGTCGTCTGGAGGAGCGGACGGAGGAGCTGGTCTTCCACTTCACCCGCGGCGAGGTCTGGGACAAAGTGGTCCAGTACGCCCGCGAGGCCGCCGGGCGAGCGGCGGGGCTGTTCATCGACGCCAGAGCCGTGGAGCTCTACGAACTGGCCCTGGACGCGCTCGCACGGCTACCCGACAGTCCCGAGCATGCGCGCACCGGCATCGACCTCCGCCTCGCTATGCGGGCGCCGCTCTGGCGGGCGGGCCGCCTCGAACCGCTGTTCGAGCGCTTCAAGGAGGCAGAAGCGCTCGCCACTCGCCTGGGGGAAACGAGCAGTCTGGACACGATCTACTCCTTCCTGGTGCAGTACCACTGGGCCAAGGGGGAGCCTCAGCGCGCGCTGGAGTACGGACAGCGCTGCCTCGAGATGGCCGAGGCCCGGAACGATCTCGGCCTTCGCGTGACGGGCAAGTTCTACATGTGCTGGGCCTGCGAGGGGCTCGGGCGCTACCGGGAGGGGGTGGAGCACGCGCGTGACGTGATCGGCTTACTCGAAGGCCCGAGGGAGCAGGAGCGGTTCGGGCTGTCGGGGCTCCCCTACAGCGGAGTGTGTGCCGTCGCCTCGTGGTGTCTGGCCGAGCTCGGAGACTTCGGTGGAGCCCGTGAGCTCCTTCGGCAGGGGGAGCGCGTCGCCGTAGCCGCCGATCACGTGTATAGCCGGACGACGCTCGCGATCTGCCACGGCTACCTCCTCCTGCATCAGGGCCGGCCGGCCGATGCCGTCGCCATCCTGGGGCCGGCGACGAAGACCTGTCGGGAGAAGAACTTCGCCGGCTGGCTCATGCTCGGGTTGAGCCCGCTCGCCTACGCGTCCGCCCTCCTCGGCCAGACCGTCGAGGCGATCCCCCTCGCGCAGGAGGCGATCACGGCCCAGGAAAAGACGGGGGCCTTCGTGAACCGGGCCTACATGCACATGACCCTCGCTCGGGTGTACCTGGAGGCTGGCGATCTCGAGCGCGCCGAGGCGAGTGCGCGCACGGGCCTCGGGTTCGCGGACCAGCACGCCGAGCGCGGCTGGCGGGGCTGGAACCACTGGGTCCTGGGTGAAGTCGCCGCTCGTCGTGACCCCCGTGATCCCGCGCAAGCCGAAGATCAGTACCACCAGGCCACCCGCGTGGCCACCGAGCTCGGCATGCGCCCGCTCGCGGCCCACTGCCACGTCGGCCTCGGCACGCTCTATGGGCGGCTGACGAGGCAACGGAAGGCTCAGGAGCACCTGACGATCGCGACGACGATGTTCCGCGGCATGGATATGCTCTTCTGGCTGGAGAAGGCGCGGGCGACGATCACCGCGATGGGCGGACACCTCTAGTCAGTAGGTAATGACCGCCGAAGCTCGCGGGCATTGGCCGCGTGGGCGCTCACCTACGACTTCGGCTCGAACGAGGAGACGCCGAGCGAGTTCGCCGTCAAGTCCGGCAGGAAGTTCGGGAGGTGCGGGCCGCGCTCCCGGCAGGAGTTCAGCCGGACGAACCCGCGCCCCTGTGGCGAACGGCGCGTCGAGATGTCCTAGGACGTCACCCCGGCGGTGGCCTGGTCCAGCGCGTCGAAATCCGCTCCGGGGTCCTTTCCGTCCGTCCCCTGGTTCTTGTAGGGACTGCCGGGGCCCAGCGCGTAGTTTCCGCTGGAATAATCGACGAATCCCACGTCCGCGTCCGTGGGGGGGAACCAGTTCACGCCCGGATAGCTTCCCCCTGGGACGCCGATGATCACGTTGTTCGTGAACGCGTAGGGGGTCGCGCAGTAGGCGTCGAGGGTCGGCGCGCCCTCCGAGCGGTCCGTCCCGACCACGCCCTCCTGGCCCCGCTCCGTCACGTTGTTTCGATAGGAGAAGTTCTGGTGCTGGTTTTCTGGTCGGGGGGAGTCTCCGAAGAATGCCGCCGCGGAATTACCGGCCGTTGCCACACGGGCCGTGTTGTGCTCAATGGTCAGGCCCAGGACGGCGAAGCCGGGAAGGGCGTCCCAGGGGCCGTTGACCACCTGGAAGATTCGGCCGTCCCCTCCCCAGTCCGGCCCGAGGTCATCGAAGAAGTTGTCCTGGACCAGGATTCTCGCGGTCTCCTGGCTTTGGGGCGCCGTCGAGGGGACTCCGACGCGCTCGTCGTCGGCGCCACTGATGTTCACTCCGCTCGCCGAGTGCCGCACGATGTTGAGGCGAAACGTAACATCCCGCACGATCGACCACGGCGCTGTTCCATCGTTGTTCCTCGGGGTGAAGAGGACCGCAAAGCCACGAACGGCGTCGGCCCAGTTGTACTCGAGGACGTTTCCCTCGATGAGCACGCGTTGGCCGTTGTTCACCTCGAGGAGGTTTTCCACTGGCCAGTGAGGGCCGGTGCCCGTACACCACGACATGGGCTGGCCCGTACACCAGGATACCGGCTTGAAGAAGTGGTTATGGCGCACCTCGATGTCGGAGGGCACGAGATCCTGGACGCTGGGATCGGCTCCACCAATCATCACGTTCTCCGTGGCGCCCTCGAGGTGGTTATTCACGATCTTGAAGGGGCCGGGACCGTTCCAGCCCGAAATCGCCTGCGAGGCACTGTCGACCGCATGAAAGTCGGACAGCCAGGAATCGACGACGGCGGTCCGGGCGCTATTCAAGCGGATCCCCCGCCGGACATTCCCGGTCGGGGTGCCGTGGATGTAGCAGCGGTCAAATACGATGTCCGTCGGGACTTGGGTCAGCGAAGTCTGGCCGCCGGCGGCCTCGAGAAAGACGAGATCGTATGCGGTCGCCGTCGTCACGGAGAGCGTGGTCGTGATCTCAATCCCGACGAAGCGGTAGTGATGCGCCCCGGCTGCGGTCGTAATCACGGGGGAAGTACTGTCCGCGCTCACGAGTCTCGGCATGAGGCTGGCGTGAGCCGGCGAGACCCGGGAGCCTGGAGGGGGAAGACTCGCATACGCCGACGACTGAACGTAAATCCATCCCGTGCCCGGTTGATTGGGCAGGGCGAATGTGCCGGTAAAGGTGGCACCGGCTCGCAGTTGGACAATATCTCCCGGCTGACTGGCGTTGAGGGCATACTGCAGGCTCGCGGGATCGTTCGGATCCGTCACGGCGGGGTCTGGGTTCCAGGTCGCACCGCTTGCCGGCGGACTGTAGGTCGTGTCGAGGAATGCCAGCGGCAGTGCCGGAGGGGTCTGGGCGTGCGCCGCCCACGGAGTGAGGCTCACAAGAATGAGGAGAGCCACGACGACGCCGGGACGTCTCGCGAGCTCACCCAGTCGACCCGCAGCCGTGGCTCCGCTCCCGCCCTGACTGGAGAGCGGTGGAGACGCGTGACGTCCGCGCGGCGCCGCCGGCCGGCCGAAGGCACGCCCGGCTCCCGGCAACCTCGGTCGTCCTGTGGCGACGCCTCGGCCCCGCCCGGCTACGATCAGGGATCGTCCCCAACGAGCGCAACCCTCGGTCGAGGGCCTCTCGAGCGGGCCCCTCGGGCCATGTCGCGCGATCAGGTGGTCATCGGCGAGCAGAATTCGGGTCGGCATCTCACGCCTCCGTTCACGTCACGCTCGACCTCAGAGGCGCCCGGGCCCCCTCGCTGTCCGCGACGAGAGCGACTCGAAGTCTCAGCATGGCTCCGCTCTCACCGACGGGCTCTGCGCCTCAGCGTGGGAATTGCCCTCTATGCTCGTAGCTGCGATCGGCGGGGCTCCATCCGGTGAATCCCCGAGAGCGGGCGAGGGGAATCCCCGAAGAGACGATCGAGTTCTGCCGCGCGCCCCGGCCCTGGCCCTCGGCGACGCGCCCTGTAGTCGGTCTCCTCGACGGCCGGAGACGAGAGCGGGGAACACTCCGATCCCGACCGCGCGTGAAGGGGCAGGACCTTAGGCTTCTCCTCCAGGACGACGCGGCGCTCGGCCGACGGGCGACGGTCGCAGGCCGGCAACCCGCGCTCGACCGAGGCGGTGCCCTTGGGTCTGGGACGCTCGCGTCCTGGCGTCGGCCGCCGCGATTCGCGGCGCGGGCCGTGACCGTGACGTCCACCGCCCCCAGCCGGACCGGTGCCCGTAGAGACCTTCAAGGCGGCGTCGGGGCCGGCGGCGAGAGGTGGAGCTGGACGGGGTTCGTGCCGCGCTCGGAGTCGATCACGTACTTCCTGACCTTCGGGAGCACCTTCTCCATCGCCTCCAGGTAGAGTCGGCTCCGGGTCACGCCGGGCGCCTTCTGGTACTCGGCGAGCAGCTCGAGGAAGCGCGTCGTGTTGCCCTGGGCCTCGGCCACCCGCTGCTGCTTATAGCTCTGGGCGGCCAGCACCATCGACCGCGCCTCGCCGCGCGCCCTGGGGAGCAGGTCGTTGGCGTAGCTCCGGCCGTCGTTGATCTTCTTCTCGCGGTCCGCGCTGGCGTTGGCGACGTCCTGGAAGGCCTGCGCGACCGAGCTGTCGAGCGTGATCGCCATGATGTTGGCCGACGTGAGCTGGATGCCGCTCTCGTAGCGGTCGAGGAGCGCCTGGGTGCCGGTCTTGACGCGCTCCTGGATCTCGAGCCGACCCGTGGTGAGGACCTCGTCGACCGGCATGCCGAGGACGGTCTCGGTCAGCACGGACTCGGCCAGGCTGCCGATGAGCGTCGGGGGGTCCTCGATCTGGAAGAGAACGGCGGCCGGGTTGCGGATCACGTACTGGAGCACGATCGCGACGCCGATGATGTTCGTGTCGCCGGTGAGGATCTCCATGCCCGTCGCGATCGGCGCCTCCCCCCGCGGGAGGTCGAAGCCCACGCCCGTCTTCATGACGGTGGTCGTCTTGACGACGTCCACGCGGTCGACGGGCCAGGGCAGCCGGTAGTGGATGCCGGGCCCGAGCCGCCCGGTGACGCGGCCGAACCGCCGCACCACCGCCTGCTCGTCCGCCGCCACCGTGAAGACGCCGGAGAGGACGTACGCCGCGAGGGCGACCACCAGGATCCCGCCGAGCCACTGCGCGGGGGGGAAGGTCGGCAGCGGCCGGGCCCGGGCGCGGGAGACCCACGCGCCTCTCTCGACCGTCGGCCGGTCCCGCTCGGGGTCCATGGGCTACCGCGCCGCCGGCTTCCGCTCGGCGCCGAGGAGCTGGAGAATGTCCGCGTCCGCCGGCAGGAACAGGGTCGTGTTGGCGTCGAGGATCTTGTCGTAGACCTGGAGAGTGCGCCGAAACTTGTAGAGCTGCGGATTCCGGCCGAAGGCCTCGGCGTAGATGCGCGCGGCCTCGGCGTCCCCCTCGGCCTTGGTGCGTTCGGCTTCCCGGTAGGCCTCGGCCGTGACCTGTACCTTCTCGCGGTCGGCCTCGGCGACGACCTTCTTGAACTCGCGCTCCCCCTCGGAGCGGTACTTCATCGCGATCCGGCCCCGCTCCGCCTGCATCCGGGCGAAGACGTTGGCGCGGTTTTGCTCGGGGAGGCTCAGCTGGCGCAGGCGGACGTCCACCAGGTCGATGCCGTACGCCGTGAGCGCCTCGGCCTGCGCCTGGCCGACGATCCGCCGCATGACCCGCTCGAATTCGGCCTCGTGGCCGTCGAGCGAGATCAGGGCGGACGACGGGGCGCCGCCCACGACGGCGCCGACCTTCGTCAGCACGACGTCGCCCAACCGCTCCTGGGCGACCGGTCGCGTCCCGACCGTCGCCAGGAACCGCGCGGGGTCCGCGATCCGCCACGTCACCAGGGTGTGGAGCACCAGGTTCTTCTTGTCCTCGCTCAGGAACTCGGTCGTGGCGGGCTTGAAGGTCAAGAGCCGCTTGTCGAGGCGGAGCACCTGCTCGAAGGGGTACGGGCGCTTGAGGTAGAGGCCCGGCGCCCGGGCGACGCCCGCCACCCGGCCGAAGCGCAGAAACACCCCGTACTCGGTCACGTCGACGACGACGAAGCAGGACAGGAGGGCGAGGCCCAGCAGGAGGGCGCCCACGACCAGGCCGGTCCGGACGAGGGCCCTCACGGGTTCCTCCGGCCGAGCGGCTGGAGCAACCAGAGGTCGAAGTCCTTTACGTCGGCCCGGCCGGGCCGCAGGATCTTCTGGGTGCCGGGCAGGATCTCCTCCAGCGCCTCCACGTACAGGCGGAAGCGGGTGAGCTCCGGCGCGCGGCGGTAGGCCTTCTCGCGGAGGGCGAAGGCGAGCGCGTCTCCCTCGGCCTCCATGATCCGCTGGGCCTTGAAGGCCCGGGCCGACTCGACCATCGCGGCGGCGTCACCCTGGGCGAGGTTCACGCCCTCCTCGGCGAACGTCGTCGCGCGGTTGATGATGAGGAGCTTGTCCTCGTGGGCGCTCGCCACGTCGCGGAACGCCGCGTGCACCTCCTCGGGGGCGTGCACGCTCAGGAGGTTCACCGAGACCAGCCGGACGCCGGCCCCGTAGGCGTCGAGGAGCGCCTGGGCCCCGGCGACCGCGCGGCGCTCGACCTCGTCCCGCGCCGACGTGTAGATGGCGTCGACGGTCGTGGTGGCGACGATCGAGCGCAGCACCGAGATCGCCACGCTCCGCACGAGCTCCTCCGGCTCCGCCACCTGATAGGCGAAGACCACGGGGTCCCGCACCGCGTACTGCACCGTGAACGCGATGTCGATGATGTTCTCGTCGCCGGTGAGGAGGAACGACTCCTCGGGGACCTTCTCCCGCTGGTACCAGAAGCCGGGGTGGCCGCCGCCGGGCATCACGAGCGGGCTCTCGACCGCCGCCCGCCGCGCCGTCCGGAACCCCACCTCGATCCGCCGGACCCGGGCGCTCTCGACGATCCGGTGGCCGTCGATCGGCCACGGGAGCCGATAGTGCAGGCCGGGCGGGACGTCCGGGTCGACGAGGCGGCCGAAGCGCGTCCGGAGCCCGACCTCGCCCACCCCCACCGTGTAGAGGCCGCTCCCGAGGTAGAGGACGCCCAGCGCGACGGCGGCGGCGACCCGGAGGCGCTTGGCCGTCACCCCCACGCCCGTCAGGACCGCCGCCCAGTCGCGCAGCCGGATCCACTCCGCGGGCACGGGGGTCCGCCAGAGGCTCACGAGCAGGAGGCCGATCATGACGAGCGCCGCGGCGACGTTGACCCAGTCGGGAATGTACCGGGCGGCCCGCCCGAAGCTGGCGGTGGCGTTCAGCTGCCAGCTCCGGTAGATCCAGTCGAGGGCGTACCCGGCCCCGAGGCTCAGGATCGCGACGGTCGCGAGGTAGATCAGCATCACCCGGCGCCCCAGGAACTTCAGGAGCACGACGAGCGCGCCCAGGTTGGTGGCGGGGCCCGAGAGGAGGAACACGAGCGCGGCGCCCGGGCTCAGGCCCTTCAGCACGAGCGCCGCCGCGACCGGCGTCGACGCCGACGCGCACGTGTAGATCGGGATGCCGAGCAGGAACATCAGCAGCATCGTGCCGAGCCCGCCGCCGAGATAGCGCTCGATCACGGTGGCCGGGAGCAGGACCGCGACGAGCGCGGACAGGCCGACGCCGAGGGCGAGCCAGTGCGCGGTCTCGTCGAAGAGCTCGCGGAAGGCGTAGGTGGCGACCCGCCGCCCACGGGCGAGCCACGCGCCCGGCCCGTCCGCGGGCGGGTGCCCCCCTGTCTCCGCCGGCTCCGGGAGCCCGGCCGCAGCGGCCGCGGGCTCCGGCCCCTCCCGCGCCGGGCCCCCCAGGTTCGCCGCGAGCCCCGCCACGATCGCCGTGACGATCGCGACGAGCGGGCGGACGACGGTGATGAGGGGATCCATGAGGGCCCAGCTCATCGCGATCGAGTCGACGCCCGTCTCGGGCGTGGCGATGAGGAACGCGACCGTGGCGCCCTTGCTGGCGCCCTGCCGCACGAGCCCGAGCGCGGTGGGCAGCACGCCGCAGGAACAGAGGGGAACCGGGACGCCGATGATCGACGCCCAGAGCACGGACTTGACCCGGCCGATGGCGAGGAAGCGCAGGAAGACGCGCGACGGCACGAGGACGGCGAGCATGCCCGCGACGGCGAAGCCGAACAGCAGGAAGAGCGAGGCTTCCTTGAAGATCGACCAGGTCTCCCCGCCGACCTGGAGGAGGAAATCGATCACCGGGCTGTCTCCGCCGGCTGCGGCGCCCGGGGACCGGCCGGCGCGCGACCGATCCCCGGGCCGCTGGTCACGGACACGGCACGCTACCTGGGCAGGTACCTCTTGTCGAGCGCGCAGGCGACCGAGTACTCCGGGTCCACCACGTTCGCGATCTCGATCTCGGCCTGCTGCCCGATGAGCTGGTAGGCCTCCATCTTGTCGTAGCCGTAATCGGTCACGAGCCAGTTGACGAGGCTCGCGCAGGCGAGGCGGAGGGCGTCCATCAGCGGGCGAGTGCTGCCGATCGACATGACGTAGCGGTCGTTCTCGAGGCGGGGCCAGTCGATCGTCTTGCCCTTGACGACCTCGACCGTGAACTGGACGTCGAACGACGTCTCGACGGCGGCGCCCATCACCTCGCCGTCGCCCTGGGCCGCGTGCCCGTCGCCCAGCATGAACAGCGCGCCGCGCTCGAACACGGGGAAGTACATCGTGACGCCCTGGACGACCTCGTTGAAGTCCATGTTGGCGCCGTGCGGACCCGGCACCAGCGAGCTGATGCACTCCTTGCCTTTGGGGGCGGTGCCGATGGTGCCGAAGAACGGCCGGAGCGGGATCTCTACCTTGCCGATCTTGCTCTTGGGCATGTTGAGCGTACCGACCATTCGGGATTTGTCCAGCCGCCAGATGAACAGGTGGTCGTCGACGGGGGGGGTCAGCATCATGGTCTTGTACTCGGGCGCGAGGGCGCCGAAGTAGGGGATCGCTCCCCCCCAGCCCCAGTCACGGTTGAGGCCGATCCGGTCGATGTGCACCTTCAGCGTGTCGCCGGGCTCGGCGCCCTCCACGTAGAAGGGGCCGGTCTGCGGGTTCACCTTGGTGAGGTCGATCTTGGGGGCGAGCGTTGTGTCGGTGGGCAGGAACGCGTCGTTGGACGCGTCGCGGGTGCTGGTGACCACCGAGTCGCCGGAGGCGATGCGCGCCGCGGGCGGGTGGGCGTAGCAGTACGTGAAGTACACGGTCTGCGGGTGGTACGTGATCGTCTTCGCCGCGACCGGGATGGCGAGCGCCAGCACGGCCAGGGCCGGTGCCGCCAGCAGGAGGGCCACGAGCTTCAGCGTGCGTGCGTCGAACATGCGGGGCTCCTCAAAAACCGTCAGAGTGGACCATCGTTGTCACCTCTCCCAGCCGACCCGAGCTCGTCTCTCACCTCCTCCCACCCACGCCGGGAGCGGCGCTCACCGCTCCGGGAAGTAGACATGGCTGTCCCGCAGGAGCCGGAAGAGCTCCGAGTCCAGGGGCAGCACGAGCGTCGTGTCCTTGTCGACCGCCTTCCGCGCCGCCTCGATCGAGCGCACGAACCGGTAGAACTCGGGCGCGCTGGAGAGGCTCTCGGCGTAGATCCGGGCGGCCCGCGCCTCGCCCTCCCCCCGGTACGTCTGCGAGAGCTTGTAGGCCTCGGCGAGGATCCCGCTCTTCGTCTTCTCCGCGGCGGCCCGGATCTTGAGGCCCTCCTCCTCGCCCTCGGAGCGGTAGCCCATGCTGATCCGGACGCGCTCGGACTTCATCCGGTTGAACACGCTCTCCCGGTTCTGCGCGGGGAAGTCGAGCCGGCGCAGGCGGACGTCGACCACGTCGATGCCGTAGTCGCGCTGCGCGACCGCGCGGTACTCGCGGGTGGCGGCGGCGAGGACCTCCTCGGCCCGGTACTCGCCGGGCGCGGTCGAGACGAAGGCGGAGAACGGCGCGCCGCCGAGCGCCGCGCCGAGCTCCGCGAACAGGATGTCGCCGAGCCGGGACTCGGCCCCGCTCCGGTCGAACACGGTCTGCATGAACCGGCGCGGATCGGCGATCCGCCACACGATGAAGCCGGAGGCGACGATACTCTTCTTGCCGAGGGTCAGGAACTCGCGCGGGGGCGGCACGAGGACGAAGAGCCGCCGGTCGAGCCGGGTCACGCTCTGGACCGGCGACGGGTACTTGAGCTTCAGGCCGGGCGTCGTCTCCACCCGCACCGGGTTTCCGAATTGGGTGACGACGACTACCTCGCCGGCGCCGACGGTGAAGAAGCAGAGCGGGGCCAGGCCGACCGCGAGCACCGCGCCGGCGAGGGCGATGATCAGGACAGTCCGGCGCGTTTCGGCGGCGATTCGCAGTGCGGCACCTCGCGGTCCGGCGTCGAACGTGGGGATAGTAGCAGGTGGAGGCGCGGAAGCAAAGGGCGCGCCGGGCCGGGCGCGCGCGGTCCGCCGCCGCCGGCGGGCCGGGCGGTCAGGGGACGTCAGCGATCGTGATGCCCCAGGGAAGGGTGCCGACCTTGATCCGGTCGACGACCGAGTCCGACTGGGTGTTGATGACCGCGACCTCGTTCTGGCGTCCCACCGTCACGTAGAGGTATTCGCCGGACGGGCTCAGCGCCGTCCACCACGCGCGGGGGCCGACCGGGATCGTCTTGAGGAGCGCGAGCGAGTCCGCGTCGAACACCCGTACCTCGCCGGACCCGCCGTGGGACACGAAGAGCCGCCTGCCGTCCAGCGAGAGCCGCGCGTCGACCGGACGCAGTCCCCCCGTCTCGACGGACCGGCTGAGGGTCCAGGTGGCGACGTCGATGACGGAGAGCGTGTTCGCGGCCTCGCTGCAGACGAACAGGCGCGTGCCGTCGGCGGTGAAGCGCATGCCGCGCGGGTTCTTGGGCACCTCGATCCGCTTGACCACGGCGTTGGTGGCGGTGTCGATCACGTAGACGTCGTTCGACGTCTCGTTGGAGACCGTGACCCATCGGCCGTCGGGGGAGAGGACGGCGGTCTCGGGCTCGGTGCCGACCTGAACCTTCTTCACCACCGCGAGCGCCGGCAGCTCGATGATCGTCGCGGCCAGCTCGTTCTCGTTCACCACGTAGAGGAACTTGCCGTCCAGGCCGTGCGTGAGGCCCTCCGGGTCCTCGCCGGCGGGCACGGTCTTCACCACCGCGAGCGCCCGCGCGTCGATGACGCTCAGGCTGTTGGAGTTGCTGTTCGACACGTAGACCCGCGTGCCGTCCGGGCTCGCCGAGACCCCGCGCGGACGCTGGCCCACCGGGATCGTCTTCACGACCTTCGCCGTCAGCAGGTCGATCACGGTGACGTCGTTGGACTTCTCGTTCGTCACGAAGGCGCGCGGGCCCGCCGGCGCCGCGGCGGGAGAGCCCAGGAGGAGGAGGAGGACCAGGACCAGCGGGGCCACGGGGCGAGTCCGCACGCCCCACCTCGCTGACGGGTCTCCCTCGGGTCGGGGGTGAGCCGGCACGCCCCCGAGTATACCCGGATGCCGGTCCCGGGGGGGCCGGTTGACCGCGCCGTCCGGCGGGGGCTAGAGTGCGGACACCGCCGCGAAAGGAGCCCCGGGCCGATGAAGATCACCGCCGTGCGAGCCTACCCGCTCTCGATACCCCTGCGCCCGATGCGGCCGCACTCGCCGTGGCTCGACGGCATGCGCAAGCAGATCATCGTCACCCTCACCACCGACGACGGCGTCGTGGGCCTCGGCGAGTGCTTCGCGTACGGCGCGCCCCTGGCCGTCGCGAGCGTGGTCGAGGAGAGCCTGGCCCCCGTCCTCGTCGGCGAGAACCCGACCGAGATCGAGCGCCTGGTCGAGAAGCTGGAGCGGTCGATGCTGCTCTACGGCCGGCGCGGGCTCGCGCTTCACGCGCTGAGCGGGGTCGAGATCGCGCTGTGGGACCTCGCGGGCAAGGCGCGCGGCCTGCCCGTCCACGATCTGCTCGGCGGCCGCTACACGCCCGAGATCCGCGCCTACGCGAGCCTGCTCCGGTACCCGGCTCCCGCCGACGTCGCGGCCGCCTGCCGGCACCAGGTCGACGCGGGGTTCGCCGCCGTCAAGCTCCATCAGCTCGACGTCGAGTCGGTCCGGGTGGCGCGGGAGGCGGTCGGGCCCCGGGTCGAGCTGATGCTCGACGTCAACTGCCCGTGGAGCCCGCGCGAGGCGATCCGGATGGGCCGCGCGTTCGAGCCGTACCGGCTGGCCTGGTTCGAGGAGCCGGTCTGGCCTCCCGAGGACTACCGGGGGCTCGCCGAGGTGAGCGCCGCGCTCGAGACCCCGATCGCGGCCGGGGAGAACGAGGGGTTGGCGCAGGGGTTCGCCGACATCATCGCCCACCGGGCCGTGGACATCCTGCAGCCGAGCATGACCAAGGTCGGCGGCCTGCTCGAGTTCAAGAAGATCTGCACGCTCGCCGCCGCCGCCAATCTCTCGGTCGCCCCGCACAGCTTTTACTTCGGGCCCGGGCTCGCGGCGACGCTGCACCTGATCGCGTCGACGCCGGGCTGCCTCTGGCTCGAGTTCCCGACCGGCGAGCTCGAGGCGCCGCTCCTCCGCGAGCCGATCCAGCCGCGGCACGGTCTCGTGCCGGTCCCGTCGGGGCCTGGCCTCGGCGTCACGCTGAACGAGGAGGTCCTGACGCGCTACCCGTACGGGAGCGCCCCGGCGCGCCCGTTCATCCTCGCCTGACGCGGCCCGCGCGGAGCGGGCGGCGGGCGGGAGAGGACCGACCCGGCGGCCGTCCTGCTCCGGCCCGCCCCCCGGGTCGCCGAGGGCGTCGCCGGAGGTCTCTTGCTAGAATCGGATGTCCGCGCCGGCGGCCGAGGGGGCAGAGGGCGACATGAAGCTCGTGGTGGACGGACAGACCGCCGAGGTCGCCGTCGGGGCGACCGTCCTGGACGCCGTGAATCGGCTCGGGATCCCGCTGCCCCAGCTCTGCAAGGATCCCGATCGCCCGCCGCTCGGCGCCTGCCGCACGTGCCTCGTCCAGGTCGAGGGGCAGCGCGGCGCCCCGGCGGCCTGTCACCTCCCGGCGCGCGAGGGGATGGTCGTGAGTACGACCGCCTCCGAGGCGGTCCGCATCCGCTCGGTCGTGCTCGACCTCACGCGCTCGATGCTGAGCGCGGGTGCCGGCCGCGAGGGCTTCGGTCAGCTCGGGGCCGCGAGCGCCCGACACCCGGTCGGCCGCCCCTCGTTCGCCCCGCTCCACCGATTCGCCGTCGACGACTCCAAGTCCTTCTTCGTCCTGGACCGCGAGGCCTGCATCCTCTGCGGGCGCTGCACCGTCGCGTGCGGCGACGTCCAGCGGATCGGCGCCATCGCGCTCCTCGGTCGCGCCCACGCGATGCGGGTCGGCGTCGTCGCCGACGGGCCGATGTCCGAGTCGGTCTGCACCTCCTGCGGCCAGTGCGTCGCGACCTGCCCGACCGGCGCGCTCCGGCCGAAGGAGGCACCGGTCGCGGTGGCGAAGACGGTCGAGACGACGTGCCCGTACTGCGGCGTCGGGTGCGGCCTCGCGCTCGCCGTGCGGGCCGACGGCCGCCTGGCCCTCATGGCCGACGACGTCCCCTCGAACCCCTCGAGCCAGGGGATGCTCTGCGTCAAGGGCCGCTTCGGCGCCGGCTTCGTCCACGCCCGCGACCGGGTCACGCGCCCGCTGCTCCGGCACGGGGGCCGCTGGCACGAGGTCGGGTGGGAGGAGGCGCTCGAGACGGCCGCCGCCGGGCTCGCCCGCCAGCGCGGCCGGTTCGGCGCGCTCGCCTCCGCCAAGGCGACCAACGAGGACGGCTACGTGATCCAGAAGTTCTGCCGCGCCGTCATGGGCACGAACAACGTGGATCACTGCACCCGCCTCTGCCATTCGCCGTCGGTCGAGGCGATGCTGGCGTCGATGGGCTCGGGCGCCACGTCGAACTCGTACGTCGATTACGAGGAGGCGGGCTGCCTCCTGGTCGTCGGCGCCGACGCCTCCGCCAACCACCCGGTCGTCGCGGTCCGCTTCCGGCGGGCGCTGGCGCGCGGCGCGCGGATCGTCGTCGTGAACCCCCGGCGGATCGAGCTCTGCGACCAGGCCGACCTCTGGCTCCAGCCGCTGCCCGGCACCGACGCCGCCCTCTTCAACGCGATGGCTCGGCTGATCCTCGACGAGGGGCTCGCGGACCTCGACTTCGTCGGCGCGCGCACGGAGGGCTTCGAGGCCTGGCGGGAGTCGCTGGCGGGCGCGACCCTCGAGCGCGCGGCGGCGCTGACCGGCGTGTCCGCCGCCGACATCGCGCGCGCCGCGCGCTGGTACGCGCGCCCGCCGTGGGGGGGCTCGTGCCTGATCTGGGGGATGGGGATCACGCAGCACGTGAACGGCATCCACAACGCCCACGCGCTCCTGAACCTCTCGCTCGTGACCGGCCAGCTCGGCCGGCCCGGCTCCGGCATCTCGCCGCTCCGCGGCCAGAACAACGTCCAGGGCTGCGGCGACGCGGGCTGCATCCCGACCAACCTGCCCGGCTACCAGACCTACGTGCCCGAGACGCTGGCCCTGTTCGAGCGGGCCTGGGGCGTCCGGCCGCCGGCCGAGCCGGGGCTCACGGTGACCGACATGGTCGAGGCCTGGCTCGACGGGCGGATCCGCGCGATGTACATCGTCGGCGAGAACCCGCTTCTCTCGGAGCCCGACCTCCACCACGCCGAGAAGGCGCTGGCGCAGCTCGACCTGATCGTCGTCCAGGACCTGTTCCTGCACGAGACGGCCGAGCACGCGCACGTGTTCCTCCCCGCGGCCGCGTTCGCCGAGAAGGAGGGCACCTTCACCAACTCGGAGCGGCGCGTCCAGCGGGTGCGGCAGGCCCTCCCGCCCCCCGGCGAGGCGCGCCCCGACTGGTGGATCGCCGGCGAGCTGGCCAAGCGCGTCGCCCGGCGGCTCGGCCTGGGCCTCGACCGGCAGTTCGAGTACGGGGGCGCGGCGGAGATCTTCGCCGAGATGGCGCGGCTCACCCCGGTCCTCGGCGGGCTCTCCCACGCGCGCCTCGACCGCGAGGGCGGCCTGCAGTGGCCCTGTCCGTCGCCCGATCATCCGGGCACGCGCTTCCTCTACGCGGAGTCGTTCCCGCGCGGGCGCGGCCGGTTCGTCCCGGCGCAGGAGACGGCCCCCGCCGCCGAGCTGCCCGATGAGGCGTACCCGTTCGTCCTGAACACGGGGCGCCTGCTCTACCATTGGCACGGCGGCACGCTCACGCGCCGCGTGGCGGGTCTCCTCGAGCTGGCCCCGCGCCTGGAGGTCTCGATCCACCCCGCCGACGCCCGGCGGCTCGGGATTGCCGACGGCGCCCCCGTCCGCGTGGCGTCGCGGCGCGGCGAGCTTACGGGGTGGGCCCAGCTCACCGACGCGGTCCGCCCGGGCGCGGTCTTCGTGCCGTTCGTCAAGCTCGCCGACTCCGCCGCGAACTTCCTGACGAACTCCGCGGTCGATCCCGCCTCCAAGATCCCCGAGTACAAGGTCTGCGCGGTCACGGTGGAGGCCGTCCCGGCTCCCGCGCGGCCGCCCGGCCTTCGCTGACCGCGAATGCCCTCGAACCTGGAGGTCGCGCAGCGCGCCCGGCTCAAGCCCATCGCCGAGGTCGCGGCGGCCCTCGGCGTCGAGGACGACGAGCTCGAGCTCTACGGCCGCTACAAGGCCAAGGTCGCCCTCTCGATCCTCCATCGGCTCGCCGCGCGGCCGGACGGCAAGTACATCGACGTCACCTCGATCACGCCGACTCCGCTCGGCGAGGGCAAGACGACGACGACCGTCGGGCTCGCGATGGCGCTCAACCGGATCGGGTGCCGGGCGATCGCCACCATCCGGCAGCCGTCGCTCGGCCCGACCTTCGGCATCAAGGGCGGCGCGTCGGGCGGCGGTCTGGCCCAGGTCGTGCCCATGGAGGACCTGAACCTGCACCTCACGGGCGACGTCCACGCGATCTCGCTCGCGCACAACCTGCTCGCCGCCATGCTGGACAACTCGATCACCCACGGCAACCCGCTCGCCATCGACCCGCTGACGATCACCTGGCCCCGCGTGGTCGACGTCAACGACCGCGCCCTCCGCAAGATCGTCATCGGCCTCGGCGGGCGGGAGAACGGCTCTCCGCGCGAGGCCGCCTTCGACATCTCGGTCGCCTCGGAGGCGATGGCGATCCTCGGGCTCACCACGAGCCTCCGGGACCTGCGCGCCCGCCTGGGGCGGATCGTGGTCGCCCTCGACCGCCGGCGCCAGGCGGTCACGGCCGAGCAGCTCCGAGCCGCCGGCGCCATGGCCGTGCTCATGCGCGACGCCATCAAGCCGACCCTGCTCCAGACGGTCGAGAACACCCCGGCCTTCGTCCACGCCGGTCCCTTCGGCAACATCGCGACCGGCAACAGCTCGGTCCTCGCCGACCTGATCGGCCTCAAGCTCGGCGACTGCGTCGTGACCGAGAGCGGCTTCGGCGCGGACATGGGGCTCGAGAAGTTCGTCGACATCAAGTGCCGGATCTCGGGGCGCGCCCCCGACGCGGTGGTGCTCGTGTGCACGGTGCGCGCCCTCAAGATGCACAGCGGCCGCTACACGGTCGTCGCCGGCAAGCCGCTCGACCCCGGGCTCCTGCGCGAGGACCTGGCGGCGGTCGAGGCGGGGTGCGCCAACCTCGACAAGCAGATCGAGAACGTCCACGCCTTCGGCCTGCCCGTCGTGGTCGCGATCAACGTCTTCGACCGCGACACCCCCGCCGAGATCGAGCTGGTCCGCGCCCGTGCCGTCGCCGCGGGCGCCCTCGGTGCCTACCGGAGCGAGGTGTGGGCCCAGGGCGGCGCGGGCGCGGAGGAGCTGGCGCGCGCGGTCCTGGCGGCCGCCGCGCGGCCCACCCGCATGCGCTTCCTCTATCCGCTCGACCTGCCCATCAAGGAGAAGATCGAGGCGATCGCCCGGACGATGTACGGCGCGGACGGGGTCGACTACTCGGCGGCGGCGGAAACCCAGATCGCGCGCTACACGGAGCTCGGCTACGGCGACCTGGCCGTCTGCGTGGCCAAGACCCACCTCTCGCTCTCCCACGATCCGACGCTGCTCGGGCGGCCCCGCGGCTTCCGCGTGCCGGTCCGCGAGGTCCGGGCGTCGGTCGGCGCCGGGTTCCTCTACCCGCTGCTCGGCGAGATGCGCACGATGCCGGGGCTCCCGTCGGAGCCCAATGCCTGGAAGGTGGACCTCGACGGCGACGGCAACGTCGTCGGCCTGTTCTGACCGCCTGCCGCTGCTCGACTTTCGAAACTACGGCTCCGCGAGGCTGGCGGTCGGCGTTCGTCCCGAAGCGCAACCCGGGGGGCTTCCCGGGAACGCCGTCCGCCCGGCCGGTCAAGCGGCCCGGGTTCTAGGCTCGCGCACCTCGTCTCGACGGGCACGCAGTCATCGACCCTCGTGCATCCGCGCGAGGGGCTCGGCCCCGCGCTCTGCGGAGGCGCACCGTCGCTGATCCTGCTTCACAACCACCCTCAGGCGGCCCACGCGGTCGCGAGGAGGGTGCAGGATCGCCGTGGGCGTACGCCAAGCCATCGAGCGCGGCATGTCTGAAAAGATTTTCAAGGATTCGGGTACTTTATTGCGCGCTAGTAGAGAAAGATTGCATCTCCCCACAGGATCTTCAACGGAACTCTTCAGACTTAATGGGGTGTCGATTGTGTCATTTCTGGCACGAAACCTGCGTGGTCTCTACAGGTGTGGAGTGGGTGTGAGTTCTCCGCTGTGCGCCCTCCGACCGAAGCGGCCCTAGGTTATTGCAGGCCGCTTTGCGGCGGACGATGATGCTCTTCTTCAGTGTGACGCCGGTGTAGGTGCTGCAGTCTCCGCAGAGCTCGAGCCCGCCGAGCGCCGTCGGCGGATCAGGCCGAGCACTTCGAGAGCCGAGCCTCGGCGGGGCAGGACAGGGATGACTGCGGTGCGCGCGTCAGACGGGTCTTCATCTCATCTCTCCTTGCATCCACGGAGGGCAAGAAATACTGCGGCAGTGGTTCCAGAAGGGTCGCACGACTCGTTCCGTTCTGATCGCCGAATGTTGGGCCCGCCGTGATTGACACTCCGCTGCGTAAGCGCCGAACCGGCGCGGCGTTCGCGGTGCTCGGTTTCCTCGCGATCGCTCTCGTGCTGGCGTGGATCTGGGCGTCGTGGACGGTGGCCCGTATTGACTTGAGCCGTTTGGTCGAGCCTTCGGTCGTATACGCGGCGCCGCGGGTCGTCGAGCCGGGTGTCTCGATCACGGCCATAGATCTTCCGGGCACGCTGGAGCGCCTCGGCTACCAGCCGGTGCCGGACACGCCGCACGCGCCCGGCCAGTTCCGACGGAGTCCCGGCGTGTGGGAGATCTTCATTCGCGCGAGCGTCGAACCTCAGCCGAAGCGTCCGGCCCTGCCTGTTCGTCTCGATATCCGGGATGATCGCATCCGTGCCGTGGTGAATGTCGCGGACGGGACCCCTGTGGGCGGGGTGGAGCTGGAGCCCGAGGTGCTCGGCGATCTGAGCGACCTGACGCACCGGCTGCGGAGGCCCGTTCCGCTCCCCTCCGTCCCTCAGCACGTCATCGCCGCGGTGCTGGCCGCCGAGGACCGCCGGTTCTTCGATCACATCGGGGTGGACCCGAGGTCGGCCGTTCGCGCCGCCTGGGTGAATGCGAAGCGCGGCAGGGTCGTGGAGGGCGGGAGCACCATCACCCAACAGCTCGTCAAGAGCCTTGACAGCGGCGCCGGAGGCGCGTGGATCTCGAAGCTCCGGGTGGCCCTGCTCGCCATCGCCCTCGAGCGACGTTACAGCAAGACGGAAATCCTCGAGACATACCTGAACACGGTGTACCTTGGCCAGTACGGCCCGCTGACCATGTATGGTCTCGGCGCCGCCGCCCTTACCTACTTCCAGAAAGACGTCCGCGCCCTTGACCTGGCCGAAGCGGCGACGTTGGCGGGCATGATTCGCGGGCCGAACCGGTACTCGCCCGTTCACAATCCGTATCGGACCCGCGCTCGCCGGAACGAGGTGCTCCGCCGCATGCGGGGTCACGACCTCATCGCCCAGGCAGAGTTCAGCGAGGCGGCGGAACGATCGGTCGTGGTGCAGCCAACGCCACCACCCGTGCCGCTCGGCCCGAACTTCTTCGATCACGTCCTCGCCGAGGTCGGGCAGATGCGCGCGGCGACCAACGCCCAGACCGGTGGGCTCCGGATCTACACGAGCGTCGATCCCGTGCTGCAGCGGACCGCGGAGACGGTGCTCGCACGGAAGCTCGAGGAGCTTGAGCGGCGATTCCCGGGTTTGTGGCACGCCGAGCCGGCCCGACGCCTGCAAGGCGTTCTGATCGCGCTGGACCCGGCCGCGGGAGAGATCCGGGCGCTCGTCGGAGGCCGCGATTACTGGTGGAGCCAGTTTAATCGAGCGACGCACGCGCGACGGCATCCCGGGTCGGCGTTCAAACCGTTCGTCTATCTCGCGGGTCTGCGCGGCGGCCCCCGCGGGGAACGGCCGTCGCTGACCGCCGCCTCTCTGCTGCGTGACGAGCCACTCACCGTCCAGGATCTCGGGCAGAGCTGGTCACCGCGGAAGAGGCGCGGGTTCTTTCTCGGTCAGGTCACCGCACGCGAGGCACTTGCCCAGTCGCTGAACCTGGCGACCGTGTGGGCGGCGCAGACCATCGGGCTAGACGCGGTCGTCCAGACGGCGCGGGATGTCGGGTTCACCAGTCCGATGGTGCCGCGTCCGACGCTCGCGCTTGGGGGCGTCGAGGTCATTCCACTGGAACTCGCCGCGGCGTACGCGACGCTCGCGCACGCGGGACGGCCGGTGGCGCCGACCCCGATCTCGGCGGTCGTGGACCGATCGGGGTCGATGACGAGGCCAGCGCGCCAGCGGGGCCGCGGCGTCAGCGCCGACGAGGCATTCCTGATCACCCATCTGCTGCAGAGCGTCATGGCGGACGGGACCGGCGCGATGGCCAGAGCGCTGGGCGTCGACGGCCCCGTCGCCGGAAAGACTGGAAGTACAGACCGCGATGCGTGGGTGGTGGGCTACACACCGCGGCTCGTGACCCTCGTCTGGGTCGGCTTCGACAATCGGAGCACGCTTCGCCTCTCGGGCGCTCGGGGCGCGCTGCCGATCTGGGCAGCGTTCATGCGCGCGGCGATGGCGGTCGTTCCCAGCGGGCCCTTTCCGGTCCCGCCGTTCGTCGTGTTTCGCGACGTGGATGCGACCACCGGCCAGCTTGCCACGCCCTTTTGCCGGATCGTGGTCCGGGAGGCCTTTCTGCAGTCCACGGCGCCGACAGCGGCCTGTGCGGAGCATCGGGCGACCGGGGGCGAGGGGGCGGTGGAGCCAGCCGCGACACCCCACTGATCGGCCCGCGGGCGCCGCCGCGTCCGGACGTCCGCGTCTCAAAACAGAGGAGTGCGACAACGTAGCTGACGAGGAGGGCGCGATATGGCGACTGAGCGACTATGGTCAACGCGATGGCTGCGACTCGCCGTCGTTGTCGTGATGATGCTGGCGACCATCGGAGCGTGGGAGGTGATCAAGGGCGTCGCGAGGTACGCGCACGCCGACGAATTCGCCGACCACTTGGACTGCTACGACATCCTACCTGAGGTTGCCGGGAAAGAAGGTGAGGTCATCGCGCGCGTTCTGCTGAAAGACCAGTTCATTCCAACGGGCAAGGTCTTCTACGTCAAGCACCTGCGCGTGCTCTGTACGGGAGCCATCAAGAAGGTGCTGTAGGAGAGGTGACTCGGAGCAGCGACTCACGTACGCGAAGGCCGATACCGCGCGGTATCGGCCTTCGACGACGTCCGGTCGTTCCTGCGGTCGGGCGAATCAGCGCCGCCCGAGCCGCCCGCAGGGTGGCCGACCCGGTCGCGGAAGTCCGGCCGGACACGGCGCGCCACGATGCGATCTCGGGCGGCCCGCGAACCGACGAGGGCTCGGAGCGCGGCACGTCGCCCTCCCCGTATGAGCGTGCGTAGGCCGGTCGTGTGGATTGCGGTCGCTCTGGCGACGTTCTTGGCCTGGGAAACCTGGCGCGTTCTCGTCCCCGGCCCCGTGCTGCGCGATCGTCCGATCATCGTGCAGATCCCGCCGGACGAGAGTGCGCTCGCCGTGGCGGCCCGTTTGAAAGACGCCGGTGCCATTCGGAGCCCGGAGGCATTCTTCGTCCTGAGCCTCGCGCACGGGTCCCTGCGCGCTCTCAAGGCCGGTGAGTACGAAGTGCCGCGCAGCGCCTCGACACCCGAGGTGCTCGCGCTGCTGGAGACCGGCCGCGTGCGGCCGTATGTGGTGGTGCATCCAGAAGGCGCGACGGTCGCCGAGCTGGCGCGAACGCTGGAACGCGCGCAGGTGGCGCCCACCGCCGCTCTGCTCCGGACGGCGACGGATCCCAGCTTCCTGCGGGCTCACGGCATCGAGGCGCCCAGCGTGGAGGGGTACCCGTTTCCGGACACCTATCAGTTCATGCGCGGCATGACGGCTGACCAGATTCTGGGGCGCATGGTCGAGCGCATGCACGCCAAGCTGAGGCCGGATATCCGCGAGCGCGCCCGAGCTCGTAAGCTGACGGTCCACGAGCTGCTGACGTTCGCCTCCATTATCGAGCGGGAAGCCGTGGCCCGGGACGAGCAACGGCTCATCTCGGCCGTGTTCTGGAACCGGTTGCAGCAGGGGATGCCGCTGCAGGCCGATCCTACTGTGCAGTACGCCCATGGTAAGGATCGGCAGCGTCTGAGCCGCGCCGACCTCTTGCGCGATCATCCGTACAACACGTACACGCGCTCGGGATTGCCGCCCGGCCCGATCGCGAGCCCGGGACTGGACGCCATCGAGGCAGCGCTCGACCCAGCACCCGTCGGTTACCTGTTTTTCGTCAAAAGGGACGCGTCCCACCATTATTTCTCGACGACGCTGGACGAGCACAGGCAGGCGATCGCGCGCTACCGAGCTTCCCCCGCCGTCGGCGGGCGGCGCGCCGATCCGCTGATACCCGATCGCCCGCCCCGCCTGAGGTAGAGGCGCGCAGAGGGAGACCGAAATCGTCGGCGTGAATCGATCGTCCGTCGCCTCGAGCGCGCCACGATAGGCGTCCAACCGCGCCTCCGAATCAACAATCGCGGCCTTGCCCACGTCGTCCTTGACGAGATCGAGCTGAAGACCCGATGTGAGGCCGCGGCGCAGAGAGATGCCACGAGAGAAGCGGCATTCTGTGCTCCCCGACGATGCGCGCCCGGCGTGTGGCACGCCAATGCTCGAGACGAAAGGCTTCGCCTTCCGGTGAACGGTGAGAACGTGACCAACCGGGCCGCGGCTGGCGGGGCGGGCCAACGCCCTGCACGCGGCAACCGAGCCGACGAACAGTCGGCCGGTTTGCCCTCTGCTACCATGCCGCCATGGGCGATGGCCCGAACCGGTTTGCGGCGATCCTCGACCAGTTCCCGCGCGAGCGGCACTGGCTCTTGCCCGCGCTCCAGGCGGTGCAGCACGCGCTCGGCTACCTCCCGCCCGAGGCGCTCACCGCGACCGGCGCCCACCTGCGGGTGCCGGCCAGCGAGGTCTACGGCGTCGCCACCCACTACCCCGAATTTCGGCTGAGGCCACGGGGCCGGCACGCGATCCGCGTGTGCACGGGGGTGAGCTGCGCGCTCCTCGGCGGGCGGGCCCTGCTCGACGCGATCGCGCGCCGGTACCGGATCGAGCCCGGAGCCACCACGGCTGACGGCGAGATCGCGCTGGAGACGGCGGACTGCTTCTTCGAGTGCTCGGTCGCGCCCGTCCTCGAGGTCGACGGGCGCTACCGCGGGCGCCTGACCCTAGACGAAATCCCTGAGCTCGCGGGCTGGTTCGGGGATGTCGGCCCCTCCGCCGCCGTCGAGCCCTCGCCCGCGTCCCCGGCCGAGTCGGCCGCCTCGGCGACCGCCGCGCTCGCGGCGCTCGTCGCGCAGGCGGCCGCGCGACGCGCGGCTCGCCCGGCGCTCTCCCTCCTCGTCCAGGCGGGCACGTGCGGGCGGGCGGTGGGCGCCGAGCCGCTCCTGGCCGCGCTGCGGGCGGCGTTGGCGGCGCGCGGGGTCCACGCCCGGGTCGTCGAGGGCGCGTGTAATGGGATGTGCTACGCCGCGCCTGCCTGCGAGGTGAGGCGGGCCGGCTGGCCGCGGGCCCTCGTCGAACGCCTCGCGCCGGCGCGCGTGCCGGCCTTCCTCGACTGTCTCTTCGCGGACGGCGACTTCGGGCGCGTGCCCCTCGCGGGCGTCGTGTGGGCCGAGGCCGGGTGGCGCGGGCTCACGCCGGTCGGCCGCCACCCGTTCTGGACGCGCCAGGAACGGGTGCTCCTGGCCCGCGCCGGCGCGATCGATCCCGGCGACCTCGACGACGCGCTCCTCGACGGGGGCTACGCCGCCCTCGCCCAGGCGCTCGACGGGCCGCCCGGGGCGGTCATCGAACAGGTGAGGGCGTCAGGCTTGCAGGGGCGTGGCGGCGCCTTCTTTCCCACGGCGCTCAAGTGGGAGGCCTGCCGGAAGGCCGCGGGCGAGCCCAAGTACGTCGTGCTGAACGGCGAGGAGGGCGAGCCGGGGATCTTCAAGGACCGCCACCTGATGGAGGCCGATCCCCACCTGGCGCTGGAAGGGGTGCTCCTGGCCGCCTACGCGACCGGGGCGAGCCGCGCGATCCTCTACGTCCACGGCGAGGCGGGGCTGTCGGCCGAGCGTCTCGGGCGCGCGGCCGCGCAGGCCAGAGCGGCGGGCATCGTGGGCGAGCGGATGCTCGGTCGGCCGGTGTCCTGCACGGTCGAGCTTCGCCGGGGCGCCGGCGGCTTCGTGCTCGGCGAGGAGACGGCGCTGCTCGAGTCGATCGAGGGCCGGCGCGCCCAGCCGCGCACGCGCCCGCCGTTCCCGACCGAGTCGGGCCTCTGGGGCAGGCCGACGGTGATCAACAACGTCGAGACGCTGGCGGCCATCCCGGCGATCGTCTCCCGCGGCGGCCGGTGGTTTGCCGGTCTCGGCACCCCAAAGGCGCCCGGCCCAAAGCTCTTCGGGCTCTCGGGTGCGCTCGCCCGTCCCGGGGTCGTCGAGGTACGGCAGGGCGTGACCCTGCGGGCGCTCCTCGAGGAGATCGGCGGCGGCGCGCCGGGCGGCCGGGGGCTTCAGGGGGCGGCGGTCGGCGGCCCCTCCGGCGTGATCGTTCCCGCGTCGCTCTTCGACGTGCCGATGGAGCCCCAGGGGCGCGTGTCCCCGGGCACGGGCGGGGTCGTCGCGATCCCCGCCGACGCGTCCGTCGTCGACGTCATCCGCACGCTGCTCGCCTTCAACGCGACCGAGTCGTGCGGCAAGTGCACGCCGTGCCGCGAGGGGGCCCCGCGCCTGCTGGCACTCCTGGACGAGCTCCGGGCAGGCGCCGACCCCGAGGCGCTCGGGGAGCGGATCCGGGAGCTCGGGACGACGATCCGGCTCGCGTCGCTCTGCGGCCTCGGGCAGGCCGCCCCGCAGGCGCTCCTGGCCGGTCTCGAGAGCGACGCCGGCGCCTTCGCGCCCCGTCCCGGGCGAGAGCGCCCTGGGTGACCGCGCCGCTGCTCGAGTGCGTCCCGAACGTCAGCGACGGCCGTGACCGGGCGCTGATCGAGGCGCTCGCGGCGGCCGTCGAGGCCGCGGGCGCCCGCCTCCTCGACGTGCACGCCGACGTCGACCACAACCGCTCGCTCTTCACCTTCGTCGGGCCGGCCGCGACCGTCGAGGCGGCCGCGCTCGCGCTCGCGCGGATCGCCGTCGAGCGTCTGGACCTCCGGACCCATCAAGGCGTGCATCCCCGCATCGGGGCCGTGGACGTGATCCCGTTCGTTCCCCTGCGGGGCGCGCTTATGGCGGATGCGGTGCGCGCGGCGCACGCGCTCGGCCCCGCGCTCGCGGGCGAGCTCGGCGTGCCGGTCTTCTACTACGGCGAGGCCGCGCTCCGCCCCGAGCGGCGCGAGTTGGCGGCGCTCCGGCGCGGCCAGTTCGAGGAGCTGGCCCCGCGGATGCGCGCGCCCGGCGGGGAGCCGGACGCGGGCCCCTCCGTGCCGCACCCGCGAGCGGGGGCGACGGCGATCGGCGCGCGGGCCGTCCTGATCGCCTTCAACGCCGTGCTCGACAGCGAGGCGCTCGGGCTCGCGCAGGACATCGCGCGGGTCTGCCGGGAGGCGGGGGGCGGCCTGCCCGGGGTGCGGGCCCTCGGCGTCCCGCTGACGAGCCGAGGGCTCGTGCAGGTCACGATGAACCTCGTGAGCTACCGCCGGACGCCCGTCGCCCGGGTGATGGCGGCGGTCGAGGCCGAGGCCGCCCGCCGCGGAGTCGAGGTCCTCGAGTGGGAGCTGGTCGGCTGCGCCCCGGCCGACGCCTTCGCGGGGGTGGACCGGGCGCGGGTGCGCCTCGGTCCCGCCCAGCTCCTCGAGCCTACGCTCGTCGGGGAGCCGGCGGTAGAGGGTTAGGTGACTTCGAAGAGCTCGATCGGCTCCGAGCGGCCCCGGATCGGCACCGCGCCGAGCGACTTGAGCGGGTAGTGCTCGGCGAGCCGGGCGCGGGTCGCGGCGGTGATCAGGATGCGGGCGTTGACCTCCTTGGTCAGCGCCTCCACGCGCGACGCCACGTTCACCGGGTCGCCGATGATCGTGTACTCGAGCCTCAGCTCGGAGCCGACGTTGCCCGAGATGACCTGCCCCGAATGGATCCCGACGCCGACCTCGAGCCGGTGGGCGAGCCAGTCGCCCCAACGCTTGTTCAGCTCGCCCATGTGGGACTGGATCTCCAGCGCCGTCTTGACGGCGGCGTCGGCGTGGTTCGCCACGTCGACGGGGGCGTTGTAGACGGCGAGGATGCCGTCGCCGATGAACTTGTTGATCAGCCCCCCCTGGCGGAAGACGGCCTCCGTCACCATCTCGAAGTACTGGTTCAGGAGCCGCATCATCTCGCTCATCGAGAGCTTCTCGCCGAGGCCCGTCGAACCGCGGAGGTCGCAGAAGAGGATCGTGACCTCGCGCTGCTCGGCGCGGAGGGTGGAGTCCGGCGACCTCAGGACCTGCCGGACGACCTCCGGGCTGACGTAGCGCGCGAACGACACCTGCAGGCGCCGCTGCGCCAGGCGGTCGATCGATCGCACCTGGATGAAGACGGCGATGAGCGGCAGCGCGAGGTCGATCCAGAAGTCGCCGCTGCCGTAGACCCTGTCGGCGAGGGGCACGAATCCCCCCGCCACCGCGATCAGCGTGACGAGGCCGGCTTCGACGGGATGCAGGCTGGCGAAGAGCGCGGCGCCCCCGAGGCTGACGAGGGCCTGCGCGCCCAGGCCCCACGCCCACGTGCGCGGCTCGAGCCAGCTGCGGGTGAGCAGCGTATGGACGATGTTGGCGTGGACCTCGACGCCCGCCATCTGCCCCTTCGGCGTCTCGAAGCGGTCGGCGCTCGAGGCGAAGGTGGGCCCGACGAGGGCGATCTTGCCGTGGAGCGGGTTGCGCGGGAGCTCGGCCGCGTCGGCGGCGGCCGCCACCGCGTCGCTCGGGATCGTCACGAAGGTCGCGCTCGGGCCGACGTAGTTGATGTCCATCCATCCGTCGGGGACTCGGAGCGGGGCGGGGGCGGGCGGCTCCGGAGACAGGACCCGGAGGCGCCAGGAGAGTGCGGTGACCGTGAACGCGCCGTCGGCGGCCGGCCGGAGCGGGGTCAGCCCCGCCGGGGTCGCCGCGAGGAGTGCGAGCGCGAAGGAGGGGAGCGGCGCGCCCGCGGCGCCGGGCAGGAGCGCCCGGAACTGCCGGACCACCCCGGCGGCGTCGGCGGGGTCGTTGACGAACCCGGCCGGCGCCCTCTCGACGGCGAGCGGCGGGCGAGCGTACTGGCCGAGGGCGTCCTTGACGGGCTGGGCGACGAAGCTCAGGACGACAGGGACGCCGCCCGCCGTAGCCTGGCTGACCGCGTCGGCGAGCGCCTGGTCCTGGCCGGCGCCCTCGGTCGCGCTCAGGTCGACGTCGAGGCCGATGACGCGGGCGCCGGAGCGCTGGGCGCCACGGATCACGCTGGCGAGGTAGTCGTGCGGGATCGCCTGCGGCGCCCGGAGCCGGGCGAAGGAACGGTCGTCGATGCCGACCACGACGATCTGCGGCGACGGCGTCAGGTACATCCACCAGCCGAGGAGTTGGAGCGCGCCGGCGTGGAGGAGGCCGAGGAGCCCGGCGGCGGACGCGGCCGTCGTGAACGCAGCGAAGACGACCCCGGCGACGAAGCCGAGAGCCACCTGCCGGCGCCACACCGACGTGACGCGGGGACGGCGCGGCCGCGACACGACCTTCGCTCCCGAGCGGGATCGTCGGAGGGCCACCGCTGATCGTATCCTAGCCGATTTGGGACGTTTGCCGGTACAATCTTCCCGCCGTCGACCGCACTGAGCCCCAGGAGGATGGCGATATGACGGTGTCCGTCTCACGCGTGGTCGCGAAGCCGACACCCGGTGGGGGCCTGGCCCTCGACCTGTCGATCAAGACGCCGTCGGGCGACGCCTCGGTCGTGAGCGTGACGCTCACGTCCCGGGCGACCGACGAGGTCCGGACGATCTTGCGCGAGATCCTGCCGCGCGCCTGACCGGAGCCGAGCGGCGGCCCGCGCGGGGGGAGCTGGCCCGAGGGGCGCGGCCAATTTCGCCCGCCCGCCCCGACGCGGCTTGGATATACTGCTCCTGGTACGCCCCGGGGGCCGTCCGACCGGGGAAGACGGCTCAAACCCGGGGGTGATGATCGTGCAGCTGAGACCGGTCCTGCTCGCCGTGGCCGTGGCCCTCTCGATCGCCTGGGGCGCGGCGCCCGCCAGTGCCCAATCCGCCGAGCCCGTCCGGACGGAGGCCACGGGCGGCCCGACCCTCGCCCCCGCGGAGTCCGCCGCCGACCCGGGCGCCACCGCCGACCCCGCCGCGGCAATCCCGGCGCCGGCCGCCGGGGCGGAGCCGTCCGGCGGCCTGGACCCGGCCGACTTCGCGGGCTCGTTTGTGTCGACGACCGACTCCCCGGGGTCCGGAGAGCCGACGGCGGGCGAGAGCCTGCGCAGCCCCTTCGATCGTGACGAGCCGGAGCTCGCCGAGTACGACCCCTGGGCGCCGTTCAACGAGAAGACGTTTGCGTTCAACCACGGCCTCGACACGCACGTCATCAAGCCCGCCGCGAAGGCCTACGACAAGGTCATGCCCAACTGGGCGCAGCGGGCCTTCAAGAACATGTTCAACAACGTCGGGTCGTTCCGCCGGATCGTGAGCACGGCCCTCCAGGGACGGTTCAACGACATGGGCCAGGAGCTCGGCCGCTTTGTCATCAACACGATGTTCGGGCTCGGCGGCTTCGTCGACGCGGCGCCGAGCTTCGGCGTCCAGGAGCAGACGACGGCCGACATCGGACAGACCTTCGGCGTCTGGGGCGCCGGCCCCGGGCCGTACCTGGTCCTGCCGCTCCTGCCGCCGTTCACGCTCCGCGACGCCGTCGGCTTCGCCTTCGACACCGCCCTCGACCCGCTCACGTGGGTCGCGCCGATCGAGGCGATGGTGGGGGTCACCGGCGAGAAGACCGTCAACGAGCGGTCGCTGAACCTGGAGCTCTACGAGAACGTCGAGGAGAGCGTCTTCGACCTCTACAGCGCCGTCCGTAACGCCTACCTCCAGCAGCGGCACCGGGCGGTCCGCGAGGGGCTCGCCCGGAGCCTGTTCGGGCGGCGGGAGCGCCTGATCATCACCGGCCCGCGCCAGTAGGCCCGACCCCGCCGCGCCGGCGCGTTTCCGCCGGCCGGCCTTCCGTTGTACGATAGAAGTGCTGCCCGCTGGTCGCGATCCGGCCGGTGGCCGTCCCAATGGCGATCGGCGATAAGCGTCCGAAGAACGCACCCTTCGGGGGATTCCGGCCCCCGTCGAGCCCGACCTCCGCCCCGGCGGGGGAGCCCGTCGACGAGCTCAAGCAGGAGGTCGCCTACCGCGACAAGCTCGTCCGGATCATCAATCGCATCCACGGCGCCAAGAGCCTCGACAGCCTCTTCATCGAGCTCAAGCAGGAGATGCTGGATCTGTTCGACGCCGAGCGGATGACGTTCTACGCGGTCGACCGCGAGCGTCGGGAGATCTACTCGCGCTTCCTCGACGTCGACACGGTGAAGGAAATCCGGGTCCCCATCAACCCGACCAGCGTCGCCGGGTACGTCGCGAAGACCGGCGAGCGTGTGAACGTCACCGACGCCTACAACCAGGCCGAGCTCGCCCGCATCGACAACACGCTCTCGTTCGACGCCTCGTGGGACCGCAAGACCGGCTTTCGCACCCGGCAGATTCTCGCCGTCCCCGTCATGTACGAGAACCGGCTGATGATGGGGGTCGTCCAGCTCCTCAACAAGAAGCGCGGCGACCACTTCACCCGGAAGGACGAGGAGAACGTCTCCGAGATCGCCGGCAGCCTCGCCACCGCGATGCACACGCTGCAGCGGCTCTCGCGGCGGCGGCCGGGCAAGTTCGACTACCTCCGCATTCAGGACCTGATCACCGAAGAGGAGCTGAACCAGGCCGTCGCCGAGGCCCGCCGCCAGCAGACCGACGTCGAGACGATGCTCGTCACCAAGTACCGGATCCGCAAGGAGGACATCGGCGTCGCGCTCAGCATGTTCTACAAGTGCCAGTTCGTCGAGTTCAGCGACAAGCTGATCGTGCCGCCCGAGCTCCTCGCCAACGTCAAGGTCGACTACCTCCGGAAGAACTTCTGGGTGCCGCTGGCGCAGCGGGGCAAGACGGTCGAGGTGCTGATCGACAACCCCCACGACGTGCAGAAGGTCGACAACGTCAAGCACGTCTACGCCGGGCACGAGGTCCGCTTCTTCGTCGGCCTCCGCCAGGACATCCTGCAGTTGATCGACTACGCCACCCAAGGCCAGGGCGAGGGGGGCTCCATCGCCTCGATCCTGGGCGAACTGGCCGACGAGGTCGCGGGCGCGGAGGCCGACGAGGACGATGCGGAGCGCGAGCTCGACCTCAACGACAGCGCCGTGGTGCGGCTCGCCAACCAGATCATCGTCGACGCCTACAAGGCGGGGGCGTCGGACATCCACATCGAGCCCTACCACGCCAAGAACGACACGGTCATCCGGTACCGGGTGGACGGCGGGTGCATCGAGTACCAGAAGGTCCCGGCGAGCTTCAAGCGCGCGCTCGTCGCGCGCCTGAAGATCATGTCGAGTCTCGACATCGCCGAGCGCCGGAAGCCCCAGGACGGCAAGATCAAGTTCCGGCTGCCGGACGCCAAGGAGATCGAGCTCCGCGTCGCCAGCATTCCCACCGCGGGCGGGAACGAAGACGTGGTCATGCGGATCCTGGCCGCGAGCGAGCCGATCCCCCTCGACAAGCTGGGCATGACCGACCGGAACTTCCGGGAGTTCCGGGAGATCATCAACAAGCCCTACGGGCTGATCCTCTGCGTGGGCCCCACCGGATCCGGTAAGACGACGACGCTGCACTCCGCCCTCGGCTTCATCAACAAGCCCGAGCGGAAGATCTGGACCGCGGAGGACCCGGTCGAGATCACGCAGTACGGCCTGCGCCAGGTGCAGGTCCAGCCGAAGATCGGGTTCACGTTCGCGGCGGCGCTGCGCTCCTTCCTCCGCGCCGACCCCGACGTGATTATGATCGGTGAGATGCGCGACGAGGAGACGGCCCACGCGGGCATCGAGGCCTCGCTCACCGGTCACCTCGTCTTCTCGACCTTGCACACGAACAGCGCCGCCGAGACCGTGGTGCGGCTGCTCGACATGGGCCTGGACCCGTTCAACTTCGCCGACGCGCTGCTCGGCATCATGGCCCAGCGGCTGGTGAAGCGGATCTGCTCGAACTGCAAGGAGGCGTACCATCCGGAGATCGACGAATTCATCGGGCTCGTGATGGGCTACGGCGAGCGCGAGTTCGAGAAGGTCGGCGTGCACTACAACGACAAGTTCATGCTGTACCGGGGCCGCGGCTGCGCCAACTGCCAACAGACCGGCTACCGGGGCCGGGCCGGCATCCACGAGCTCCTGATCGCCAGCGACGGCATCAAGAAGATGGTCCAGACTCGATCGCGCGTGTCCGAGATCGCGGCCGCGGCGCAGTCCGAGGGGATGACGACCCTCCTCCAGGACGGCATCCTGAAGGCGCTCAAGGGCGTCACCGACTACAAGCAGGTCAAGGCGGTCGCGATCAAGTAGGCCCCGGTCAGCCGCCGCCGGTTTCCCGGCCCGGCCCCGCGGGCTCCCGTATACTGTCGGCCGTGGCCGCCTGGCGCGCCAACCTCATCGACGACGACGACGGTCTCCGCCTGATCCTCGCCGAGGCGCGGACGATCGCGGTGCTCGGGGCCAAGGCGCGGTCCGGCGAGCCGGCCTACGACGTGCCCGCGTACCTGGCCGCCCGGGGCTACCGTATCCTGCCCGTCAATCCGCGCCTCGGCGGCCGGGTCGTCCACGGCGCCCCCGCCGTCGACCGCGTCGCCGACCTCGGAGAGCCCGCCGACGTGGTCGAGGTGTTCCGGGCGCCGCGGCACCTGCCGGCCCACGCCGAGGAGATCCTGGCCCTGGCGGCGCCGCCCGCGGTCGTCTGGTTCCAGCTCGGCATCGCCCACGCCGCCGCCGCCGAGCGGCTCGCCCGCGCCGGCATCCGGGTCGTCCAGGATCGCTGCATGATGCCGGAGCATCGCCGGCTGCTCCCGGGCGCACTCTAGACCTCCGGAGAACCCACATGGCCGACATCGCGACGGACACGGAGTTTGCGCGGCTCATGGACACGCTCAGCAACTGGGGGCGCTGGGGCGCCGACGACCAGCTCGGAACCCTGAACCTCGTCACGCCCGCCACGCGGGTGCGGGCGGCCGCCCTCGTCCGCGACGGCGTCACCGTCACGTGCGCGCGGCCGATCGCGACCGAGCTGACGGCCGACACCACCTTCCAGACGCTGCGCTTCATGGTGGACAGCGGCGAGGGGCGCGACACGTGCCCGCCCGCGCGCGCGCTCGAGCGGCGGGGCGCCTCCGAGTTCATCGGGATGGTCTTCCACGGCTACACGATCACGCACGTGGACACGCCCGCCCACTTCTTCTGGCAGGGCAAGATCTACAACGGGCGGTCCTGCAACCTCGTCACCTCGCGCGAGGGCGCGCAGGTCGAGTCCGTCGAGCTGCTGCACGACGGAGTCGTCTCGCGCGGCGTGCTGCTCGACGTCGCCGCCGTGCGCGGGCGGTGGCTCGAGTCGGGCGAGGGGGTGATGCCGGAGGACCTCGAGGCGGCGGAGGCGGCCGCCGGCGTGCGGGTCGAGCCCGGCGACGTGCTGCTGATCCGCACCGGCTACTACGGGCGCCGGCTGGCCCACGGCCCGCGGCACCCGCTCCGGGACGGCTCGCCCGCCGCCCACGTGGCGTGCGCGCCGTGGCTGCGCGCGCGCGGCGTCGCCATGCTCGGCACCGACACCCACAACGACGTGAGCCCGACCACGCACCCGGCCGTCGGGCACCCCCTGCACATCGCCTGTCTGGTCGCCATGGGCCTGTGGCTGATCGACAACTGCAACCTCGAGGAGCTGGCGCGGGCGTGCGCGGCGCGCAAGCGGTGGGAGTTCATGCTCGCGATCGCGCCGCTCCGGCTCGCCAACGCCACCGGCTCGCCGGTGAACCCGCTCGCGATCTTCTGAGCGCCGATGTCGGCCGAGGCGCCGGGCCGGATCCGCGACGCCCTGGAGGCGGACCTGCCCGCGATCGTCGCCATCTACAACGCGAGCATCCCGGGCCGGATGGCGACGGCGGACGTCGACGCGGTGTCGGTCGAGACCCGGCTCGACTGGTTCCGGACGCACACGCCGGCGCGGCGTCCGGTCTGGGTGGCGGAGCGCGCCGGCCAGGTCGTCGGCTGGCTCAGCGTCCAGTCCTTCTACGGACGCCCGGCCTACCAGGCGACCGCGGAGGTCAGCGTATACGTGGCGCCGCGCGTCCAGGGCCGGGGCATCGGCCGCGGCCTCCTCGGCGAGGCGGTCCGGCGGGCGCCGGCGCTCGGGCTCCGGACGCTGCTCGGCTTCGTCTTCGCGCACAACGCGCCGAGCCTCGGGCTCTTCGAGGGCCTGGGCTTCGCGCGGTGGGGCCGGCTTCCGCGCGTCGCGGAGCTCGACGGCATCGAGCGGGACCTCGTGATCGTCGGCCGGCGGATCGGCGAGCCCACCCCGTGAGGCGCGCGTAGGGCGATGGCCCACCAGTTCATCTTCACGATGAAGGAGCTCCGGAAGGTCGTCCCGCCCAAGCGGGAGATCCTCCGTGGCATCTGGCTCGCGTTCTACCCCGGGGCGAAGATCGGCGTCCTCGGCCCGAACGGCGCGGGCAAGAGCACGCTCCTCCGGATCATGGCCGGCGTCGACCAGGACTTTCTGGGCGAGGCCGTTCCCGCCGAGGGGGTGCGGATCGGCTACCTCCCGCAGGAGCCCGAGCTCGACCCCGACAAGGACGTGCGCGGCTCGGTCGAGGAGGGCGTCGCCGAGACGCGCGCCTTGCTGGCCGCGTTCGAGGCGGTGAGCGCCCGCCTCGGCGCGCCCCTCGCCGACGCCGCGCTCGACAAGGCGCTGGCCGAGCAGGCTCGGCTCCAGGACCAGATCGAGGCGGTCGGCGGCTGGGACCTCGACCGCGCCGTGGATATCGCCATGGACGCCCTCCGGGTGCCGCCCGGCGAGCAGGCGATCCGGACGCTGTCGGGCGGCGAGCGGCGGCGCGTCGCGCTCTGCCGGCTGCTCCTCCAGAAGCCCGACCTGCTGCTGCTCGACGAGCCGACGAACCACCTCGACGCGGAGTCGGTCGCCTGGCTCGAGCGCTTCCTCAAGGAGTACCCGGGCACGGTCGTCGCGATCACCCACGACCGCTACTTCCTCGACAACGTCGCCGGCTGGATCCTCGAGCTCGACCAGGGCAAGGGCATCCCGTGGGAGGGCAACTACTCCTCGTGGCTCGAGCAGAAGCGGCAGCGGCTGGCCCACGAGGAGAAGGCCGAGTCCGCGCGCCAGCGCACGCTCGCGCGCGAGCTCGAGTGGGTGCGTCAGGCGCCCCGCGCCCGCCAGGCCAAGAGCCGGGCCCGCCTCACCTCCTACGAGGCCCTGCTGGCGCAGCAGCAGGAGGGCCGCGCCGAGGCGGTCGAGATCACGATCCCACCGGGACCGCGCCTGGGCGACCTCGTGGTGCGCGCCGAGCACGTCGTCAAGGGCTACGGCGACCGGCTGCTGATCGACGACCTCTCGTTCAACCTGCCGCGGGGCGGGATCGTCGGCGTCATCGGCGCCAACGGCGCCGGCAAGACGACGCTCATCCGGCTCATCGTCGGCCAGGAGCCGCCCGACGCCGGCGAGCTCCGCGTGGGCGAGAGCGTGAAGCTCGCGTGGGTCGACCAGAGCCGCGACACCCTCGACGGCCGGAAGACCGTCTGGGAGGAGATCTCCGGCGGGGAGGAGACCCTCACGCTCGGCCCCCGCCAGGTCCCGTCCCGCGCCTGGGTCGCCTCCTTCAACTTCAAGGGCGGCGACCAGCAGAAGAGGGTCGCCGACCTCTCCGGCGGCGAGCGCAACCGCGTGCACCTGGCGAAGGTCATCCGGGCCGGCGGCAACCTGCTCCTCCTCGACGAGCCGACCAACGATCTCGACGTGGACACGCTCCGCGCCCTCGAGGACGCGCTCCTTGCCTTCGCAGGCTCGGCCCTGGTGATCAGCCACGACCGCTGGTTTCTGGACCGGGTCGCGACCCACATGCTCGCCTTCGAGGGCGAGAGCCGCGTCCTCTGGTTCGAGGGCAACTACGCGGAGTACGAGGCCGACCGAAAGAAGCGGCTCGGGGTGGAGGCGGAGCAGCCGCACCGGCTCAAGTACAAGCGACTCCAGCGCGGCTGAGCGGGCGCCCGACCGGGCGATCGCGATCCGGGCCGACCCGCGTCCCGCGGACGCGTGCCGCTGAATCCCGGGTGGGCGCCTCCGGGGCCAGCGCCGCCGGCGCTCGACGCGTCAGCTGGCCACGCGGTTCCGGCCGGCGCGCTTGGCCCGGTAGAGGGCGCTGTCCGCCGCCTCCAGGACCTGGCTCGGCGTGGCCACGCGCCCGTTTGGCGCGGCGGCGCCGACGCTCGCGGTAATGTGGAGCGTCTTCCGGGGCCGCCGGGCCGGGGCGGCCTTCTTCGGCTTCCGGCGGGGCCGGTCGACGGCGCGGACGACGAAGGCCGAGTCCTCGATGCTCCGGCGCAGCCCCTCGAGGTGGGGCAGCGTCTCGTCCACCGAAGAGCCGGGAAAGATCACCGCGAACTCCTCCCCGCCGTAGCGGAACGCGTGCCCGCCCCCCGTGACCCGCGCGAGGGCGGCGGCGACCTTCCGGAGGACCTGGTCGCCGACGAGGTGGCCGTGGGCGTCGTTGAGCCTCTTGAAGTGGTCGATGTCGACCATCGCGAGCGTGTAGCGCGACCCGAGCTTGAGCAGCGCGGCGCTGAGCGCCCGCCGGCCCGGGAGCCCCGTGAGCTCGTCCACGTAGGCGAGCGCGTAGGACTCCTCGATCAGGGAGACGACGAGGATGAGGGCCGCCGCGGCGAGGTAGAGCGCCGTCGAGAGCGGCGAGCCTCCGACGCGGAGCGCGAGGAACGCGCCGACCAGCGCCCACACGAAGCCCGCGTCCACGGCACCCCGCCGGAGCGCGAAGCGCGCGGCGGTGACGACGAACGCCGCCGCGAAGACGGCGGGGGCGGGCAGGGCGAGGTGCGCGTAGTCCTCGATCCGGAGGAGAAGCCGGGGCGGGCCGCCCGAGGCGTCGACGCACAGCAGGAGCACCAGGACGAGCTCCGTCGCGATGAGGGCGGCGTTGAGCCGTCCGGCCCGGGAGAGGAGCCCGCGCTCCGTGAACCAGGCGAAGACGGCGAGGTCGAGGGGGAGGAGGAACACGAGCGTGCCCCACACGATCCCCCCGCCCCCGGCGCGCTCGGCCGCGCCCGCCGGGAAGAACGAGACGCTCCAGGCGGTGAGGGCGATCGCCACGAGCGCGAAGATCACGCGGATCCGGTCGAAGCGCCACGCGAGCAGGACGCCCGCGCCGATGATGACCCAGGTCAGGGCGGGGAGGAGGCTCGCGAGCCGGAGCTGCGCCGCCGGGGACTCGAGGAGGCCGGCGGCGGCCAGGAGCAGGACTCCCCCGGTCACCAGCGCCGAGAGCGATCCCTTGAAGGCCAGGAGAGCGGGCTCGCGCAACCTCTTCAGGGTAGCAACGAAGGATGCGGCCTCGAAGAAAAACGTGGGCCTCGCCTCCGTCCGGACGGCCAGCGGCGGCGCCCGGCGGCGCCCCGCGACCCGGCGGAGAACCTCGGATGGAGGCCGGCCGAGCCTCGCGCCGGCCGGGCGAGCGGCGGGCGCGCCCCGCCGGCGCCCGGGAGGGCGACGCGTCCTCGAGCCCGCCGAGCCTCCCCGAGGGGCGGCCCCCGACGTCGACGGCGCCGGGACGAAGCGGCTGGGCGGAGCGGGATCGTCGCCCGCGGCGCTCCTAGCGCGCCCGCCGCCGCGCGACGACCAGAACGTTCTCGACCGAGCGCCGCACGCGCTCGAGCCGGACGGACGGCAACAGGTCCGTCACCGCTTCCGCCACCGCCTGCGCGGCCGGCCGCTGGTGCTGGTTCAGCACGATGGTGCCGCGCGGGGCCAGCAACCGCGCGAGGCCTCGCGCCAGGCCGATCGCGTCGGCGGGCGGCGCCGCGTACGAGATGTCGTCCATGATGAAGTCGAAGCGGCGGCGGCCGAGCCGGAGCCGGCGGACGGCCGCGGCGGCGTCGGCGCAGAGGATCTCGAGGCCGTCCGGCGCCGCGAGGCCGAACCAGTCCCGGGCGATCCGGATGACGAGCGGGTCGTGCTCGACGACGGTGATGCGCGCGCGCTCGAGCGCGCGCCGGAGCAGGTGGATCTGGGTGCCGCCGCCCAGGCCCACGAGCAGGACCCGCGGCCGGCGCGGGAGGCCGCGCGCCGGGGCGAGGGCGCGCGCCCAGTACTCGCGCGCGGCCGGCGCCCAGTCGCCGCTCGGGAAGTAGACCGACTGGATTTCCCCGCCGATCATCAGCCGGCGCTCCGGCCCGCGCTGGACGACGCGGATGCGCCCCGAGAGCGCCGAGCGCGCCTCGAACAGGACCGTGCCCCGGCGGCGGCGCCGCCTCCGCGCCCGGCGCCCCGTCGAGACGGGGCGCGACCCGATCAGCGTGGCTGCATCCGGATGGCGCCGTCGAGGCGGATCGTCTCCCCGTTCAGCATGGCGTTCTCGATGATCAGCAGGGCGAGCGCCGCGTACTCCGCGGGGCGGCCGAGGCGGCTCGGGAACGGGACCTGCTTGGCGAGCGAGGCGCGCACGGGCTCGGGCAGCGACGCCAGGAGCGGCGTGTCGAAGAGGCCGGGCGCGATCGTGACGACCCGGATGCCGAGCTCGGCGAGGTCGCGCGCGACCGGCAGCGTCAGGCCGACGATGCCGCCCTTGGACGCCGCGTAGGCGGCCTGCCCGATCTGGCCGTCGAAGGCCGCCACCGAGGCCGTGTTGATGATCACGCCCCGCTCGCCGTCGGCGGTCGGCGCGTTGCCGGCCATCGCCGCGGCGGCGAGCCGGATGCAGTTGAACGTTCCGATCAGGTTGACCTGGATCACGCGGGTGAAATCGTCGAGGCGGGCCGGACCCTGCTTGCCGACGGTCCGCTGGGCGAGGCCGATGCCCGCGCAGTTGACGAGCACGTGGACCCCGCCGAACCGCTCCCGGGCCTGGTCGAGCGCGGCCGCCACCTCGTCGGCGCTCGTGACGTCGGCGGCGGCGAAGAGGGCGTTCGGGCCGAGCTGACGCGCGGCCTCGGCGCCGGCCGAGGCTGGACGATCGACGAGGGTCACCCGCCCGCCCCCGGCGACGAGGCGCTCCGCGGTGGCGCGCCCGAGTCCCGAGGCCCCGCCGGTCACGACCGCCGTCGACTCTGCGACGCGCATGGCGACCTCCGCGCCGGATTATAGCCGAGCCTGTAGTATTCTTGAGGACGGGGATCGGCCGGTCCCCCCCGATGCGGACTCCGTACACGCCGACCACGGTGCAGAACATCCTGTGCGTCTTCCCGCGCTACACGCCCTCGTTCGGCACCTTCCATCATTCGTACCCGCTGCTGGGGGGGGTCCGCGCGTTCATGCCGCCCCAGGGGCTGCTCGTGGTCGCGAGCTACCTCCCCGCGGCCTGGCGCGTGCGCCTCGTGGACGAGAACGCGCGCCCGGTGACCCCGGCGGAGTTCGGGTGGGCCGACGCGGTGTTCGTCTCCGGCATGCACGTCCAGCGGCCGCACATCGACGACATCGTCCGCCGCGCCCACGCCGCCGGCCGGCCGGTCGTCCTCGGCGGCCCGTCGGTCTCGGGGTGCCCCGAGTCGTACCCGACGGCCGACATCCTGCACATCGGCGAAGTGGGCGACGCCACGGACCGCGTCGTCGAGTACCTCGACACGCACCGCGGACGCCCGTGGCGCCAGCTCGCCTTCACCACGACGGCGCGGCTGCCGCTCGACGACTTCCCGATCCCGGCCTATGAGCTCATCACCCTGCGCGAGTACTTCCTCGCGAGCATCCAGTTCTCGAGCGGGTGCCCGTACACCTGCGAGTTCTGCGACATCCCGGCGCTGTACGGACGGAATCCCCGCCTCAAGCAGCCCGCGCAGGTGCTCGCCGAGCTGGACCGCCTCCGCGCGGCCGGCGCGCAGGCGGTCTACTTCGTCGACGACAACTTCATCGGCAACCAGAAGGCCGCGCTCGAGCTGCTCCCGCATCTGGTCGCGTGGCAGGCGCGGAACCGCTATCCCCTCCGCCTCTCGTGCGAGGCGACCCTCAACATCGCGAAGAACGAGCGCGTCCTGGCCCTGATGCGGGAGGCCGGGTTCGTCACGGTCTTCTGCGGCATCGAGACGCCCGAGCCGGCGGCGCTGCGCGCGATGTCCAAGGAGCAGAACCTTCGGCTGCCGATCGTGGAGGCCGTGCGGCGGATCAACAGCTACGGCCTGGAGGTGGTGTCGGGCATCATCCTCGGGCTCGACACGGACACCCCCGAGACGGCCGACCACATCCTCGAGTTCATCCGCGCCTCGCAGATCCCGATCCTGACGATCAACATCCTGTACGCGCTCCCGAAGACGCCGCTCTGGGATCGGCTGGCCCGCGAGGGGCGGCTGCTCGAGGATCCCGCGCGCGAGTCGAACGTCCGGTTCCGGCTGCCCGAGGAGACGGTGCTCGAGATGTGGCGGCGGTGCATTCGGGCGGCCTACGCCCCGGAGTTCCTCTACGCGCGGTACGCCTATAACCAGCGCCACACCTTCCGGCGGCGGCGGCGCTTTCCCCTGAATCCGGCGCGCCTGGCTCCGGCGAGCGTCGGGCGCGGCGTCGCGATCCTCCTCCGGCTCTTCTGGCGGCTCGGCGCGCGCGGCCACTACCGGCGCGTCTTCTGGCGGATGGCGTGGCGGATGCTGCGGGCCGGGCGCGTGGAGCACCTGATCCACAGCGCCGTGGTGAGCCACCATCTCATCGAGTTCACGCGCGACTGCCTGCGCGACGCTCCCGAGCCGTCGTTCTACGCGCCGCGGCCGGCGGCGGCCCGCGCCGCCGCCCGGGCGCGGGCCGGCTGAGCGGGACGCGGCCTCCCCCCGCGGGGCGCCCCGGGCCCGGGCGGTTTGCGTTCGTCGGGGCCGCGGATTAAAGTGGCGCCACACCGATGATCCTGCACGTGAACTTCCTGCCGGGCGAGCGGGCCGGGGCGGCCGCCCTGGTGGGGGAGGTCGTGGCCGCGCTCGAGTCGGCGCCGGCCGATCGGCGGATGCTCGCGCGTCTGCGGGTGCACCTCGACTGGGTCCAGTACCGCCAGAGCTTCCGCGAGGCGGTCGCGGTCCGCCGGGCGGTCGACTGCCGCGGCGGGTCGATGCCGCTCGTGGAGCTGGCGATCGACGTCCGGCAGGCCACGCGGGGGGGGCTCGCCCCGGCGCTCGCGGCCGCCCTCGAGCGCGACCCCGGCGGCGTGGCGCTCGAGTCGTTCGGCCCCCTCCGCGCGAGCGTGATCTGGGGCTTCAACGCCCTCTTCTGGCAGCACGTCGCCGCGTGGGAGGCGGTGTCGGGGCGGCCCTTCGAGCACGTGCTGCCGAGCGGGCGATCCGACGCCAACCACCCCCAGGCGATCGCCGACGCCGTCGCGGACTTCTGGACCCTGCTCCGCGACCTCGAGATGCGCAACCAGCTCCCGCCCGAGATCTTCGTGCTCGAGATCGGCGTGGGCACCGGCGCGCGGGCCGCCCAGTGGCTCGACCGCTTCCGGGAGCTCGACGCCGAGCGGGGGCGCGGCTTCTACCCGCGGCTCCGCTTTCTGCTGAGCGACTACTCGAGCCGCATCCTCGACCGGGCGGCGGAGGCGGTGCGGGGGCACCGGGAGATCTCGAGCTTCATCGCGCTCGACGCGCTCAACCCCTTCAAGACGCTCGCGTTCCTGCGCTACAAACTCCTCCACATCCACCTGACGAACGTGTACGACAACCTCCCGACCGACGAGATGGTGCGCAAGGACGGCCGCTTCTTCGCGGTGGAGGCGCGCGCCTACCTGCCCGCCGCCCTGGCCGCCGCGATCGCGGAGGAATTCGAGCTGCCGGCGGAGGAGCTCGCGCGCACGATCGGGAAGTTCCTCGGGGTGGGGCCGGACTACTTCCCGGACCGCCGGCGCGGCGTCGAGTTCTGGCAGGCGGTCTGGCGGGCGGTGCGGCTCGAGGAGCGGCTCGTCGAGCTGGAGGACCTCGCGGCCGCGCGGCTGCCGAGCGGCCTCGACCCCGCGCACATCGAGGAGTGCGTGCGCGGGGCGCCCGCCGAGGTGCGGTTCCATCTGTCCACCGGCGCCGTCGAGAGCTTTCTGAACACGGTGCCGCTCCTCCACCCGCGCGGCTTCCTCCAGGTGCAGGACATCTTCGTCACGGACATGGACGAGTACGGGCAGGGCTTCCGGGGCCCGGGCAAGCTCGACGGCTCGGTCGTGAACTGGATCAACGGGGCGCTCCTCCGCGAGGTCGGCGCGCGCGCGGGCTACGACGTGCACTTCGCACCCTTCCACTACCGCCCCGACTCGCGGACCAAGATCCTCTACACCACCCAGCGGGATTAGGCGCGGGGAAGACGGGAGCACGAGCGTGGCGACCGACGCGCGAAGAGGGCGGGGCCGGGGCCCCCGCCGGCGACGATGACGAACCCGCTGCCCCTGCTCCCGACGGCCGTCGTCGGCTCCTACGCGATGCCGGGCTGGCTCGAGCGCCTCAAGACGGACTACTTCCTCCGGCGCATCAGCCGGCACGATCTCGACGAGATCCACGACACCGCGGTGAAGGCCGCGATCAAGGACCAGGAGGCGGCGGGCATCGACATCGTCACCGACGGCGAGCTGCGCCGCGACAACCTGATCGACTACTTCGCGCTCCGGCTGCCGGGCGTCGAGATCGACCACGGGTCGAAGAAGTTCTACTACGACTTCTACGACAGCGTGATCCGCGGCAAGATGCCGATGGCGACGCTCGGCCTCGTCGAGGACTTCCGCTTCCTCCGCCGCTACACCGATCGCGCGACGAAGTTCACGGTCACCGGGCCGCACTCGCTCGTCAAGCGCATCCGCAACGAGCACTACAAGGACGAGGCCGAGTTCGCGCTCGACGTGGCCCGCGCGCTGAACCTCGAGCTGCGCGAGCTGGTCAAGGCGGGGGCGACCTACCTGCAGGTCGACGAGCCCTACTACTCGGGCTTCCCCGAGGACCTGACCTGGAGCATCCCGGCCCTGAACGTCATGGTGGACGGGGTGGAGGCGAAGATCGGGCTGCACGTCTGCTACGGCAACCGCTACGGCAAGCCGGCCTGGGAGGGGAGCTACCGCTACCTCTTCCCCGCCATCCTGGAGGCAAAGCTCGACCAGCTCACGCTCGAGTTCGCGCGGCGGGGGGTCGAGGACCTGGGGCTCTTCCGGGAGTTCGAGCCGCCGTTCGAGCTCGGGCTCGGGGTCATCGACGTCAAGGGCCACACGGTGGAGACCCCCGCGATGGTCGGGGAGCGCATCCGCCGCGCCCTCGACGTGGTCCCCGCCGAGCGCCTGTACATCAACCCCGACTGCGGGCTGCTCCACCTGCCCGGCGAGGTCGCGTTCGAGAAGCTGGCCGCGATGGTCGAGGGAACCAAGCTCGTTCGTGGCGAGCTCTAACCCGCTCCGGGCGGCGCTGGCGGCGGGGCGCTTCTGCTACCTGGTCGAGCTGGTGGCGAGCCGCCTCGCCCGCGAGGCGCGGCTGCTCGAGATCGCCTCCGGGCTGGCGCGGGTGCCCGGCGTCGTCGCGGGCAGCATCACCTCCTACGCCGGCGGCGCCCCCGGCCACGACCCCCTCCGCATCGGCGCCGCCGCCCGCGCGCGCGGCCTCAGCCCGAGCCTCCACGTCACCTGCGTCAGCCTCGACCGGCACGGCCTCCGCAAGCTGCTCGAGGACGCGGCGGCGCTCGGCATCGAGAACGTCTTCGCGATGTCGGGCGACTGGCCGACGGCGCCCGTCGGCCAGGACCGGCCCCCCGCCGTCTACGACATCGACGCCGTCCAGCTCGTCTCGCTGATCGCCGACCTGCGGCGGGCGGGCTCGCCGTTCCACGTGGCCGTCGCCGTCTCCCCCTTCAAGTACCTCGAGTCCGACTGCGTCTACCAGTACCTGAAGCTCGAGAAGAAGGCCCGGGCGGGCGCCGACTACGCGATCACCCAGGTCGGCTGGGACGCCGAGAAGTTCCGGGAGCTCAAGCGCTGGGTCGACGAGCGCGGGCTCCGGCTGCCCCTCGTCGGCAACGTCTACCTCCTCGGCCCCAAGGCGGCCGCGAAGATGGCGCGCGGCGAGCCGCCCGGCTGCTGGGTCCCGCCCGAGCTCTTGGCGCTCGTCGAGGGCGAGCGCGCCGGCGCCGACGGCGGGCTCGGCGCCCGGCTCGAGCGCGCGGCGCGAACGATCGCCGTGCTGCGGGGGCTCGGCTACGCCGGCGCCTACATCGGCGGCACCCAGGACCCCGAGGTGATCGCCCGCCTCATCGCACGGAGCGACGTGCTCGCGCCGCGTTGGCAGGAGTTCCTGGCGGAGCTCCGCTTCGGCCGGCCCGACGGCTTCTACCTGTACCGGGAGGCTCCGCGGGCGCGCCGCCCGCGCCGCGAGGCGATCCCGCTCGTCCTCGACACGCTCGGCCGCCTCTTCCCGGTCCGTCGGGAGACGTGGCTCCGGAAGGGCCTCCGCGGGATCTTCCGCGCGATCGACCGGTCGCGCGGCCTGGCCCGCGCCGTCGAGCGGCTCGAGTTCGCGCTCAAGCAGCCCGCGTTCGGCTGCCAGGCCTGCGGCAACTGCGTGCTCGGCGACCTGGAGTACGTCTGCCCGATGACCTGTCCCAAGCACGAGCGGAACGGGCCGTGCGGAGGCACCGCCCACGGGCGCTGCGAGGTCGAGGACAAGCCCTGCATCTGGGGGGCGGTCTATGCGCGCGCCCGGACCGCGGGGCGGCTCGACGGGCTCCGCACCTACATCCCGCCGGCCGACCCCGGACTCGCCGGGACCTCCTCCTGGATCAACTACTTTCTCGAGCGGGACGCCCGCCCGCGCCCGTAGCCCCACGCGACCGGCCGGTGGCGCATTTCATGTGACGTGGGTCCGCGATGCGGGTGGGAAACTACCACGGAGGTCGGCGCTCCTCGCCGCCCTGAAGGGCGGGGTTTCCGCGCCGGGGAGTTCTATGATAGAAGGCGCAGCTGATCGCGCGGGCGCGCCACCGCCGGGCGCGCCGGGAGGACGATGGAAACCAGTCTCTTGAAGCGCTTCGTGGTCGGCGCCCCGATGCCGCTCTCCCTGGCCCGCCACGAGCGGCTCTCCAAGAAGGTCGCGCTGGCCGTCTTCGCCTCCGACGCCCTCTCGTCGACCGCGTACGCGACCGAGGAAATCCTCCGGGTCCTCGTCCTCGCGGGCTCGGCGGCCCTCGGGCTCGCGATCTGGGTCGCGGTCGCCATCGCCCTCCTCCTGATCGTCGTGGCGATCTCCTACCAGCAGACGATCCGCGCGTACCCCAACGGCGGCGGCTCGTACATCGTCGCCCGTGTCAACCTCGGTCCGACCCCGGGCCTCGTGGCGGCGGCCTCGCTGATGATCGACTACGTGCTGACGGTCTCGGTGTCGGTCGCGGCCGGCGTCGCCGCCATCACGTCGGCGTTCCCCGCGCTCTTCCCCTACCGGGTCACCCTCGGGGTCGCCTGCATCGCCCTGATCGCCTTCGGCAACCTGCGCGGCGTCCGCGAGTCGGGCCGCATCTTCGCGGTGCCCACCTACCTCTTCATCTTCACCTTCGGGGCCCTCGTCCTGACCGGCCTGATCCGGTACGCGCTCGGCGAGGTCCGGCCGCTCACCGAGACCGTCCTGCACCCGGCGACCGCGCTCTCGGGCTTCCTCGTCCTGCGCGCGTTCGCGTCGGGCTGCACCGCGATGACCGGGATGGAGGCGATCTCGAACGGCGTGCCCGCGTTCAAGGAGCCGGAGGCGCACAATGCGGCCGTCACCAGCCGCTGGATGGCGGGGATCCTCGCCGTGCTCTTCCTCGGGCTCACCCTGCTCGCCCAGGCCTACCGGGTGGTGCCGGTCGAGCACGAGACGGTGGTGTCGATGCTCGGGCGCGCGCTCTTCGGCCGCGGGGCCTTCTACTACCTGATCCAGGCGGCGACGGCGCTGATCCTGATCCTCGCCGCCAACACCTCGTTCGCCGGCTTTCCGCGGCTGGCGTCGCTCCTCTCCCAGGACCGCTACGCGCCGCGCCAGTTCGCGAAGCGCGGCGATCGCCTCGTCTTCTCGAACGGCATCGTGATCCTCGGCGCCTTCGCCGCCCTCCTGGTCATCGCCTTCCGCGGCGACACCCACGCGCTGATCCCGCTCTACGCGGTGGGCGTCTTCATCTCGTTCACGCTCTCGCAGGCCGGGATGGTCCGGCACTGGCACCGGGAGCGGGGTCCGGGGTGGCGGTGGCGGCTCCTCATCAACGGCACCGGCGCCCTCCTCACCGGCGTGGTGACGCTCGTCATCGCGGTCACGAAGTTCACGCACGGCGCCTGGATCGTCGTGCTCCTGGTCCCGATCCTGGTCCTCATGTTCCAGACGGTCAACCGGCACTACGCGCTCGTGGCCGACCAGCTCTCGCTCGAGGGCTACGGCGGGCCGCCGCCGATCCGCCACACGGTCCTGGTGCCGATCGGCGACGTCCATCGCGGCGTGGTCGCCGCCGTACAGTACGCGAAGCTGCTCTCGCCGGAGGCGAAGGCCGTCTACGTGGAGACGGACCCCGTGGCCACGCGGGCGCTCGAGGAGAAGTGGATCAAGTGGGGGATGGGGGTCCCGCTCGTGATCCTCACGTCACCCTACCGGTCCGTGCTCACCCCGCTCCTCGAGTACATCGACCACCTGCAGGAGGAGCAGGGGGAGGTCCGGCGGGTGGTGACGGTCGTCCTCCCCGAGTTCATCCCCCACCGCTGGTGGCAGCACCTGCTCCACAATCAGACGGCGCTCCTGATCAAGGGGGCGCTCCTGTTCCGGAAGGACGTCATCGTCACCGACGTTCCCTACCACCTGGCCCACTGACGCTGCCGCCGGGCGCGTGCCCGGTCGCGTCGAGCGGAAGGCGCTACGGCGTCGCGGGCGCGGCGCTGCGGGAGCGTCGGACGTGGGCCTGGACCTGGCGCACGCGATCGTCCTCGAGCTCGATCTGGGTCGTGTGCTCCTCGACGTCCCAGTGGCTCAGCGTCGAGAGGAGCCAGAACGCGCGCTGGCGGTAGGGGACCAGGCGCCGGCCGCGGTAGATGAGGGTCCGGTGGCCGGGCGCCCCGAGCTGCTCGTGGTGCTCCGCGTCCGGCCCGCAGAGCCGGATCACCTCGTCGTAGGTGGTCTCCCCGGGGACGAGGCGCGCGAGCGTGTCGCGCGGCACGACGGGGCCGGCCTGCCGCCCCCGCGGAGCCGTCTGGGGGCGGCCGAGCTGGACGCGGGCCGTGAGGGTCCGGTGGAGCCTCGCGGCCAGGCGCTGGAGCAGCGGCCCCGCCAGGTTGCCGAGGACGAAGAAGAGCAGGGGAATCAGGACCACCGTGAGCCCCTGCAGCCTCGAGAAGTAGCCGAAGTGCACCGTGAGCTGCTGGGGGGCGACGCCCCGCGACTTGTCGAGATAGGTCGAGACGACCTCGGTGCTCTCGAGCGATTCGCTGAGCCGGCGGGAGCTCGACTCGGGGACGACCTGCTCGAGCTTGAGGTGGTCCGCGTCCGCGAAGTTGATCAGCAGCTCGGCCGGCGCCTCGCCGAGCGGGACGACGCGATCCCGCTGCGCGAAGTAGAGCGGGAAGAGGGCGCGGCCCTGGACCTGGTTGTAGCCGAGCGAGACCACGTGCCGCGCCCCCCAGAATGCCCGCTCGATCCAGAGCGCCCGCTCGGGCTTGACGAGCGCGGGGACGCGCATGCGCAGGTCGACCAGCCAGGCGCGGTTCGCGAGCCTCGGCGTCCAGGGGATGCGGATCAGGGTCGCCGGCGCGCTGAGCCCGAAGGCGCGGTCGCTCCGGACGTAGGTCACGAACGGCGCGCCGCCGAGCGGCTCGGGCTTCCGGTCTTGGCCGACGTGAAAGAGGCTCAGGGCCGAGAGCGGCAGCCGACCCTCGGCGAGCGTCGCGAACCCGCGAGCTTCGAGGTCGCGGGCGAGCGCGGGATCGGGCGGTCCGGGTGCCGTCAGATCGCCGACCTCGCCGGGCCACAGGAGGTAGAGATCCTGCTCGAGGGTGCCGGCGCTCCGGGTGGACGGGATCTCCAGGCTCCAGAGGACGTCGACCGTGGCCGGGCCGAGCGCCGGCCCCACGCTCGCGCGGACGAACAGCGGGCCGATCGCGAACTCCGGGTGCGGGCGCGACGCCAGGAAGAGCTGGGCCTGCGCGGGGAGGGCCGCGCCCGCGACCAGCAGCGCGGCCAGCAGCGAGCCTCGCCACCCGGGTCTCACAGAACGCTCCCGGCGCGGAAACCTCGTTTCAGGGCGGGAGGAACGCCGATCTCCAGGGTAGACTGTCCCCGGTTGGAGCCGAGCACGCGCTCCGCGAGCGGCCCGGGCGATAACCAAGCCGTGGGCCCGCTCAGACAGCCGTCGAAACGACGGTGGGGCTGGACGGGGAGGCTTCTGCGCAGCCAGGCGAGCCGACGAACCGTCAACCTGGAACCGCAAGGCCAGGCTCTCGGGCTCACGCACGGGCTCCTTTCTCTGACAGCCCCGGACTTCAGTCCGGGCGATGTTTACCGGACGACCATGATAGACCAGCGCAGACGGCGCGGAACGGCGTTCCGTTGGGACCGTTGACCTGCGCCGACCCGCCCGGCGCGCCGCTCTGGAGGAGTCGAGCCGACGTCGCGTGAATGCCTGCCGCCGGTTTTGGGGAAGTCGCGACGTGCGCCGTGAGCGTCAGCATGGCGTCGGGCGGCCCCCCGGGCGATCTCGTCTCGCGACCGACGCGATCGGCTTGAGGGGCCTCCGGGGCCGGAGTGACCGGCGCCACGGGACGAGGCCGCTCCCGCGGCGCCGAGGCGAGCCGCCCACTCTTTCTCGGAGGCGAGAGACTCCCCCGGTCCGCATCCCGCGTCGCGTCCCCTTCCGTTTGATGGTACGCTGCAGTCGGATGTGCGTTCGGGTCCGCCCGCTCGTGGTGGCCGCCCTCCTCCTGCTCCTGACG
>Ga0209056_10000148_pt1 | contig 73046 bp, 67 predicted proteins | sample GraSoiAngelo_114_FD_185876 | JGI IMG/M metagenome (GOLD analysis project Ga0209056, IMG submission 185876) | Grasslands soil microbial communities from the Angelo Coastal Reserve, California, USA - 14_0903_13_40cm (SPAdes) (version 2) | ecosystem: Environmental > Terrestrial > Soil > Grasslands... | reverse complement strand
AACCGCTGTGGAAAAGGTGTTCACCAGGTGGGGTAACGCTACTCAGGAGGGATTGGTTGCATCATAGAGAGTACCGAATCGAACCGCGCACCGCTAAGTTAGGAACCGCCGCCACCGTAGCTCAGCGGTAGAGCTCTCGATTCGTAATCGAGTGGTCGTCGGTTCAATTCCGACCGGTGGCTCTGAAAATAAGAGGTTGTGGAGGGGGGTCGAGGTTGGTGGAGGGTAGTGGAGCTCGGCGCGGGAAAACGGTACGTAGAATCGCCGAAGGGTACGGCCTCAAGGCAGTCATCAAGGTAGTTTCGGTTTGTGGCTCCCCCCTACGAACGACTGCATGCATGGCGCGAATGCCACGAGCTAGCGCTGGTAGTCTATCGTGTGACAAAGAGCTTCCCGACCGATGAGCGTTACGGACTGACATCGCAGCTGCGCCGCGCTGCATTCTCCTCTGCCGTCAACATCGTAGAAGGCTCGTCCCGGAAAGGGCGGAAGGAATTCAGGCGCTTCCTAGACATTTCCCTGTCCTCCCTTACCGAAGTAGGCTACGCCTTACGTTTTGCTACAGAGGTAGGATTACTGGAAGACGGCGTGTGGCAGGACCTGAACGACAGGCAAAACCGCGCACGTTTTCTGACCTGGCAGCTGTACCGGGCGCTTGGTGGTGGCGGCGGTCCTCCACCAACCTACACCAACCCTCGACCGCCCTCCACCATCTCTTGACACTGCGCCGCATAAGTGGAGATTACCGTACTCACATGACGCCACTCGTGTTTCTGCTGCTTAGCCTGGTCCTGCTCCTGAGCCTTAGTCTGCTCAGGGGAGGGTTCGTGGCGCGCGCGGAGGTAACGATCTAAGAAGTCGCTCGAAAGTAGGACGAAGCAGCACCGGCGCCGCGAACCCCATCAGGTTCGCGGTCTTTTTTTTCTACCGCGGAGGAGAGCCATGGCCAGGGATGTCATCATCTTCGATACCACGCTGCGCGACGGCGAGCAGGCACCCGGGAACGCGATGTCACCGGAAGCCAAGCTGCGACTGGCCCGCCAACTCGATGCGCTCGGCGTGGACGTCATCGAAGCCGGCTTCCCGGCCGCGTCGCAAGGCGACCTGCGCGGCGTCCAGCAAGTCGCGGAGGTCGTGCGGCGTCCGATCATCGCCGCGCTGGCGCGCTGTCACGACGGCGATATCGATGCCGCCGCTGAAGCGCTCCAGCCCGCGCAGCGCAAGCGCATCCATGTCTTCATCGCGACCTCGGATCTGCACCTCGAGCAGAAGCTGCGCATCGATCGCGCGACCTGCGTGGAACGGGTCCGCGCCGCGGTGCGGCGCGCCCGTGGGTACACGCCCGACGTCGAGTTCTCGGCGGAGGACGCCACCCGCACCGATCTCGACTTCCTGGCCCGTGTGGTCCTGGTCGCCATTGCCGAAGGGGCGACGACGATCAATCTGCCGGACACGGTCGGCTACACCACACCGGCAGAGTACGCCGCGCTGTATCGCGCCATTCGCGAGCGCGTGCCCGAGGCGGCGGACGTGGTGCTGAGCGCCCACTGCCACGACGACCTTGGTCTCGCCGTCGCCAACTCGCTCGCCGCCATAGAGGCCGGCGCCGGGCAGGTGGAGTGCACGGTCAACGGCATCGGCGAGCGGGCCGGCAACGCCGCGCTCGAGGAGATCGTCATGGCGGGACGCGTGCGGCCGCAAGTCGTCGCGTTCCAGTGCAAGGTCAATCCGCGCGAGATCGTGCGCACCAGCCGGCTGCTGTCGCACGAGATCGGAGTGTTCCCGCAGCCCAACAAAGCGATCGTCGGCCGCAACGCCTTCGCGCACGAAGCGGGAATCCACCAGCACGGCGTGCTGCAGAACGGCCTGACCTACGAGATCATCGCGCCCGAAACCGTGGGGGCCGGCGGGTCGAGCATCGTGCTCGGCAAGCACTCGGGCCGCCATGCGCTGGAGCGCCGCTACAAGGAGCTCGGGTACGAGCCCGATGCGAACGCGATCGAGCAGCTGTACCAGGCCTTCACGGCACTCGCCGACAAGAAGCGGCAGATCCTGGACGAGGACCTGCTGACGCTGCTGCACGAAGGCTTCCACCGCGCGCCTGAGGTTTACAACCTCACGCATCTGCGCGTGACGTGCGGGACCGAGACGGCAACCGCGGACGTGCGCGTCGCGGGACCCGGCTTCCGCGAACGCAGCGCGAGCGCGACCGGAAACGGCCCGATTGCCGCTGCCTTCGCGGCCATTGGTGAGGCGGTCGGCCGCACGATCGAAGTGCTGGATTTGTCGGTGCAATCCGTCACACCGGGACGCGACAGTTTGGGTCGAGTGATTCTGCAAGTGCGGGTCGACGGTAAATCCCTCAGCGGGCACGGAGCGTCCACCGATATCGTCGAAGCCGGCGCGCGCGCGCTGGTGAACGCGCTGAACAAGGCGGACCACGCCGATGGGCTCGAGACGGTGGCGCTGAGCAGCAGCTACTTCTGGGGAGTGTAGGCTCCTATGAGCGAACTACTGACGGGCGCGCAGATCCTGTGCCGCACACTGTCCGATGCGGGGGTCGAAGTGCTGTTCGGCTATCCCGGCGGCGCGATCATGCCGTTTTACGACGCACTCCATGGCCACCCCGGACTGCGTCACATCCTCGTGCGCCACGAGCAGGCCGCCGCGCACGCGGCGGACGGGTACGCGCGCGCGGGCAGCCGCGTCGGGGTATGCGTCGCGACCTCCGGGCCAGGTGCCACCAACCTCGTGACCGGACTGGCCACGGCGCACATGGATGGCTCGCCCGTTCTGGCGATCACCGGCCAGGTCGGCCGCCCGATGCTTGGCCGTGATGCGTTTCAGGAGACCGATGTCGTCGGGGTGACGATGCCGGTCACGAAGCACAACGTGCTCGTGCGTGACGTCGAAGAGCTGGCGGACGATGTGCGCGAGGCGATGGCGATCGCGATGGAGGGGCGGCCGGGTCCCGTGCTCGTCGACGTGCCGAAAGATGTCCAGAACCAGAAGGCTGAATACCGGGAGTCAGGAGCCGGGAGTCGGGGATCGGTGAAGCCCAGACTCCCAATTCCTGACTCCCGGTTCCTCGACGACGACGCCATCCAGCAAACCGCACATCTCATCGCCCAGGCCGAGCGTCCGATCATGATGATCGGTCGTGGCGTGATCGTGAGCGGCGCGTACGCCGAAGTCCGCGAGCTTGCCGAGCGCACGGGAATGCCGGTGATCACGACGCTACTGGGCATCAGTGCGTTCCCACAGGCGCACGACCTGCACCTGGGGATGCCGGGAATGCACGGCGAAGTCCACATCAACAAGGCCATCCAGGCGGCCGACCTGATCGTCGGCATCGGGCTGCGCTTCGACGATCGCGTGACCGGGAACACGGCCACGTTCGCCCCGCGCGCCAAGATCGTGCACGTCGACGTGGACGCGGCCGCGATCGGCCGGACGGTGCCCGTCGCGGTCGGGATTGTGGGAGACGCGCGGAGCGTGGTGCAACGGCTCCTCGCGGTCGTCGGCCCACGCAACTGTCTGCCCTGGCGTGAGGAGATCAGCGCGCTCAACCGTCATCGCGAGGAATCCTTCGCCGGCGGCTTGTCACCCGAGGTGATTCTCTCCGCGCTCGCGGAGGTCACGGGTGGGCGCTGCACGATCGTGTCGGACGTGGGACAGCATCAGATGTGGGTCGCGCAGCGCTATCCCTTCCAGCGGCCCAACACGCACATCACGTCGGGAGGCCTGGGGGCGATGGGGTTTGCCGTGCCCGCGGCCATGGGCGTGCGGCTCGCGCGTCCCGGTGAGCCGGTGTGGGCCATCTCCGGCGACGGCGGATTCCAGATGAACATGGCCGAGATCGCCACGATGGTGCAGGAAGGGGTGGAGGTGAAGCTTGCGGTCTTCAACAACGGCTATCTCGGCATGGTGCGGCAGTGGCAGCAGTTCTTCCATGGTGGCCGTTACTCGAATACGCCCATCTGGAGCCCCGACTACGTGAAGCTTGCCGACGCGTACGGCATTCCGGGATGGCGTGTCAAGCAGGCCAGCGAGGTGACCGACGCGTTGCGGCAGGCGAACGAGTCTCCCGGCCCCACACTCGTCGAGCTGGTGATCGAGCAGGAAGCCAACGTCTTCCCGATGATCGTGCCCGGCGGTTCGCTCTCCGAACCACTGGAGGCGGCGCCCGTATGACCGCTGCTCGCACCGTGACGGTGCTGCTGAGCAGCGAGCTGCTCACGCTCGGCCGCGTGTGCGGTGTGCTGCGGCGGCGCAACGTGCCGATCCACGCGCTCAACGTGGATTCGAATGGTCCGGCCGGCGTCTGGCGCCTGACGTGTGAAATCGAAGCGGACGATGCGACGGTTGAGAGTCTCGTCCTTCTCATCCAAAACGTGGTCGGCGTTCGCAAAGCGACGGCCTCAGCCCCTGGCCCCCTCTCCGTGTCCTCACCCCCTGACCCCCTCTCCTTTCAGGAGAGGGGGGACTCTGTTCCTCTTTTCGGAGACAATATGAGCTCATCGGTGCGCGTGTATTACGAGGCGGACACCGACCGCGCGCGGCTGCGCGATCGCGTCTTCGCCATCATCGGATACGGTAGTCAGGGGCATGCGCACGCGCAAAACCTGCGCGACAGCGGGGCCCGCGTGATCGTCGGCTTACGGCCGAACGGCGCGTCCTGGAAGCAGGCTGCCGCGGATGGCTTGGAAGTGCGGGCAGTCGCCGAAGCCGCGAAAGCGGGCGACGTGATCATGATGCTCGTGCCGGACCAGGAGCAACGCGCGGTCTACGAGACCGCCGTCGCTCCCGCACTCGGGGGGAGCCCCGGCAAGACGCTGATGTTCGCCCACGGCTTCAACATTCATTTTGGCGAGATCGTGCCGCCGGCCGGGGTGGACGTCTCGATGATCGCGCCCAAGTCGCCCGGGCACCTCGTGCGCAGCGAGTATCAGGCGGGACGCGGCGTGCCGGGGCTGGTCGCCATCCATCAGGACGCGAGCGGGAAGGCACTCCAGAACGCGCTGGCCTACGCCACGGGGATCGGGTGCTCGCGCGCCGGGGTCATCGGCACCACGTTCGCGGAGGAAACCGAGACCGATCTGTTCGGCGAGCAGGCGGTGTTGTGCGGCGGTGTCACGGCGCTCATTCAGGCCGGCTTCGAGACGCTGACCGAGGCAGGCTACTCACCGGAGATGGCGTACTTCGAGTGTCTGCACGAGCTGAAGCTCATCGTCGATCTCATCTATCGCGGCGGCCTCGGCTTCATGCGGCATTCGATCAGCAACACGGCGGAGTATGGGGATCTGACACGTGGAGATCGCGTCATCAGCCCCGCGGTGCGCGAGGAAATGCGGAAGCTCCTCGCCGATATTCGCAGCGGTGTATTCGCCAAGGAGTGGATCGCCGAATGCCGCGCCGGCGCTCCCCGTTTCAATGAGCTGCGCCGCGCCGCGCAGAACAGTCAGATCGAGCAGGTCGGCGCCCGGCTGCGCGCGATGATGCCGTGGACCGAGGAAGGGAAGCGCGCCAAGCCGAAAGCGCCTCGCCCGTCCGAGCGTGAGCCAGCCAGAGCATGAAGACGCTGTTCGACCGCGTATGGGACGCGCACGTCGTCCGCGAGCTGGCGGACGGGGTGGCGCTGCTCTACGTCGATTTGCACCTCGTCCATGAGGTGACGTCGCCGCAGGCGTTCGCCGGTCTGCGGCGCGAAGGACGGAAGGTGCGCCGGCCGGAGCGCACTCTGGCGACGGTGGACCACAGCGTGCCGACGGGCGACCGGTCGCTGCCGATCGCGGATCCGGTCGCGGCGCGACAGGTCGATGCGCTGAGCACCAACGTGCGGGAATTCGGGGTCGAGCTGTTCGATCTCGGCTCGGCGGGGCAGGGCATCGTGCATGTCATCGGCCCGGAGCTGGGGGCGACACAGCCCGGCATGCTGATCGTCTGCGGCGACTCACACACCGCGACGCACGGCGCGTTCGGGGCATTCGCGCTGGGCATCGGCACGAGCGAGGTCGAGCACGTGCTGGCGACGCAGTGCCTCGTGCTGAACAAGCCGCGCAATCTGGAAGCGCGCATAAGCGGGAGCCTGGAGTCAGGAGTCGGGGCCAAGGACTTGATCCTCGCGCTCATCGGAAAGATCGGGACCGCCGGGGCAACGGGACATGTCATCGAATACACCGGCGATGCGATCCGCGCGCTGTCCATGGAAGAGCGCATGACCGTCTGCAACATGTCGATCGAGGCCGGCGCCCGCGCCGGGATGATCGCGCCCGACGATGTCACCTTCGCCTACCTCGAGGGCCGGCCACGCGCGCCCACAGGCGGCGCAGCCTGGGCGGCCGCGCTCGAGCGCTGGCAGTCATTCCGCTCAGATCCCACGGCTCGCTACGACACTCAGGTGCGGCTCGATGCAGCGACGGTCGGTCCCCAGGTCACCTGGGGTACCACGCCGGGCATGGTCGCCGATATCACCGCGCGCGTCCCCGATCCCGCGCAGCTCGCCACCGACAACGAACGCCGGGCCGCGGAGCGGGCGCTGGAATACATGGGCCTAGTCCCCGGGACGCCGCTCGCAGGGATTCCCATCGATCGCGTCTTTCTCGGATCGTGTACCAACGCGCGCATCGAGGACCTGCGCGTGGCGGCCAACGTCGTGCGCGGCCGGCACGTGGCATCACGCGTGCGGGCGATGGTGGTGCCGGGCTCGCAACGCGTCAAAGCACAGGCGGAACGTGAGGGATTGGACCGAGTCTTCCGCGAGGCGGGGTTCGAGTGGCGCAACGCCGGTTGCTCGATGTGTATCGGGATGAATCCCGACGTGCTGGGCGCTGGTGAGCGCTGCGCGGCGACGTCCAACCGCAATTTCGAAGGCCGGCAGGGACGCGGTGGGCGCACGCACCTCATGAGTCCCGCCATGGCGGCCGCCGCCGCGATCGAGGGATGCCTCGTGGATGTGCGCGGATGGTGACTCCCTTCGTGCGCCATCGGGGAAAGGCCGTCGCGCTGCCGCGCCGCGACGTCGATACGGACCAGATCATCCCGAAGCAATTCCTGAAGGGCGTCGAACGCACGGGATTTGGGCCGAGTCTCTTTTATGACTGGCGCGCCGATCCGGACTTCGAGCTCAATCGCCCCGAGGCGCAGGGCGCGACCATCCTCGTGACCGGTCCGAACTTCGGGTGCGGGTCCTCGCGCGAGCACGCCGTCTGGGCGCTCGCGGAGTACGGTTTCCGGGCGATCGTCGCGCCGTCGTTCGCCGACATCTTTCTGTCCAACTGTTACCGCAACGGCCTGTTGCCCGTGCAGCTGCCGGCGGCCGACGTCGAAACGCTGCTGCAGCGCGCCGCGAGCGGTTCGTACGAAATCGCCGTGGACCTGGAACGGTGCGTGCTCTCCGACGACCGCGGCTTCTCGGCCCGCTTCACCGCCGATGCGTACGGCCGTGAGCTGCTACTGCACGGTCTCGATGAGATCGGCCGCACACTGCTCGAGGAGCCGAGCATCGCCGCATACGAGCGGAGTCACACATGAAGACGTATGCCATCGCGGTGCTGCCGGGGGACGGCATCGGCCCGGAAGTAATCGCCCAGGCTGTGCGCGTGCTCGAAGCCGTCAGTGAGCGCTTCGACGTCCGCTTCACGCTCGAGACGCTCCCAGTCGGTGCGGCGGGCGTCGCCGCGGCGAATGATCCGTTGCCATCCGGGACGCGCGCCGCGGTCCTGAGGAGTGACGCGGTACTGCTGGGGGCCGTCGGCGACCCAGCCCTGGACGGCGCGCCCCGCGCGCTGCGCCCCGAGACCGGGCTCCTCGCGCTGCGCAAGCTGCTCAACGTCTATGCCAACCTGCGACCTGTCGCCGTTCACCCGGCGCTGGCGGGCTGCTCGCCACTCAAGCCCGAGCGGCTTCGGGACGTCGATCTGCTGGTCGTCCGTGAGCTGACGGGTGGGCTCTACTATGGAGAGCCGCGCGGACGCAATGGCGGGAGCGCGGTGAACACACTCGCGTACAGCGCGTCCGAAATCGACCGCGTGGCGCGCGTGGCGTTCGAGGCGGCCCGGAAGCGGCGCCGACTCGTCACGTCTGTGGACAAGGCGAACGTGCTCGAGGTCTCGCAGCTCTGGCGCGAAACCGTCACGCAGGTCGCCCCCGACTACACCGACGTGCGTCTCGAGCACTGTTACGTCGATACCGCCGCGATGCGGCTGGTGACCGATCCGGCATCGTTGGATGTCGTGCTGACTGAGAACATGTTCGGCGATATCCTCAGTGACGAAGCCGCCGTCCTCGCGGGCTCGCTCGGCCTGCTGCCATCGGCATCGCTCGGCGCTGGACCAGGGTTGTTCGAGCCAGTGCATGGGTCGGCCCCGCCGCTCGCGGGCCGCGACATCGCAAATCCGATCGGCGCTATCGCAGCCGTCGCGCTGCTGCTGCGCCATGGCCTCAGGCTCGACGCCGCGGCCGAGGCGGTAGACGATGCCGTCGCGGCCGCGCTGGACGCGGGGGCGCGCACGCCGGATCTCGCTCGCGCCGGCGAGTCGCCCATCGGCACGACCGAAATGGGGACGCGGATTGTCGAGCTGATTCTCGCGGAAGCGCTCGAGGGGCTGTCGTGAGCCCCCCCGACAACTTCCGCAGCCGGGCAATCACGGAAGGGCTGGAGCGCGCCCCGAACCGCGCAATGCTGCGCGCGGTGGGATTCCAGGATGGCGACTTCGGGAAGCCGATCGTCGGCATCGCGAGTGCGCACAGCACCATTACGCCCTGCAATGCCAGCCTCGACCGCCTGGCGCGCCGCGCGGAGCAGACGCTGCGGCAGGCCGGCGCCATGCCCCAGACGTTCGGGACGATCACGGTCAGCGACGGTATCTCGATGGGTACCGAAGGGATGCGCTACTCGCTCGTGTCGCGCGAGGTGATCGCCGATTCGATTGAAACGGCGTGCGGCGCGCAGCGCATGGATGGGGTGCTCGCGATCGGCGGCTGCGACAAGAATATGCCCGGCGCAATGATCGCGATCGCGCGTCTCGATATTCCGGCGATCTTCGTGTACGGCGGGACGATCAAGCCCGGTCACTACGCCGGACGCGACCTCACGGTCGTGAGCGTGTTCGAGGCGGTGGGTGCAGCCGGGGCGGGGCGTATGCCGCAGGACGAGCTGCTCGAGATCGAGCGCCACGCCTGTCCGGGCGCGGGATCATGCGGCGGCATGTTCACGGCGAACACGATGTCCGCGGCGATCGAGGCCATGGGCATGAGCCTCCCGCGATCGTCCACGATGGCAGCCGAGGATCCCGAGACCGCCGACGGCGCCGCTCGCTCGGCGGAGGTGTTGTTCGCCGCCGTGCACGCCCAGCGCGTGCCCCGCCAGATCCTGACTCGGAAGGCGTTTGAGAACGCGATCGCGGTGGTGATGGCGCTCGGCGGATCCACCAACGCCGTGCTCCATCTGCTGGCCATCGCCCGAGCGGCAGGGGTGCCCCTCGCGCTCGACGATTTCGAAACAGCGCGCAGGCGGGTGCCGGTGCTGTGCGACCTCAAACCGTCCGGGCGCTATGTCACCACCGAGTTGCATCGTGCCGGCGGGATTCCACAGGTGATGCGCATTCTGTACGCCAATGGCGTGCTGCACGGCGACGCGCTGACGATCGACGGCCGCACGGTCGCCGAGGTGATCAAGGATGTACCGGCGCGCCCGTCGGCCGATCAGGACGTGATCCATCCGTGGGATCGACCGCTCGCTCCGCAGGGACACATCGTGATTTTGCGTGGCAACCTGGCGCCCGAAGGCGCGGTCGCAAAGATCAGTGGGCACGGCTCGCACGAAATCACCGGTCCCGCGCGCGTATTCGATTCGGAGGAGACGTGCCTCGCCGCGATTCTGGCGGGAAGTATTCACGCGGGCGACGTCATCGTGATTCGATACGAAGGACCGAAGGGTGGGCCTGGGATGCGCGAGATGCTGGCGCCGACAGCGGCCCTGATCGGGGCTGGGCTCGGTGAGACCGTGGGCCTCATCACCGACGGCCGGTTCTCCGGCGGCACGCACGGGCTCGTCGTGGGACATGTCGCCCCGGAGGCGGCGTTGGGCGGCCCGCTGGCGCTGGTACAGGAAGGCGATTCCGTCACGATCGACGCCGCCCGCGGCGAGCTCCGCATCAACGTCGCCGACCGCGTGCTCGCGACGCGGCGCGCGAAATGGAAAGCCCCGGCCCCGCGCTACACGTCTGGCGTGCTCGCGAAGTACGCCCGGCTCGTGTCGAGCAGCAGTCACGGCGCGGTGACGGATGCCTGAGGCGGTCGCAATCCAGGGCGAAGCGGGATCGTTCAGTCACGCCGCGGCGCTCGAGACTCACGGCCGGGAGCTCCGGCTCATCCCCTGCGCCACGTTCACGGATCTGTTTCGCGCGGTGGAAACGGGACAGGCGACGAGCGGCATGGTGCCGATCGAAAACACGCTCGCCGGATCGGTGCATGAGAATTACGACTTGCTGAGCGCGCACGCGCTACACGTCGTCGCTGAAACCGAGCTGCGCATTCGTCATTGCCTGATCGCGCCGCCGCGGATGACGTTGGGTCACGTTCATCGCATCGCGTCGCACCCCGTCGCGCTGGCGCAGTGTCGTCGCTTTTTTTTGACGCACCCGGATGTCGTCGCGGTGCCGGCCTACGACACCGCCGGCAGTGTCCGCGATGTGATGTCAGGCAAGGTCGACGCCGATGCGGCCATCGCCTCGAAGCTCGCGGCTGAGCTCTACGGGGCCGACGTGCTCGCGGAGGGGTTGGAGGATCACGCCGAGAACTACACGCGATTTCTCGTGATCGCCCGCGATCCGGCGCCGCGTGAGGAGGCGAACAAGACGTCGTTGATGCTGTCGCTGGGAAACACCCCGGGCACGCTGCATCGGGCGCTGGGCGTGTTCGCCGCTCGGGGATTGAACCTGACGAAGATCGAGTCGCGACCGCTGCCGGGACGCCCGTGGGAGTATCTGTTCTACCTGGATGTGGTCGATTCCGGCCAGGGCATCGGCCCGGCGATCGAGGAGTTGGGAGCGTTTACCTCCGGTATCCGCATCCTCGGCACGTATCCGGCGCGATAAGCCTCGGTAGCCGACCGGCAGCCGGGGGCGTATGCTTTTCTCGTTCCCATGATTCCCACCACGTCTCCCGATTTCACCCGCACGGCCCGAGCGGGGCTTGTGGTGCTCACGCTGATCAACCTGTTCAACTATCTGGACCGGTGGATCGTCGCGGCGCTGGCGGAAAGCATGAAGCACTCGGAGCTGCAGCTCAGCGATACGCAGCTCGGATCGCTCATGACCGGGTTCATCGTCGTCTACATGCTTGCCGCGCCGCTGTTCGGCGCGCTCGGCGACAGGGCGCGACGCACGCGACTGATCGCGCTCGGGGTTGCCGTTTGGAGTCTGGCGACTGCGGCCGCGGGCTTCGCGTGGAGCTACGCGTCGTTGTTTGCCGCCCGCGCGATGGTGGGGGTCGGCGAGGCGGCGTACGGGACCATGTCGCCCGCCCTGCTCGCCGACTACTTCCCGCGCGAGCGTCGGGGGCGGGTCTTCGCGATCTTCTTCGCGGCCACCCCGATTGGAGCCGCGCTGGGTTACGTCGTTGGCGGCCTGATGGACCACTACTACGGGTGGCGGCCGGCCTTCTGGGTCGCCGGAATCCCGGGGCTGTTGCTGGCGGTCCTGGCGTGGCGTCTCTACGAGCCGCAGCGCGGCGCCCACGACCCGGAGAGCCCCGTCCCTGGTGCGCACAGTCTGTCATTCGGCAGCGCGACGCGGGCGGTGTACGCGGCGCTGCTCCGCAATCGTCCCTACATGTTCGCGGTCCTGGGTTACGCCGCGTACACGTTTGCGATCGGTGCGCTCGCGTTCTGGATGCCGTCGTTTCTCGAGCGCGTGCGCGGCATCCCCAAGGCGCAGGCCACCGTCCAGTTCGGCGCGATCGTCGTGGTCACCGGATTCCTCGGAACCTACGGCGGCGGCTGGGTGGGTGACCGGCTGCTGCGTGTTTCGAAGCAGGCGTACATGTGGCTGGCGGGCGTGGTCACGCTCGTCGCGGCGCCGCTCACGTTTGTCGCCCTGGCCGCATCCGCGCCCGCCCTCTACTGGACTGGGATCGTGGTCGCGGAGCTGTGCCTGTTTGCGTCCACGGGACCGCTCAATTCGGCCATCGTGAACGCGGTGTCCCCCCACGTGCGCGCGACGGCGGTGGCGTTGAGCATCTTCACGATCCACCTCCTGGGGGACGTCCCCTCGCCGGCGCTGGTGGGCATGATCTCCGACGCCCGCTCGCTGGCGCAAGCGGTGCTGATCATTCCCGTCGCGATCTTCGTCAGCGGTCTGATTTGGACGTACGCGGCGTGGCGCGAGTCGCGAACGGCAGCCGCGGTGGTCGCATGAGGACGCTGCTCACCCCGCTGCTGCGGCTGGTGCTGCGGATCTTTTTCCGCCGCATCGAAGTCACGGGAGCCGAGCGCGTGCCACGCGAAGGGCCGGTCATTTTCGTGCTCAACCATCCGAACGGGCTCATCGACCCCGCGTTTCTGCTGTGTCTCGCGCCGCGCCGCGTATCCTTCCTCGCAAAGGCCCCGCTCTTCGTTATGCCGGTGATCGGTGCGATCGCGCGCGCGTTCGAGGCGATCCCGGTCCACCGCCGCCAGGATACGGGGTCCGATCTTGCGAAGAATGCGCAGACGTTCGAGACGGCGCGTGCCGTCCTGGTTCGTGGCGGCACGATCGCAATCTTCCCCGAGGGCACCTCCCACAGCGACCCGAAGCTACGGCCACTCAAGACGGGCACCGCCCGTATCGCGCTCGGCGCGGCCGCGGCGTTGCCGCAGGGCCTCGCGCTCGAGGTCGTGCCGGCGGGACTGTATTACCGGACCAAGCAAACCTTCCGCAGCGTCGCGCTGCTCCATTTCGGGGATCCGTTTCCGGTGGAGCGAATCGCGATACAGACGGGGGCCGAGCCGCCTGCGGGGCCGGTGCAGCAGCTTACCGACCGCCTCGCGAGCGCGCTGCGTGCCGTCACGCTCGAGGCTGAAGAGGCAGAGGTGCACGGGCTTGTGGCGCGGGCGCAACGCGTTTTCAGCGCCGCGGACGAGGGGCCGGCCGCCCCGGTGTCGCTGGAGGACGAGTTCGCACAACGCCGCCGGCTGCTCGCGGGATATGAGGTGGTACGTCACCGTTGGCCCGAACGAGCCGCTGCGCTCCGGGGGCGGCTCGAGCGCCATGCTGCGGCAGTCGCGGCCGCGGGTCTGGACCCGAAGCAGCTCGCGCCACAGAGCTACGAGTCGATAAGCGTTATCACGTACGCCGTGAAGAGCGCACTATTCCTGATCCTTGGACTCCCTGTGGCCCTCGTGGGGCTGTTGGTGCATTACCCGGCATACCGGGTCGTTGGTTGGGTCGCCACCGGCATGACGAAGGAGAAAGAAGATGCGCTTGCGACGGTCAAACTGCTCAGCGCCGCCTTGCTGTTTCCTGTCACCTGGGGCGCAATCATCTTCGCCGTGTGGCTGTGGCGCGGGCCGTGGGCCGCGGCGCTCGTGGCGCCGGCGTTGCCCCTGACGGGGTACGTGGCATTGCAATTCGCGGAGCGGCTCGATCGCGTGATCGGCGCGACACGAGCGCTGAGCATCTTCCTCTTTCGCCGCCGCGCATTCCTGCGCCTGACGGCTGAGCGACGAGCGATACGCGAAGAGATTCTGGCGTTGGGGCGAGAAGTGGACGCCGTCGGTGGCTCACTTCCCGCCGCGCAGGCATAATAGTCAGCTCAAACCCGCATCCCAGGAGTCGCCATGAAGAAGCCTACCTGGTCCCGCCGTGAATTCCTCGAGCTGAGCGCCGCTGCCGCCGGCGTCTCGCTCACTGCCCAGCCGTTCAAGTTCCGCGCGGTCGCCCCCAGTGACACTGTCCGCTTCGGGATGGTGGGGGTGGGCATGCAGGGCTCCGGCCTGCTGGGGACGTCGATTCGGCTGCCCGGCGTGACGTGCGCCGGCGCCGCCGACCTCTACGACGGTCGCCACACGCTCGCCAAGGAGATCGTGCGCCCCGATCTGCCTACCACGCGTGAGTATCGAAGACTGCTCGACGACAAGAACATCGATTGCATCGTCGCCGCGGTCCCCGATCACTGGCACCGGCGCATGGTCGTGGAGGCGGTGAGCGCGGGGAAGGACATCTACATCGAGAAGCCGATGTCGCATACCCCTGCCGACGGCGTCGCGATGGTGGATGCCGTGAAAAAGAGCGGGCGCATCCTGCAGGTCGGCTCGCAGCGGGTCAGCTCGCAGATTTGCGCCAAGGCGAAGGAGATGCTCGCGCAGGGAATGCTGGGTGACCTCACGCTCGTCGAAGGGTGGCTCGGCCGCAACGAGCCGACGGGCGCCTGGGAGTATCCGCCCCCGCCTGACCTCTCACTGCAGACGCTCGACTGGGATACCTGGCAGAACGACGTGCCGAAGCGCCCGCTCGATCCGAATATCTTTGCGCGCTGGCGCTGCTGGAAGGAATACGGCACGGGCGTGGCGGGCGATCTGCTCGTCCACTTGATCAGCGGCATGCAGTTCATGCTCGGCATCAACGAACCGCCGAAACAGGCGGCGGCCGTCGGCGGCATCCGGCGGTGGAAGGACGGGCGCAACATGCCCGATGTGCACGCCACGATCTACTACTACGGCGCCACCGATCTCCCTGTGTACATGCGTTTGAACCTGGGAACGGAGATGCCCGAGCAATACCGCATCCAGGGTTCGAAGGGAGTTCTCGAGGTGGCCGGCAACACGCTGACGTTTTCGCCGCAGAGCGGCGAGGACCGGTGGCCGAGCTATTACACCGGCAGTTACCCGCGCGCGCTACGGGACGCGTACCAGGCGCAATGGCACAAAGACCACGATCTGCAAGTGGGCCAGGCTCCGCCGTTGTCCGAAACCGTGACCTTCAGCACGCCGGACTTCGACGACACTCGTCCGCATCTGTGGAATTTCTTCGAAGCGGTGCGGTCGCGGAAACCGGTGGTCGAGGACGTGGTGTTCGGGCACAACGCCGCCCTGGCGTGTCACATGGCGAACGAGGCGTACTTCCGGCGCACGACGGTATCGTGGGACGACGCGGCGAAGACTATTCGCTCGTGAGCGTGACCTTGAAGCCTTTCGCCTTGAGACTGGCAACGAGGCCGGCTTTCTCGACCGAACGCATGTAGGCCTCGTCGGGGTCGATCAGTTTCCTTTCGACGAGCTCGAGCAGCGCGTCGTTCAGCGTATTCATGCCGAGCTTGCGGCTCGTCTGAATGATGGACGGGATCTGGAACGTCTTGCCCTCGCGGATCAGGTTGGAGATGGCCGGCGTCGTGAGGAGGATTTCACGTGCCGCGACCCGGCCACCGCCCACCTTCTTGCACAGCGTCTGCGAGATCACGCCTTTGAGCGACTCCGAGAGCATCACGCGGATCTGTGCCTGCCGGTCGGCCGGGAACTGATCGATCATCCGGTCCACGGTCGACGCCGCGGTTGTGGTGTGCAGCGTGCCGAAGACCAGATGGCCCGTCTCCGCGGTCTCGATCGCGATGGCGATCGTTTCGAGGTCGCGCATTTCGCCCACCAGCACGATGTCGGGATCCTCGCGCAGCGCGGCGCGTAATGCGCTCTTGAAGCTCTCGGTGTGGACGTGCACCTGGCGCTGCGTGATCAGGCATTTCTTGTTCTCGTGCACGAACTCGATCGGATCCTCGATCGTGATGATGTGATCGGAGCGTGTGCGATTGACGAGATCGATCAGCGCGCACAGCGTCGTGGACTTGCCCGAGCCGGTCGGACCGGTGACGAGTACCAGCCCTTTCTTGAGGTGGCAGAGCTTCTGCACCTCGTCGGACAATCCCATCTCTTCGACCGTCACGACTTTGGCCGGGATCACGCGGAACACGGCGACCGGTCCTTTGCGGTCGCGCGCGGCGTTCACGCGGAAACGCGCAAGGGTGGGGATCTCGTAGGCGAAATCGGTATCGCCCGTTTCCTTCCACTCGCCGCGGTTGCGCTCCGGCATGATCGAGAGCACGAGCAGCTCGAGGTCGTTGACGCTGAGGGCGGGGCCGGACTGGCGCTTGATTTCGCCATGCGTGCGAAACAGCGCCGGCTCGCCGACGCGGAGATGCAGATCCGAGCTGTGGGACTGTACGAGTGCGCGCAGCAGCTTGCCGAGGCGTTGCTCAGCGGCCTCGTACTGCGACGACGCGAACTCACCGGGCAGCTCGCCAGGCGCCGCCAGCGGTGTCTCGACCATGGGCGCGGCGGCGATGACGGACGCGCGCGGCGCCTTCGCCGGCGCCGCCGGCTTCGCCGCCGACGCGGGGGGGGGGGGCGCCGGCTGTACGGCGGGACGTTTGGCGGTCGACTCCGCCCCTGAGGACTGGGCAACCGGCGCTGCGACCCCTTCCTGCGATTCCCGGCGAACCGCGGAAATAACCGCGGTGAGCCGGCCCGCCTCGGGCACGATTCTCACGCGCACCAGGCCGTTTGCCCCCGCGTAATCGAACTCCGTCTCCGACTGGTGGTCGATCTTATCTGCGGCCTCCGGCGGGGCGACTTCCACCATGAGCGCGTAAATGTGCTGATCGGTGAGCGGTTGCTTGGAGACTTTGCGCGCTTTGCCGTCCTTCACGAGGGTAACGGGCTCGTCGGGGAGCAAATACAGTTGATCGGCGCGCTCGCGCAGCATCACGTCGACGAAGGGATCGAGTCGTGCCGGCATGAATCAGTCCTCTGGGCGCGCGTACAGGACGTGCGCGCGGTTCACGAGATGCACGCCATCAGCGGTCGTGATGGCGAAGAACGGCTCGGGCGCCGCATTGAGATAGTCGAGCACCCGCGCGTGGTGCGCCGGCAGCTCCAGCGTCGCCCACCCATTCAGCTGCGTCCCATCCGCCAGCGTCACCTCGAGGCGAGCCTGTTTGGCGGCCGAAAGCCGAGCGGCGTCGTCAGGCTGGGTCAGCGGCACGATGAGTGAAACGGTGCGCGCCTTCGCCACCAGCAATACGCCGACGCCGTTGCCCTTGGGCCGGAAGGGAAACCATCCCTCCGCGCGATTCAGCATGTCGAGCGGGGTCTCACGGCCGGCATGTTGAGGTACCCGCTCCATCACGTAGATCTCGCCTTCGCGTTTGCCACCGGCGGTCTGTAGTAAAGTGGCGGGAATCGCGACCCTCGGGATCGAGAATCCCGTCACTCTAACCCCTGCGAGTCCTGCATTGGACTGAGACCGGCGCGCGGTTACCGCAGGCGATGGTCTCGTTCATCCCGTTCGCCACCGGTCCACACGCCGTGTTCTGGGCCGTCTGTGTGGCCTCGGCGACGGTGCTCCCCGCCGCGGCGGCGCAGTTCGAGCGACCCTGAAAATTCACGCAGACGGTGCATTCCTGGTTGGCGCGCGCCGTGGACATATAGAAGAAGACCGCAATCACCGCCGCGACGACCGCTACCGTGATCCATCTGGAGCGCTTCATATGCCTTGCTGATCAGTGAGCCGACAAGGTGGCGAGGAGGCGGAATTCGCGCCAGAGGCAGGTCATACGTAACGTGTAGGGTATGACTGGCATGCTGCGACTCGTCATGGTCGCATTCACGCTGTTCGCGGTCGCGCTGATCTACGTCTCGGCATCCGCCTGGCGGAACCGTCGCCGCCTGAGCTCCCTCGTTGGGTTTCTCGCCTCGGCGTTATTGCTCACTTCCAGCATGCTGCTCGGCGCGATTACGGTCGGGATTCATGGGTACCGGGCATTCACCCAGGAGGCGCTCGCCGCGACGATTAAGACCGAGCCCCTCGGCCCGCAGCATTTCCGCGCGACCGTGACATTGCCCGACAGCAGCCTCCACATGTTCGATCTCGCAGGCGACGCGGTGTACGTGGATGCGCACGTGCTGAAGTGGCGCCCGATCGGCACGCTGCTCGGACTCGAAACAGTATATGAGCTCGACCGTATTTCGGGACGCTATCAGGCGCTCAGTGACGAACAGACGCGCGAGCGCACGGTGTATTCGTTGGCCGCGAACAAGCCGTTCGACGCGTTCGATCTGGCGCGCCGCTACTGGATCCTGCGGCCGTTCGTGGATGCGGAGTACGGCTCGGCCACGTTCATTGGCGCAACAGTACCGGGTGGCGCGACGTACGAGGTGCGCGTCTCCACCACCGGACTCCTGGTAAGGCCTTCCCGGACCAGGTAAGCTTCTCGCCGTGGCGGACAAGAAACCCAAACCCAATTACGCCAATGCGTGGCGCGAGGCGCGCCGGCTCGTCTGGCAGCATCGCAACCGGCTCGCCATCGGTCTCGCGTTGATGCTGGTCAGCCGGCTCGCGGGCCTCGTGTTGCCGTGGTCGTCGCGCTACATCATCGATGAGGTCGTCGGGCAAAAACGCGCCGATCTGCTTGGCCTCATCGCCGCCGCCGTCGGCGTCGCGGCCATTATTTCCGGCGTCACCTCGTTCGGGCTGTCGCAGATCCTCGGCGTTGCCGCCCAGCGCGCCATCACCGATATGCGCAAATCCATACAGGCATTCGTGTTGCGCTTGCCGATCTCATATTTCGATTCCACCAAGACCGGCATCCTGATCTCGCGGATCATGACCGACGCCGAGGGCATCCGAAACCTGGTCGGCACGGGCCTGGTGCAGCTCGTCGGCGGGCTCGTCACCGCGACTATCGCGCTGGGCGTGCTGTTCTGGCTGAACTGGAAGCTCACCGCGATTTCCATTCTCGTGCTGGCGTTGTTCGGCGGTGGCATGGCGTACGCGTTCTCGAAGCTGCGCCCCCTGTTTCGCGAGCGCGGCAAGCTCAACGCCGACGTGACTGGCCGGCTGGCCGAGACGCTGGGTGGTATCCGGATCGTGAAGGCCTACCGGTCCGAGCGCAGCGAGCGGCTGGTGTTTGCGCGCGGCGCCCACAAGCTGTTCCGCAACGTGGCGACGACGATGACCGGCGTGTCCGGCGTCGGCGCATTTGCACAGCTCGTCATCGGCGCAATCTCGGTCGTCATGATTCTCGTGGGCGGCCGCGCGGTCCTGTCGGGATCGATGACGCTGGGGCAGTTCGTCCAGTACGTCTTCTTCGTCGGGCTCGTTGCGCTGCCGTTGATCAATATCGCGTCGATCGGCACGCAGATCACCGAAGCGTTCGCAGGGCTGGACCGGATCTACGAGCTGCGCCGGATGACGACTGAAGACGCCGAAGATGCCCAACGCGCACCGCTCGGCCCGGTGCGCGGCGACGTCGCATTCGAACACGTGACGTTCGCCTACAAGCCGGGGGTGCCGGTGCTCAAGGACGTCTCCTTCCATGCGCGACCCGGCTCGACCACGGCCCTCGTGGGGTCGTCGGGATCCGGCAAGAGCACGCTCGTCGGGCTTGTGCTGGCGTTCCACCGGCCCGAAAAGGGCAGGGTGCTCGTGGATGGCCGCGATCTCGGAACCGTGCCGCTGACCGACTACCGCACACAGCTGGGCGTGGTGCTCCAGGACAACTTCCTGTTCGACGGCACGATCGCCGAGAACATCGCCTTCGCGCGTCCTCATGCGACGCGGCGGGAGATCGAGACCGTGGCGCGGATCGCTCATTGCGACGAGTTCGTGGAGCAGTTCGAGGAGAAGTACGACACGGTGGTGGGTGAGCGAGGCGTCAAGCTTTCCGGCGGCCAGCGGCAGCGCATCTCGATCGCGCGCGCGATTCTCGCCGATCCCCGGATCCTGGTGCTGGATGAGGCGACCTCGAGCCTGGACTCCGAGAGCGAAGCCAAGATTCAGGATGGGTTACGGGCGCTGCGCCGCGGGCGCACGACGTTCGTGATTGCGCACCGGCTCTCGACGATTCGCAGCGCCGATCAGATTCTGGTGCTCGAGCACGGTGAGATCGTCGAGCGTGGAACGCACGAAGAGCTTTTGATCGCCAACGGGCGATATAAGCAGTTGTACGATAAGCAGTACAATTTCGAGCGAGACAGATTCATCAATCCGGGGGAGGACTTTACTCCGGAGCCGGAGCAAGTCGCGCTGCCACCGGTTGCGCCGCCGGGAAGACTCTAGCGACTCTTACTCCACGTCGCGGTATGAAAGTGCTCCGACCGCGGCGCCAGTTTGCCCGTTCCAGCTGCGTATTCCTTCCACGTCACCGGCGCGTAGTCGTTGGGCACCTTTCGCATTGTAATGCAATCCTGAACAGGGCAGACCGCTGCGCAAAGATTGCACCCGACGCATGCCTCCTCGATGATCTCCACAACCGGCCCGCCGTTGTTTCTCTCCAGGCGCCGGATCGCCTGATGCGCGCCATCCTCGCACGCCGTCCAGCACAGCTCGCACTTGATGCATTTGTCCTGATCGATGTGGGCGAGGAGGTGGTAGTTGAGATCCAGCTCCTCCCACTTCGTGACACGCGGCAAGGCACGACCTCGCACGTCCGCCAGCGTGCGGTGCCCGCGCTCGTCCATCCAGTTCGCCAGCCCGTCGATCAGGTCCTCCACGATCCGGAACCCGTAATGCATCACGGCGGTGCACACCTGCAGCGAGCCGGCGCCGAGTGCGATGAACTCGGCGGCGTCGCGCCACGACGCAATGCCGCCGATCCCGGAGACCGGGATCTTCACGCTGGGGTCGGCGGCAACCGCCGAGACGAGATGCAGCGCGATCGGCTTGACGGCGGGCCCGCAGTAGCCGCCATGGCTCGATTTGCCGGCGACGGAGGGTTGCGGCTCGAACGTCGAGAGATCGACGCCCACAATCGAGTTGATCGTATTGATCAGCGACAGCGCATCGGCGCCGCCCTTGACCGCCGCGCGGGCGATGTACGTGATGTCGGTGACGTTCGGCGTAAGCTTCACGATCACCGGAATCATGGCGACTTCCTTCACCCATTCGACGATCTGGCAGGTGTAATCGGGCACCTGGCCCACCGCGCTCCCCATGCCGCGCTCGCTCATGCCGTGCGGACATCCGAAGTTCAGCTCGATGCCGTCGGCACCCGTGTCCTCGGTCTGTTTCACCATCTCGTGCCACGCTTCCCGCTTCGACTCGACCATGAGCGACGCGATGACCGCGTGCTTCGGATAGTTGCGCTTGACCTCGGCGATTTCCTTGAGATTCTCCGCTATCGGCCGGTCGCTGATCAGCTCGATGTTGTTGAAGCCCATCATGCGCGTCTGACCGAGATCGACCGAGCCGTAGCGCGAGAAGACGTTGATGATCGGCTCGCCGATCGTCTTCCAGACCGCGCCGCCCCAGCCTTGATCGAACGCCTTGGCGACCTGCCCGTAGGTGTTCGTCGGCGGACCCGACGCCAACCAGAATGGATTCGGACTCTCGATACCAGCGAAATTCGTTCGAAGTTCAGCCATACCGCCTCCTACCGCCCGTTACCGCCCGTTACCGCCTCTTACCGCCCCTTACCGCCCCTTACCGCCAAGCATTGCATCGATCTTCTTCGCCGCCGCGACACCCTCAGCTGCCGCATTCACGATCTCCGCGCCGCCGTTCGCACAGTCGCCGCCGACGAAGACTTTGGGATGGCTCTTGGACCATGTGAGCTCAGTGCGGGAGCCTTGTCCAATCGCCACGATCACCATGTCGCACGGAATTGTCTCGCTGCCGCTGGCGGTCCGCACTTCGACCCCCGCGACCGCGCCGGATCCGTTGGGGACAATTCGCTGCGGAGCCGCATTGAAGCGGAAGCCGCAGCCGTCGCGCTTGGCAAGCTCGTATTCGTAGTGATAGCACGGCATGTCGGCCTCGCCGCGGCGGTACACGATCGTGGCCGCCGCCGCGCCGAGCCGCTTGGCCTGCGTGACGGCGTCGATGGCGGTGTTGCCCGCGCCGATCACCACGACCTGGCGTCCGACCGTCGTTTCGCGATACGGGTGCGTCTTGAGGTGCTCGATGAACGTGAGGGCGTCGACGACGCCGCGCAGGTCCTCGCCGGGAATGCCGAGTCTCTTCGTGGTCCCCAATCCCACGCCGACGAACACGGCGTCGTACTGCGTCAGGAGCCGGTCGATCGATTCGACGGTAACACCCGTCTTGAGCTCGACACCGAGGTCGAGAATGTCCTGCACCTCCGCCAGCGCGACATCGGCCTTCAGCTTGTACTCGGCAATGCCGTAGGTATTCAGGCCCCCGGGCTGGGTCTTTGCCTCGAACACCGTGACATCGTGTCCATGGCGCCGGAGATCGCGTGCGCACGCGAGCCCCGCCGGTCCCGCACCCACGATCGCGACCCGCTTCCCGGTTCGCTTCCCCGGCTCGAACAGCTTGAGCTTTTTCTCCAGGACATAATCGGTGGCATGCCGCTGCAGCAGCGCGATTTTGATCGGCTGCTCGTCCCGGTCGTTCAGGACACAGGCGCCCTCACACAGCACTTCCACCGGACAGGCGCGCGCGCACGAGTGGCCGAATGGGTTCACGTCGAGAATCACTCGCGCGGAGCCGCGCAGATTGCCGGTCGCGATTTTCTTGATGAAGGCGGGGACGTCGATGTGCGTGGGACAGGCGATCGTGCAGGGCGCGTCGTGACAGAAGAGGCACTTGTTGGCCTCGAGCAGCGCGGCGTCGCTGGTCAGCGCCGGCGCGATGTCCGCGAAGTTGCTCGCGAGCTGTTCGTCGGTGAGTGCGCCGGTCGAATCAGGCACGGAAGCCGGCTTCGCCTTTCATGCGCATTCCGATGGTGTAGATCGACGCGGAGAGAATGAAGCCAACAAACCATGCCCAGTTGTAGATCCCGCCGAACGCCCCGCTCGCCGGAGAGCCCGTCAACGCCGCGACAAACCCGGGAAGGCTCGGCGCGACGCCGAGGACGAATGCGATCACCGCCAGCCAATTGATGCCGTGCGTGTACTCGTATGCGCCGTGCCGCTTGTAGAGATCGTTCACGACGAGCACCCCGCGCCGCAGCACGAAGTAATCGGCGATCATGATGCCCGCGACGGGGCCGAGCAGCGCGCCGTAGCCGATGAGCCAGGTGAAGATGTATGCGGCCGCATCGTTATAGAGTCGCCACGGCATCATCGCAATTCCGATCACCGCCGTGATCATTGCGCCTTGCTTGAACGTGATCTTGTGGGGCGCGACGTTCGAAAACGCGTTCGCCGGCGCGACGATGTTGGCGGCGATATTGGTCGTCAGCGTGGCGACGATCAGTCCCGCCATCGACAGCATGATCATCAGCGGCCCGCCGATGCGAGCCAGCAGGGCCACCGGGTCCGCGATGCGGCTGCCGAAAATCACGAATGTCGCGTTGGTGACGGCCGCCCCGATGAACGCGAACAGGGCCATCGTGGCGGGCAACCCCACGGCTTGCCCGACGACTTGGTCGCGTTGGGAGCGGGCATAGCGGGAAAAATCCGGAATGGACAACGCCATGGTGCCCCAAAACGCGACCGCTGACGTCAATCCTGCTCCGAACACCGAGCCGAGCGCGGCCGTCCGGCCGTCAGGCCGTCCGACCGTCGGGTTTGCCAGCATTGCCCCCAGGCTCCCGGCGCGCACCCACGCCCAGATGAACAGCGCAGCTCCAACGGCGAGCAAGAAGGGCGAGCCCCAGGTTTCGAGAAACTTGATCGAGTCCATGCCGCGAAGCACGATCCAGACGTTCATGGCCCAGAACACCATGAAGCAGAGGAACTCGCCAGTGTTGAGCCCGACGAAGGCCGGCAGGATCTGTGGCAGCGTGGCGATGCCGGGCCAGATCACCTCGAAGAGCTTGTAGATCGCCCACCCGCCGATCCACGTCTGGATCCCGAACCATCCGCACGCGACGAGGCCCCGCAGGATCGCGGGGATGTTCGCGCCGAGGACGCCGAACGACGTACGCGCGAGCACGGGGAAGGGAATGCCGTAGCGCGTGCCGGCGTGCGAATTCAGGGCGATGGGCAGCAGCACGACGACATTGCCCAACACGACCGCACCGACGGCTGCCTGCCAGGTCCATCCCTGGTCGACTAGGCCCGAGGCCAGCGTGTAAGTCGGGATGCAGATCGCCATCCCGATCCACAGCGATGCGATGTGCCACCAGTTCCAGGTGCGCCGGTCCGGCGATACCGGAAGCAAATCTTCGTTCGCGAGCTGGGTCCGCGCCGGAAGCGTCATTTCACCTCCGCCAGCGCGCGCTCCATCCGCTTGCAGCCGTCATCGATATCCGACTTGCTGATCAACATGGAAGGCGCGATGCGGATCACGTTGCCGTAGAGGCCGCCCTTGCCGAGCAGCAGCCCCTGGCGCTTGGCGGCTTCGAGGAACGCGGTTGTCTTCTTGGGCGACGGCTCCTTGGTCTTGCGATCTTCGACGAACTCGATTCCCTGCATGAGGCCCATCCCGCGCACATCCCCGATAAAGGCGAACCGCTTCTTGAGCTCTTCGAGCGCCTCGCGTAGTTGTTTGCCGCGCTCGGCCGAGCGCTTGGGCGTATTTTCGCGTTGCATGACGTCCATCGTCGCGTCCACCGCGGCCATCGAGATCGGGTTGCCCCCGAATGTCGAGAGCGAGAGGCCGGTAAACGCGTTCGCGACTTGCTCCGTCGCAATGGTGGCGCCCACGGGGAAGCCATTCGCGATGGACTTGGCGAACGTCATGATCTCCGGCTCGACGCCCCAGTGCTCGATGCCGCACCACTTGTCGCCGGTGCGCCCCCAGCCGGTCTGCACCTCGTCGCAGATGAACACGGCGCCGTACTTGCGGATGATGCCGACGGCGATCTCGAAGTATTCCTTGGGCGGCGTGATGAAGCCGCCCGCGCCCTGAATCGGCTCGGCCATGAATGCCGCCGGGCGGCCGGTCGTCGTGGTCTTGATCAGATCGTCGATATCCTGGGCGCAACGGATGCCGCAGTCGGGATACTCGAGACCCAGCGGGCAGCGGTAGCAGTACGGCGAGAGCGCGTGCTTGACGCCGGGGATCTGCGTGGGCAGGACGCGCCAGGGCTGTTGCCCCGTGATCGCGATCGCCCCCTGGCTGCGGCCGGCGTAGCTGTGGCGCAGCGCGATGATCTCCTGCTGACCGGTATAGATCTTCGCCAGCATGATCGCGGTCTCGTCGGCTTCGGTGCCGCTGGTCGTGAAGAAACTCTTCTTGAGCTTGCCCGGAGTGATCTGCGTCAATCGCTCGGCGACGCGCACCTGCTCGACGGTCGGGTAGACGCTCGAGGTGTGCACCAGCCGTGCGAGCTGATCCTGCAGGCGCTTCACGAATTCCGGATGCGAATGCCCGATCCCCGCCGTCACGATGCCGCCGAAGAAATCGAGATACTCGCGGCCGTCCAGGTCCTTCACACTCGAGCCATGCGCCTCCGTAATGACGACGGGCTCGGCGTAGTAGTTCGCGACGCAGGGGAACAAGAACTCTTTGTGCTTCGCCCGGACGGCTTGAGAATCCATGAAATGCCCTCGGAATCAGGAGTCGGGAGTCAGGATCCGGGTATACGACCCCGACTCCTGACTCCTGAATCCTGAATCCATTCAGTGTGTCGGCTCTCGCTTCAAGAATTGGCCTCGGCCGATAGTCCCGACGAATTCTCCGTCGCGTGCCTGCACTTGCCCGCGAACCGTCACGACTGCTGCACGACCCTTCTGCTCCCAACCTTCGTAGGCGTTGTAGTCCACGTTCGAGTAACTGCATTCCTTGGAGAACGTCCCACGATACGTCGGATCGTAGACGACGAGATCGGCGTCGCTGCCGAGCTGGATCGCCCCCTTTTTGGGATACAGCCCGAAGAGCTTTGCGGCCTGTGTCGAGCAGGCGTCCACCATCGCCTGCAACCCGAACCGTCCCGCGGCGACGCCGCAGGTGTGGACCAGATCCACGCGCTCCTGCAGCGACGGGATGCCGTTCGGAATTTTCGTGAACGCATCCCGGCCCATCTTCTTCTGGTCCTCGAACCGGAACGGCGCATGGTCGGTGGCGATCGTGCTGATGTCCCGCGATTTCACGCCGTTCCAGAGGACATTCTGATTCGCCTTGGCGCGGAGCGGCGGGGACATGACGTACTTCGCCCCCTCAAATGCCGGCCGCTCGACATACGTCTCGTCCAGCACGAAGTGGGGGATGACCGATTCGATCCACACGTTCACCCCCCGCTGCCGGGCGGCCAGCGCCGCACGCACCGCCGGCTCGCACGACGTGTGCACGATGTACACGTGCGTACCAAGCAGCTCGGCGAACGTGCAGAGATGATGCACGCCATCCGCCTCGACGATCGGCGGGCGCGACGGTCCGTGCCACTCGGGACCGATCTTGCCGGCGGCGAGCAGCGATTGCTGGAGTGCGTCGATCGCGTCCGCGTTCTCACAGTGCGCCGTCACGATCACGCCGAGCTCTTTCGCGAGTTTCATGGCCGCAAACAGGTGTTCGTCGGACAGATTCAGCGCGCCCTTGTAGGCTAGAAACACTTTGAACGACGCGACCCCCGCTTTCACGATCTCCCGGAACTGCGCCCGGATATGCTCCTCGAACCGCACGACCGACATGTGGAACGTGTAATCGACGGCGGCGAGCTTCTCGGCCTTGGACTTCCACAACTCGAACGCCGCCACCGGCTCGTCCGCCGCGCCGGGACAGATCATCTCGATCAGCGTCGTCGTGCCGCCGGCGAGGGCCGCCTTGCTCGCCGACTCGTAATCGTCGGCCGCATACGTGCCCATGAACGGGAGGTAGATGTGCACGTGCGGATCGATGAAGCCCGGGAAGACGCACTTGCCGCGCGCATCGATGACTTCGGCGTCGGCAGCGACGAGCTTCGAATCGATGTGCGGCTCGATCCGCGTGATCGTCTCGTGCTCGGCGTAGATGTCGCCCGTGAAGTCTTCCGTGGCCGTAATGATCCGGCCACCGTGGATGAGAAGGGCCATCTAGGGCAGCTGCTTGACCATGTCGTCGTACGTCTCCGGCCGGCGGTCGCGGAAGAACTGCCACGTCCGCCGCACCTCCTCGATCATATCGAGGTTCATCTCGGCGACGACGAGCTCGTCTTTGTCCTCGCTGCCTTGCGCCAGGAAGTTGCCGCGCGGATCCACGAAGTAGCTCGAGCCGTAGAACTGCCCGATGTTCCACGGTGCCTCGACGCCGACGCGATTGATGCAGCCCATGAAGTAGCCGTTCGCCACCGCGTGGGCCGGCTGTTCCAACTTCCACAAATACTGCGACAGCCCCTTCACGGTCGCCGACGGATTGAACACGATCTCGGCGCCGTGCAGGCCGAGTAGTCGAGCGCCCTCGGGGAAGTGCCGGTCATAGCAGATGTAGACGCCGATCGTGGCGTAGCGAGTCTTGAAGACGGGATAACCGAGGTTGCCGGGCTTGAAGAAGAACTTCTCCCAGAAGCCGGCCGTGTGCGGGATGTGGTTCTTGCGATACTTGCCGAGGTAGCTGCCGTCGGCGTCGATCACGGCCGCGGTGTTGTAGTAGACCCCCGCCATCTCGCGCTCGTAGATCGGCACGATCATCACCATCTCGTGCTTCTTGGCGAGCTTCTGCATCCGCTCGATCGTGGGACCGGGGATGGGCTCAGCGATGTCGCACCACTTGGCGTCCTGGCTGGGACAGAAGTACGGGCCGTTGAAGACTTCCTGCAGGCAGAGGAGCTGCACGCCCTTCTTCCCTGCTTCCTCTATATAAGGGAGGTGCTTCTCCTCCATCGCCTTGCTGATCTTGGCGACCGAGGCATTGGGGTCGTTAATGGGGTTAGACATTTGAATGAGGCCACCCACGACTCTTCTCATCACCACCTCGAGATGACGACTTTTTTGTCGGTATAGAACTCGATCGAGTCCTGCCCGTGCACCTTCAGGTCGCCGAAGAACGAGCCTTTCGTCCCTCCAAACGGAAAGAAGGCCATGGGCGCCGCGACGCCGATGTTCACGCCGATCATGCTCACGCCGACGCGGTAGCGAAACTCGCGCGCCGCCTTGCCGCTCTGCGTGAAGATCGACGTCGCATTTGCAAAGCCCGAGCGCCGCACCATCTCGATTCCTTCGTCCAGATTGCTAACGTGGGTCACGGACGCCACTGGTCCGAAGATCTCCTCTTTCCCGATCGTCATGTCCGGTTGGACGCCGTCGAAGACGGTCGGTCCGACAAAGTGGCCGCGCGGATGTTTCTCGACCTTCGTGCCCCGGCCGTCGAGCAGCAGCGTCGCCCCGTCTTTACGCCCGGCCTCGACGTAGGACAGCACTTTCTCCTTGTGTCTTGCGGAAATGACAGGACCCATCTTCACGTCGGGATCGAGGCCATACCCGAGTCGCAGATCCTTCGCTGCGCTCAGGAGCTTGTCGCGGAACGGCTCGTACGCCTTACCGGCCGCCACGACCACGCTCCCCGCCAGGCAACGCTGGCCGGCGCACCCGAACAGTGACTCGCTGACGTTCGCCACGGCGCGATCCATGTCGGCATCGGGCATCACGATGACATGATTTTTCGCGCCGCCCAGCGCCTGTACGCGTTTGCCGTATGCGGCGGCTTCCTCGTAGACGTGCTTTGCGACGGGGGATGAGCCGACGAAGGAGATCCCGACGATCCCCGGGTGCGCGAGCAGCGCATCGACCGCGTCCTTCCCTCCCTGGACCAGGTTCAGCACACCCGGCGGAATGCCGGCCTCGTGCGCCAATTCGACAAGGCGCGTCGGCGAAAAGGGCACCTGCTCGCTCGGCTTGAGAATGAACGTGTTGCCGGCCGCGATCGCATAGGGCCAGAACCAGCACGGCACCATCGCCGGGAAATTGAACGGCGTGATCGCGGCGAAGACGCCGAGCGGCTGGCGGACATACTCGCAGTCGATCCCAGCCGCGACGTCTTCCAGCGTCCTGCCCATCATCAGTGTGGGAATGCCGCAGGCGTGCTCGACGTTTTCGATGCCGCGGCGCACCGAACCCCGCGCCTCATCCAACGTTTTGCCGTTCTCGCGCGTCACCGTCGCCGCGATGTCGTCGAAATGCTGTTCCATCAGGTACTTGAGCTTGAAGAGGTAGCGGGCCCGCACGACCGGTGGGACCTCACGCCACTTGAGGAACGCTGTCTGCGCGGCCGCGACCGCCTGCTCGACTTCTCGGGTGCCCGAGAACGGCACCTTGCCGAGCTGTTCGCCCGTCGCCGGGTTCGTGATGTCCAGGTACTCGGCGGCGGTATGACTGACCCACTCACCGCCGATGTAGTTGCGGAGGGTTTTCATCCCCTTAGCCTAGGCACGGCTAAGGCCTTGTCAACTCACAAACTGGGCCTTCTCGGTCGACCCCTCCAGCGCGACGGTCGAGCTGCGGCCGCCGTGCACAATCTGGGTGATTTCGTCGAAGTAGCCGACGCCCACGAACTCCTGATGCTTCACAGCCTCGTAGCCGTCCCGTTCCAGGGCGAATTCGCGTGACTGCAGGTCGGCGTACGCGGCCATGCCGCGCTCCTTGTAGTCCTGCGCCAGCGTGAACATCCCGTGATTGAGCGCGTGGAAGCCGGAGAGCGTGACGAACTGGAACTTGTAGCCCATCGCGCCCAGCTCCTTCTGGAAGCCGGCGAGCTGCGGCTCGCTGAGGTGACGCTTCCAGTTGAACGAGGGAGAGCAGTTGTACGCGAGCAGCTTGCCCGGATACTCCTTGTGGATCGCTTCGGCGAATTGCTTCGCTTCATCGAGATCGGGTTTCGCCGTCTCGAACCAGAGCATGTCGGCGTAGGGGGCGTATGCGCGGGCGCGCGCGATCGCCGCCTCCACGCCGTCGTTGATCACAAAGAAGCCTTCGGGCGACCGCTCGCCGGTGCACCAACGGCGGTCGTACTCGTCGATGTCAGTCGTCAGGAGTCCGGCGCTGTTCGCGTCGGTGCGGGCGATGAGAATCGTGTCCACGCCGCAGACGTCGGCGGCGAGCCGTGCCGCGATCAGCTTGGCAATGAACTCACGCGTCGGCACGAGGACTTTTCCGCCGAGATGCCCGCACTTCTTGACCGAGGAGAGCTGGTCCTCGAAGTGCACCCCCGCGGCTCCGGCCGCGATCATCAGCTTCATCAGCTCGTAGGCGTTCAGCACGCCGCCGAAGCCTGCTTCGGCATCGGCGACGAGCGGCACGTACCAGTCGATGCTGTGGTCGCCGTTCATGTGATGGATCTCGTCGGCGCGGCGCAGCGCATTCTGAATTCGACCGATCAGGTTGGGTACGCTGTCGGAGGGATAGAGACTCTGATCCGGGTACATCGTCATGGCGCAGTTCGCGTCGGCCGCGACCTGCCAGCCGCTGATGTAGATCGCCTTGAGTCCGGCGCGGACCTCCTGCACCGCCTGGTTCCCCGTGACGGCCGACAGCACGGCAACGTACGGCTCCTCGCGCATCAGCTTCCAAAGGCGCGTGGCGCCGTGACTCGCCAGGGTGTACTGGATCGGCAGCGTGCCGCGCAGTCGGTAGACGTCGTCCGGCCTGTACGTCCTCGTGATCCCCTGCCAGCGCCTGTCGCTGCGCCACCGCCGATCCAGCTCGGATACGAATGCGTGTTTGTACATACGCTTACTCCAGGTGCTCGTACGCGACGAGTGTTAGGAACTCCGTGAATTCCGCGCCTGTCATCAGTTTCCCGAACAGCTCGGCGGCGAGACTCTTGGTGGGGAACGCTTCGGCCATGACCTGCCGCACCAACCCTTCCGTCACGACGCGACCATCCGCCAGTCGTGCGCCGTGACGGACCCACTGCCACACCTGCGACCTCGAGATCTCGGCGGTCGCGGCGTCTTCCATGAGGTTGTAGATCGGCACGCAGCCGACGCCGCGCAGCCACGACTCGAGGTACTGAATCCCGATGTCCACGTTAGTGCGGAGACCCGTTTCGGTGATCTCCCCATCGGGGACGGCGAGCAAGTCCGCTGCCGTCACGCGCACGTCGTCGCGCGCGACGTCCAGCTGATTCGGGCCGGGCATCGCGGCGTCGAACACCTGCGCCGCGACCGGCACGAGCCCCGGGTGCGCCACCCAGGTGCCGTCGTGCCCGGCGCGGACCTCGCGCAGCTTGTCCTGCCTGACCTTCTCGAGCGCGGCCTCGTTCGCCGCCGGGTCGTGCTTGATCGGGATCTGCGCCGCCATTCCGCCCATCGCGTGGGCACGGCGGCGGTGGCACGTCCGAATCAGGAGATCGACGTACGACTTGAGGAAGTGACGGTCCATGGTCACCCGGGCGCGGTCGGGTAGCACGAAGTCCGGGCGGTGTCTGAACTTCTTGATGAAGCTGAAGATGTAGTCCCAGCGCCCGCAGTTCAGGCCGGCGGAGTGGTCCTTCAGCTCGTAAAGAATCTCGTCCATCTCGAACGCGGCGAGAATCGTCTCGATCAGGACTGTCGCGCGGATTGTACCGCGGGGGATGCCGAGCTCGTCCTGCGCGAGGTTGAAAACGTCGTTCCAGAGACGTGCCTCGAGATGGCTCTCGAGCTTGGGCAGGTAGAAGTAGGGCCCAGTTCCCTTGCCGATGAGCGCCGCGGCATTGTGAAAGAAGAAGAGCCCGAAATCGAAGAGGGCGGCGGAGATCGGGCTTCCGTCCACGGTCACGTGCTTCTCGTTCAGATGCCACCCGCGCGGCCGCACCATCAGCGTAGCCGTCCGCGGCGCGAGCGTGTAGCGCTTCCCCTCCGGACTGGTGAACTCGATGGTGCCGCGCACCGCGTCCCGAAGGTTCAGCTGCCCCTCGAGGTTGTTGCGCCAGGTGGGGGCGTTCGAGTCCTCGAAATCCGCCATGTAGACGCGCGCGCCCGAATTGAGTGCGTTGATGACCATCTTGCGATCCACCGGGCCCGTGATCTCGACCCTGCGGTCCGCCAGGTCGGCGGGGATCGGCGCGACCGTCCACGCCGCTTCGCGCACCGACCGCGTCTCGGGCAGGAAGTCGGGTTGCTCGCCGGCGTCGAGGCGTCGTTGGCGCTCCACGCGACGCGCGAGCAGCTCCTGACGGCGTGGCTCGCAGGCCCGCGCCAGCGTCGTGAGGAACCGCCGCGCCTCGGCCGTCAGGATCTCCGCCAACCCAGGCTCCAAGGGCGCGTGCACTTCGAGCCCGGCACCCGACCTCGTTTGCGTGGTGCGCATGATCGGCAATGTAGCGCTCCTGCTACGGCGACGTTCCCGGGGAAAGAAGCGGGGCGAGCCGGGATGCCGCGCGATGACGCGCGGCGGCTCCCAGCCGCCCCTTATGCCCTCCACGTTGGTGGGGAGGGTCCGCAGCGGCTGTGCACGACCGCTGCGGCAGCCGGCGCGGTGCCAGTGTCAACCTGGCTCCGCCTTTGCCGGCTTTTCCCCCCGACATCTGCGTGCTGCTTCCGCCGGAACGACATTGCAACCCTCATGCCATGCGCACGCGGGCGCAGTCCCCGTGGACAGTGCGGTTCGCACGCACGGGCGTGCGCAATCTGTGGCAATATTACCGCACATGCGCCCCACTCTCCTCACGGCCGTCGGCCGCTCCGTTCCCCGTCGCGAGGGTGTCGACAAAGTGACGGGGCGCGCGCGCTACACCGACGACATCCCCGCCCCGGGCGCTTGGTACGGGAAGACGATCCGATCGACTGTGCCCAGGGGCCGCATAAGGTCCATTACGCTCGATCCCGCCTTTGACTGGCAGCGCGTGATCATCGTCACGGCCGACGACATCCCCGGCGATAACGTCGTCCACCTCATCCGGGACGACCAACCCGTGCTGGTCCCAAAAGGGGGAGAGATCAGGCATAAAGAGGAGCCGATCCTGCTGCTGGCGGCAGCCGACCGCAGCACCCTCGAGGAGGCGGCGCGTCATATCCGCATCGAATACGACCCGGCGGAGCCTGTCTACGAGCTCGAGCAGGCCACTGAGGTCTTCAGCACAGTTGACATCGTGAAAGGCGAGGTTCTGGAGGATGTGAAGCATCTGAAGGATGTCGAGGTGGTCGAAAGGAGGTTCAAGGTCGGTCTGCAGGAGCAACTCTATATCGAGCCCCAGGGGGCTATCGCGTTTCCCGAAGCCAACGGCTCGATCAAGATCATTGGCTCACTCCAGTGTCCCTATTACGTCCACCGAGCTCTCAAGCGGGCGTTGAAGTTGACTGATCAGCAGGCCGTGGTCATCCAGGCCGAGACTGGGGGTGGGTTTGGGGGCAAGGAAGAGTATCCCTCGATTGTGGCGGTCCATGCGGCGCTGCTCGCCCGCAAAGCGGGGCGACCGGTCCGTCTGATCTACGACCGGCACGAAGACCTCGCGGCGACGACCAAGCGCCATCCGGGCGTCATAAAGCACCGAACGGCTGTGAAAAAAGACGGGACGCTGCTGTCGCAGGACATCGAGATCGTGCTGGATGGGGGTGCCTACTGTACGCTCACCCCGGTGGTTCTCTCGCGGGCCGCGATCCACGCAGCCGGTGCGTACTCCTGTCCCAACGTGCGGATTCGCGCCCGTGCGGTCGCCACGAACACCCCGCCCAACGGGGCGTTCCGCGGCTTCGGCGCGCCCCAGTCACTGTTTGCCGCCGAGCTGATGGTCGAGCACGTTGCCGAGCGGCTGGGGATGTCGAGTGTGGACCTGCGCCGCAAATGGATGTTACGACTCGGCGACACGACGGCGACGGGCCAGGTGCTCACGGAGAGCGTGGGCTCGGAGCTCGTTCTGGACGCCGCACTCAAGGCCGCAGGGACCGTCAGACCGTCCGACCGTCAGACCGTCCGACGCGGTCGAGGTCTGTCACTGGTTTTCCATGGCTCGGGGTTCACAGGAAGCGGCGAAAAGAAGCTGCAGGGCACCATCGCCCTCGAAGCGCTCGCCGACGGTACCTTCCGCATCCTCACAGCCTCGACTGAGATCGGCCAGGGCACGAAGACGATCTTTTGTCAGCTGGCCGCGGATGCATTGGGTGTAGGGATGGACAAGGTCGTCCTTGCCCCGCAGGACACGTCGTTGGTTCCCGATTCCGGACCGACGGTCGCATCGCGGACGGCGATGATCGTCGGGCGTTTGGTGCAGGAGGCCGCCAGCGAGATCGAGCACCGGTTGAAGCAGGAGAAACCGCCGCTCCGCGTCGAGAAGTCCTACATCCAGCCCGACTCGATTCATTGGGATGAGACGACGTACCGGGGCGACGCGTATCCCGTGTACGCGTGGGCCTGCACCATTGCCGACGTCGATGTCGATATGACAACGGGCGAAGTGCGCGTCACCGATCTCGTCACCGCGGTCGATTGTGGCAAGGCGCTCCATCCGGTGATGGCGGAGGGGCAGATCGAAGGCGGCAGTCTGCAGGCGGTGGGTTGGGCGACGATCGAAGAGATCAAGATGAAGGACGGCGGCTATCAGAACGACCGACTGGCGACGTACCTCATTCCGACTGCGCTCGATGCGCCGCGAATTCGCACGATTCTGGTGGAGAATCCTTATTCGCGGGGTCCGTTCGGGGCCAAGGGAATCGGCGAGCTGCCGATGGACGGCCCCGCGCCGGCGATCATTGCCGCGATCCACAATGCGACCGGCGTCTGGCTCGACGAGATCCCCGCCACTCCCGAGAAGGTGCTTGCGGCATGCGCTTCACGCTGAATGGCCGCGCCGTCTCGTTCGATGGATCAGGCGCGCGCCGCCTGCTGGACGTCCTGCGCGAGGAGTTGGGAGCGACGGGCACGAAAGAAGGGTGTGGCGAAGGGGAGTGCGGCGCCTGCTCGGTCCTGATCGACGGCGAAGTCGTGGATAGTTGCCTGGTCGCCGTGGGCCAGGTTGAGGGACGTGAGGTCACCACGGTCGAGGGACTGGCTGATGGCGGACGGCTGACGACCCTCCAACGGGCGTTCATCGAGCACGGCGCGGCGCAGTGCGGCATCTGTACGCCGGGGATGTTGCTCGCGGCCCACGTCCTGCTACAGCAATCCAAACGCTTGACTGCGGAAGACGTGCGAGAGGGACTCGCCGGGAATCTGTGCCGCTGTACGGGTTACACGAAGATCATCGACGCGGTCTTGTCATGCACGCAGTGAGATTCATCCGGCCCAGGAGCCTTGCCGATGCCCTGCAGATCTATCGAACCACGCCAGGATGCCGTCCTCTCGCGGGCGGCACGGACCTCATGGTGATGTTGCACGCGCGCACGGTGCGTCCCGAGCCGCAGGCGGTGCTCGATCTGTGGTCGCTCGCCGAGTTGAAGGGTGTGCGTCGCGCCGGCGACCTGGTGGAAATCGGCGCTGCCGAGTCGTATACGGGGATCATTGCGTCCCCGGATGTTCAGCAGCATCTGCCCGCGGTAGCCGCTGCCGCCCGCACAATCGGAGCGGCACAAATCCAGAACCGCGGCACGCTCGGCGGCAACCTGGCGAACGCGTCGCCCGCCGGGGATACGCTGCCGGTATTGCTCGCCTATGATGCCGTCGTCGTAACAGATCGACGCTCGATTGCCATCGACAAGTTCTTCACCGGATATCGGAAGACCGCGCTCCAGCCTGACGAGCTGATCACGGCGGTCCGCTTCCCGCTCGGCCGGCGGGTCGCGTTCCGGAAAGTGGGGACGCGCGCCGCGCAGGCGATCTCGAAAATCGTGATGGCGGTGAGCCCGAGCCCTGCTCGAGTTGCGATTGGATCGGTCGCCGAGGTGCCGCTGCGTGCGCGCCGCGCCGAAGCGGCGCTCGAGCGCAACGACGTCGAGGGCGCGATCGCGGCCGTTGCCGACGACATCCGGCCGATCGACGATGTGCGATCCACGGCGGTCTATCGACGCGCCGTCACGCAGAATGTGCTTCGGGAGCTGCTCGATGCATTCGCGCGCCGTTGAGCTGCTTCAGATCCTCGGCATGCGTCCCCATCCGGAGGGTGGGCACTATGTCGAGCTGTTTCGATCGGCGCATCACGTCCAAGTTCTCGAGCGAAACGTTGAGCGCACCGCAATCACTTGCATCTATTTTCTGCTGGCCGTCGGCGAGTTCAGCCGCTGGCACCGCGTGACATCGGACGAGATTTGGCACCATCACGAGGGCGATGCGATCGAGCTGCTGCTGTTTGATGACCACGGTCTGCGACGTTTGCGCCTGGGACCGGTGTCCCGCGAGACGCGACCCACGATTGTCGTTCCGGCAGGAACATGGCAGGCCGCGAGAACGATCGGTGCCTACACGCTGGCAGGCTGTACCGTAGGGCCGGGCTTCGAGTTCGCGGATTTTTCGTTGGCGGTCGACTGGCCCGAGATTGCGACGCGCATCGCGGATGCAGGCCCGGATCTCGCCCGATTCATCTAATACGCCAGCAGCTCGAGCGCCTTCGCCAAGACGGTAGTGCCGAGCTCCAGATGCTCCGGCTTCGTGGCTTCCTCAGGGCAGTGGGACCGCCCCCCAATACTCGGTACGAACAGCATCCCGACGCGACAGCGTGCCGCCAGAATCTGTGCGTCGTGCCCAGCGCCACTCACCATCTCCGCCGCCTGCACGCCGCACTCCTTCGCCGCACGGGCGAGCAGCGCTCGCACGTCGGGGTGCATCGCTACTGGCGGCTTCTCCTGCAGCGTGCGAATCGCGAGGCCGAGTCGTCGCTCTTGGGAGATTGTGCCGCAGAGCGATCGAATGCGCTCTTCGAGGGCACGCCGGCCGCCCAGGTCGGAATGTCGCAGGTCTACGGTGAAGACCACCTTGCCCGGGACGACGTTGACCTGATCGGGCTCAACACGGAGTTGACCGACGGTCGCGACGGCGGGCCTGCCTAGTGACCTGGTGATCGCTTCGACGGCTTGAATCATCGCCGCAGCGCCAGCGAGCGCGTCCTGTCGTAACTCCATCGGTGTCGTTCCGGCGTGGTCGGGCCGACCTGTCACGGTCATCTCGAGGTGCGCCGTCCCCACGATCGCGGTCACGATGGCGAGCGACTTCCCTGACGATTCGAGGACGGCGCCCTGCTCGATGTGCAGCTCGACGAATGTGTCGATGTCGTCGCGCGCCGCCGTGGATATCCTGGCGGGATCGAAGCCGCGCTCGCGCATCGCGGCCGCAATCTCCGGTTCCACCGTGTCGATGGCTCCGGTGATCGCTCGAGAGCCCCAGAAGTTCGTGCTGAAGCGGGAGCCTTCTTCCTCACAGATCGCTACGACTTCGAGCGGGCGCCGCGGCTTGCCCTTGTCCTTGAGGAGCGCCTCGACGGCGGTCAGGCCGGCGACGATGCCGAGTGCGCCATCGAGCCGGCCGCCGTGGCGTACGGTGTCGATATGCGAGCCCGTGACGATCGATTTCCCAGTTCCCTCGACCCGGCCCCAGATGTTCCCGACCGCGTCGCGGCGCGTTTTGAGCCCGGCGTCCCGCATCCACTGCTCGATGCGATCGCCTGCGGCGGCCCAGGCCACGCCGTACAAGGGCCGATAGGTACCGCCATCAGGTTGCGCGCCAATGGCGTAGAGCTCATCGAGCCGACGCTCGAGCAACCGGCGATCAGTCACCATTCGATATATCAATAATTCTTGATATGTTGGCGATGGGCCTCATGAACTGCCCCCAGCCGGGTTTGCCGACGACCTCACCATCGACGAAGACCGTTTTGCCGCGCACGAACGTTCGCACCACCCTCCCGACGAACTCGCGGCCGAGATACGCGCTGACCCCGCTGCGCGTCTGGAGATCGTTCGCGCCGAACGTCCAGCGTTGCTCAGGGTCGACGAGCGCGAAGTCCGCGTCGGCGCCGAGGCCAATCGCGCCTTTGCGCGGGTACAGACCGAAGAGCTGGGCGGGCGCGGTGGCGGTGAGATGCGCGACGCGCTCGAACGACAGCCCGCGCGCATGGACGCCGTCGGTCAGTAGCACCGGCAGCGTGGCTTGAATCCCCGCGATGCCGCCCCACGCCTGCCAGATATCGTGCTCGCCCCTTTGTTTGTCGGCGGCGGGGCAGGGCGAGTGATCGGAGCCAATCAGATCCACCCTGCCGGCCAGCACCTCCTGCCATAACGCCTCGCGCGTGACGCTGTCCCGGATCGGTGGTGCGCACTTCAGCGGCGGGCCGATACGGTCGAAATCTTCCTCGGTGAAGGCGAGATAGTGCGGGCACGTCTCCGCGGTGATCGCCACGCCCTTGCCGCGCGCCGCATCGACCCCCGCCAACCCCTCGGCGCAGCTCACGTGCACCACATGCGCCCGCACGCCTTTGCCCGCGCCGCGCATGCACACGAGCAGTCGGCGGATCGCGTCGACTTCGGCGGCCGCCGGCCGGGCCTGGCACCATGCGAGTGGATTCGGGTCGCCCTGGGCTTCGAGCATTTCCTGGCTTTCGGCGTGGACGCCGACGATCGCATTGAGGCGCGCAGCCACCTTGAGCGCGATCGCGAGAATACCGTCCGGCAGGCGGTGAAAGTCGTCGATGCCGCTGTCACTCATGAACGCTTTGAAGCCGACGACGCCGCGTTGGTGGAGGGCCTCGAGGTCACCGAGGTTTTCGGGAACCATCCCTCCCCACAGGCCAAAGTCCACGATGGCCTTTTGAGAGGCAACAGCGAGTTTTTGATCGAAGGCTGCGGCCGTCGTCGTGGGTGGGTGGGCGTTGAGCGGCATCTCGAGCACCGTGGTGACACCGCCAGCCGCCGCCCCGCGCGTCCCGGCTTCCCAGCCTTCCCAGTCCGCTCGACCCGGCTCATTGAAGTGAACGTGGGCATCCACGACGCCGGGCAACACGACCAGTCCGGTCGCGTCGATGATCTCTGCGCCGTCGCGCACTTCGCTCCCGATGGCCGTGATGATTCCGCCCGTGACGGCGATATCGGCTGGGCGTTGTCCCGTGGGAAGGATGGCCGTTCCGCCCCGGATGACCAGGTCGGGGGCAGTCACACTTCTTCTATAGTGATGTCCTGTGCCCCCTCCCAGAGCGTCAGCCTGCCGATTTCCGGCAGTTGCTCCTGGCCCTGCGTCAGAGTCGCAAAATGATTCCCCGCCAACTGCCCCACCTTGCTCGCGAACATAGTCGAGCCGTACGGGAACAGGAGCTCGGTCTCGCTGATCCCGCCGGGGTAGAGGAGCAGCATCCCAGGCGCCGGATGGCTCGTGTGATTTTCGAAATCGAGTCCGAGCTTGCGGTCGCCCATCGGAATCCACGTTGACTCGCCGCTCCAGCGGCAGTGGACTATCTTGGACTTGAGCGGCAGCATCTTGCGAATCACAGCCACCGTTTTGGGCGCGTTTGCCTCTTCCAGTCGCGCCGTAAACGTCAGGGTTCCCACGCGGATCTTGAGCATGCCCAACACTAACCGTCCAACGATTTCGACGCACGTCCTCGATACCACGCGCGGTGAACCCGCCGCCGGCGTCGCGGTGACGCTGTGGCGCCTAGACGGCAAGGAGCACGTGTCGCAGGGCACCCGCGAAACCGACGCGGACGGGAGAATCGCCGACCTCGCCGTTGGTGCGCTCGCAGCGGGCACCTACCGGTTGTCATTCGAGGTGGGCGCGTACTATAAGAGGAAGGCGCTCACCTCTTTTCTCGATCGTGTGACCTTGGATTTTCAAGTCACGGATGCTTCGCGCAAATACCATATCCCCCTCCTGATGTCCCCGTTTGCGTGCTCGAGCTACAGAGGCAGTTGAACCTCTTTGAAAACGCGGGTCCGTTGTTGGATCGGCTCCGTGCCGAGGAGCCGTTCGCGAGCGGCGCCGCGCTGCTCGCGCGAGCGCGCGAGATCCTGAATCACCTTTCGGAAGCGGAGCAGATCGCCGTCATCAACGCCCATCCGCGGATCGGCGAGCGCCCGGAGACCGTGTCGGCGGCGTCATTCAGGGAGCAGGGCTATCACGACGACGTGACGCCTCCCGAGGTCTTTCTGCGACTCGCAAATCTCAATGATGAGTATGAGCAGAAGTTTGGATTTCGATTCGTGGTCTTCGTGAATCGGCGATCCAAAGAAGCGATTGTGCCCGTGCTCGAGGCTCGGCTGCGTGGCTCGCGCGACGAAGAACGGCGCACCGCGCTGCGGGAGATTCTGGCCATCGCTGAGGACCGGCTGAAACGGGAGGAGCGCTGATGGAGATCTCGCGCAGGGAATTCGCGGAACGTTTGGCTTTGGTCGCTGCAGCGCCTTGGTTTCTGGAAGACCTCAAGCCGGCACAACAACAGCAAGCACAAGAGCCCATGGCCCTCGCCAAGACCCTCGCCGAAGCCATCCGCCTCCGGTATCCCGATCGTTTCTCAGCCGATGATCTCACCGCGATCACGCGGAGCATCGACGGCCGGCTCCGCGCCATCGAGCGGCTCTATCAAACCACGCTCACCAACGCCGACGAGCCCGATTTCGTGTACTCCGTCTATCGGGGAGCCGACTGATGGATTTCGCCTTCTTGTCGGTGGTGGAGTTAGGTCGCCTGCTCCGCGAAAAGAAGACGACCGCCGCGGAGTTGGCGGTGTACTTCCTCGATCGTCTGGAGCGCATCGGGCCCCGCTACAATGCCGTCGTGACGGTCACGCGCGAGCGCGCGCTGGCCGAGGCGGCGCAGGCGGACCGTGAAATCCATCAAGGGATAGGGCGGGGACCGCTGCACGGAGTTCCGTACGGCGTCAAGGACCTGATCGCGACGAAGGACTACCCCACCACCTGGGGTGCAGAGCCGTACCGGCAACAGAAGCTCGACACCGACGCAACCGTCGTGGAGCGCCTCGGGGCGGCCGGCGCAGTCCTGGTTGCGAAACTGGCGATGGTCGAGCTCGCGGGCGGCATGGGCTACAATCAGCCAAACGCGTCGTTCACCGGTCCCGGCAAGACGCCATGGAATCCGGGCTACTGGAGCGGCGGCTCGTCGAGCGGTCCGGGCGCGGCGGTCGCCGCGGGCCTGGTGCCGTTCGCAATCGGATCGGAGACATCGGGCTCGATTCTGACTCCCGCGGCGTACTGCGGCGTGACGGGGTTGCGGCCGACCTACGGGCTCGTGAGCCGCCACGGCGCGATGGCGCTGGCGTGGACGATGGATAAGCTCGGCCCCCTGGGTCGTAGCGCCGAAGATTGTGGGATCGTGCTGGAAGTGATTGCGGGACCGGATTCAAAGGATGCGTCATCGGTCGCTCGCGGTTTCCGTCCTCACCCCCTGACCCCCTCTCCCTTCGGGCGAGGGGGAACGAGATGGAAGATTGGTATTCCCAAAGGCGCGGACAAAGACATCCAGCCTGAGGTCGCGGCGAACTTTCGTGCGGCGTTGAAGGTGCTCGGCGACAGGCTGGATATCGTCGAAGATGTCGAGCTTCCGGATCTGCCGTATGGCGCGGTCGCCGGCTTGATCATCGCCGCAGAAGGGGCGAGCGCGTTTGACGATTTGCTGAAAGACGGCCGTCTGTCGCAGCTCACGGCACCCGAAGACCGAACGGGCGGATATCCGGCGCTGGCGGTGAGCGCACCCGACTATCTCCGTGCGCTGCGCGTCCGCCGCCCGATGCAGCGCGCGCTCGATGAGTTCCTGAAGAAGTTCGACGCCCTGGCCGCGCCGACCAGGAATACAGTGGCGACTCCGCTCGACAAGTCGTTCCGCGACGGCTGGCCCGGCGTTACGGGCGGCGCCAACGTCATCGGCCCCACGAACGTCGTCGGCGTGCCGGGGGTATCCGTACCGAATGGATTCGGCGTTCAAGGTCTGCCGACCGGTCTCAGCTTCACCGCACGCGCCTTCGACGAGGCCAAACTCGTGACACTCGCGCGACTTTATCAATCGCGCACCGACTGGCACACCCGCCGCCCGGCGATCGATTAGCGCATGTTCGCCTTGATCAAGCTGATTCAGTCGCTGTTCGGTGCGCTGCACTCCGAAGGCACGCCGGGGCAACTTGCCGCCGGGATCGTGCTCGGCTCCTTCCTGGGACTCACACCGCTCTTCAACGTCCACAACGCCGTCATCTTTGCCGCGCTGGTTTTGCTCAACGTCTCGTTCGCGGGCGGCCTGCTGGGGTGGGCGCTGTTCGTGCCGGTTGGGTTTCTGCTCGATCCATTGTTTGACTGGATAGGTCACGCATTGCTGCTGGCTGAACCGCTGCGCGGCGTCTGGACGTCACTCTATAACACGCCGATCATCCCGCTCACCAACTTCAACAACACGGTGGTGCTCGGCAGCCTCGTATTCGCACTGCTGTTTGCGGTGCCGCTCTTCTTCGCGATTCGCTGGGCGGTGGCGCGTTATCGGGTGACGGTGGGCGAGCGCGTGCGACAGTCGCGGTTTTATCGCGCCGTCATGGCGTCGAAGGCGTACAACGTCTACAAGATGTTCCGGCCATGAGCGCCAAAGTCTTCCGCTGGCGCGCGATCGGACCGCTGCTCGTCCTGTTCGTCATCGCGGGTGTACTGTGGTGGTTGTTTGCCGACGGCATCGCGCGGCGCGAGTCGCAGAAGGTCGGCACGCAGATGCTGGGCGCCAAGGTCGAGATGCAGTCCCTGCATCTCGATCTCGCCAACGGTAACGTCACGATCCGTGGACTCACGATCGCCAGCCCGCACGAGCCGTTCAAGAACCTGCTTCAGGCAGACGAGCTCGTCGCCGATCTCGACATGCTGCCGCTCACCGAAAAGAAAATCGTCATCGACCGGATCGTGGCGAACGGGCTGCGCTTCGGCACGCCGCGCCAGACGGACGGCCGGGTGGCGGCGAAATCGGGAGCAGGCATTGCGGGCCGCGTCCTTGCCGAAACGCACGAGTGGGCCAGTCAATTCCAGATTCCAGTGTTGCAGCTCGCGACGGGCAAGATCAGCATCGATTCGCTCGATCCGCGGCGGCTCTCCACGATTCCCGCAGCCGCGGCGCTGGGCTCGCGGGCCGACTCGAGCCGTCGCGCCTGGCAGACCGCGTTCGACACGCTGCGACTTGGCCCGACACTCGATTCGGCGAGTGCCACGCTCGAGCGGCTGCGCCATGCGCGTGCGACCGACCTCACCACGCTGAACCAGGCGCGTCTCGCGATCGACCGTCTCAAGCGGGCGCGGGACCGCCTGACCACGCTCGACCGTGGTGTGAAGATCGGCATTTCGCAGCTCCAAGCCGGTCTGGCCGGTTTGGATAGCGCTCGCCGGCGAGACTACTCGTTCGCGCGCAGCCTGCTGAAGCTGCCGAGCCTCGATGCGCCGGCGGTCGGCGCGGCGCTGTTCGCGCCCGGCGCGATCAAGCCGTTCGAGCGCGTGCTCTACTATGTGCAGCTGGCGCGACGCTACATGCCGCCTGGACTGCTGCCACGCGCCACGACCGGCCCCAGCCGCGTGCGACGCGCGGGCGAAGACGTGCGCTTTCCCAAGGAGCGCGCGTTGCCACGCTTCCTGCTTCGCAGCGCCGAGCTGTCGTTCCTGCTGCATCCCGGGTCAAAGCAGGCGCAGCGCTACGCCGGCCGGTTGACGGGTCTGACCAGTGATCCGGCGCTGTATGGCCGGCCCACGCGCTTCGGTGCGACCGGGCCGCAGCTCGTCGTGGGTGCGATGCTCAATCATCTGCGCGACATTCCCGTCGACACTGGCGGCGCAACTGCCGGCGGAATCACGTTGCCGCCCTTCGAAGTCCCCGGCGTGCCGTTGCGGCTCGACCCGGGCGCGGCCAGGACGGAGCTGGGCTTCAATCTGAACGGGGATACGATTCACGCGCGATTTGCGATCCGCTCGAGCAATGTGACCTGGACTCGTGACTCCGCGCTGGCGAACACCACGATCGGCGATCTGATCTGGCACACCGTGTCCGGCATCTCGAATCTCGACGTCGAGGCGCGTCTCTCCGGTGCGCTGCACCATCCCGATCTCGCCGTGCGGTCGAACCTCGATCAGGCGATCGCGTCCCGGCTGCGCGCGGTCCTTGGCGAACAGGTCGCCGCGGCGGAAAAACAAATGGGCGATCTCGTGGACGCGCTGGTGAACAACAAGGTTGGGCCTGTGCGCGCGCGGGTGAATGACGTCCAGACCCAGGCGCAGGCCCAGGTCGCGCAGCAGCGCGCGCGGATCGACGAGCTCCAGAAGAATCTCGAGCAGCGGCTGCGGCAGCTGCTCGGCGGCGTGCGGCTACCGTGAAAGCGCTCGTCCAAACGTTGCAGCACCCGACGGCGTCTTAAGGACGTGCCCCCCCCGGCCCCCCCGGCGGATCTTGTCGCCCGCGCCCAGGCCGGCGACCAGACCGCTTTTCGGGAGCTGTATCGCCAGCACGCGGCCCGAGTCTATGCCCTCTGTCTGCGTCTCACCGGCGATGTGCGGGACGCCGAGGAGCGCACGCAGGACGTATTCGTGCGGCTGTGGGACAAGCTGCGCTCGTTCCGGGGCGAGAGCGCATTCAGCTCCTGGTTGCATCGCCTGGCCGTCAACGTCGTGTTGAACGAGCGCCGCACGACCGGGAGGCGGGAGCGGCGCGTCATGCCGGCGGAGGATCCAGCGGCGCTGGAGAAAAATCGGGGCAACCCGACGGAGGGACTGAACATCGATCTCGAGCGGGCAATTGCGGAGCTGCCGGATGGAGCGCGGGAGGTATTTGTGCTCTATGACATTGAAGGCTACGGGCACGGCGAGATCGCGGAGCTCGTGGGGATAGCGGAAGGCACGTCGAAAGCGCAGCTGTTTCGCGCGCGGCGCCTGTTACGGGAGATGTTGGAGCGATGAACGAACGCGAGCTGCAAGACGCCGTCAGCCGTCTGCCGAAGAGCATCGAGCCGCCGCGCGATCTGTGGCCGGGCATCGAGGCTCGGCTGCGCCGGCCTCGACGACTGTGGTATTGGGTTCCGCTCGCCGCCGCCGCCGCGCTCGTCTTCCTCTTGTTAGCCAGGGGCGAGCGCAGCGCCTGGGACGTCACGGCGCTGGCCGGCCGTCCCCTCATCGGGACGAAACGGCTCGCCGCGTCGGGCCGGTTGCGCGTGGGCGACTGGCTGCAGACCGACGACTCCTCGCGCGCGCTCATTGCCGTCGGACGGATCGGGCAGGTCGAAGTGCGGCCCGCGACGCGCGTGCAGCTGGTCGTGGCCAGCGCGAACGAGCACCGCCTGGCGCTGGCCCGCGGCACCATCGATGCCAAGGTCGATGCGGTGCCGCGCCTCTTTTTCGTCGAGACGCCGGCCGGAACGGCGATCGATCTCGGCTGTGCCTATACGCTCGAGACTGATTCCCTCGGCAAGGGACTGTTGCATGTCACCGCGGGTGAAGTCGAGTTTCAGACCGGGTCTCGCTCGTCGCGTGTCCCGCTTGGCGCGTTGATGCAGATCCGACCCGCTACGGGACCCGGCATTCCGTACGTGGAGGACGCGCCGGCGCCGTTCGTGCGCGCGCTGATCGCGTTCGATTTCGAGCGGCGTGGCACGCGAGCGCGCGCCATTCGCACCGTGCTCGCGCTGGCGCGCCCGCAGGATGCGATCTCGCTGTGGCATTTGCTACAGCGGGTCGATGTACCACTGCGGGGCATGGTGTACGATCGGCTCGCGGCGCTCGTGCCACCGCCGCCGGGCGTCACGCGCCGTGGCGCCGTGGCGCTCGAGTCGCGCGCGTTGGAAGGCTATTGGACGAAGATCCAGCGCATCCATTTCCGCATCATGGTGTTGCGTGGCGTGCGGGAGATCGATCCCCGCACCGGAACTTCGCTACGGTAGCTCGCCGACCTTCCCGATCGGCAAGCGTCGGATCCGCTTGCCGGTCGCCGCAAAGATCGCATTGCACACCGCGGGGGCGGTCGGCGGGACTGAGGGTTCGCCGATCCCCCCCAACGCGTCGGTACTGGGAACGATGTGCACCTCGACGACCGGCATCTCGGCAAGGCGCAGCACCGGGTAATCGTTGAAGTTGCCCTGCTTCACCCGGCCGTTCTCGATCGTAATCTCTCCGTACAATGCGGCCGACAGCCCGAACACGACGCCGCCCTGCAGCTGCGCCTCGAGCGTATCGGGGTTCACCACCGGGCCGCAGTCGACGGCACATACCACGCGGTGCACTCGCACGGTGCCGTCCGGCGCCACGGAGACCTCCGCGACTTCGGCGCACGTGGTCGGTTCCCATTCGGCGATCGCGATGCCGCGCCCATGCCCGGGAGGAAGGGGAGTGCCCCAGCCCGCCTTCGTGGCCGCCAGCTCCAGGGTGCGGAGATGGCGGGGCTTCGATTGCAGCAGCTCGCGGCGCAGCTCGTACGGATCGCGACCAGCCGCCGCGGCGACCTCGTCCATGAAGCACTCGACGACGAACGCGTTTTGCGAAGCGCCGACCGAGCGCCAGAACCCAAGCGGGATCCCCGGCAGCTCAGCGGCGACCTGATCCACGAATACGTTTGGGAAGGCGTACGGCACGTTCGCGGCACCATCGATCAACGTCCTATCGATCCCATTCTGCAGCGGGCCGAACTTCAGAAGGATCGGCGGGGCGACGATGTGATGCGTCCATGCGATCGGTTTGTTCTGCGCGTCGAGTGCGGCGCCGAGCCGGTTGTACGTCGCGGGCCGATAGAACCCGTGCTTCGTGTCGTCCTCCCGCGACCAGATCACTTTGACCGGCGCGCTCGCCGCTTTCGATATCCGCACCGCTTCAGCGACGAAATCCGACTCGAGGCGCCGCCCGAAGCCGCCCCCGAGGAGCGTGGTATGGATGCGGACCTTTTCCTTTGGCAATCCCGCGGCTTCCGCCGCGACCTCCTGGGCTCGGGTTTGATTCTGCGTCGGCGCCCACACGTCGCAGGCATCGGCGCGCACGTGCGCCGTGCAGTTCATCGGCTCCATCGTGGCATGATGCAGAAACGGGACCTCGTAGACCGCTTCTATCTTCTTCGCGGCTCCAGTCAGCGCGGCCGCCGCGTCGCCATCCTTGCGAGCCGTGACGCCGCTCTGACCCCCCAACGCCGCAAGCTTTGCGCGGATGTCGCCGAGGGTGGCGTTCGGTCCTTCGTCCCACGCGATCTGTAGAGCCCGGCGACCCTGAACTGCTTGCCAGTACGTATCCGCGACGACGGCGACGCCACTCTCGGTGCCGACGCCCCATGCGCCTTGCTCACCCATCCACGGCGTGGCGTCGAGCTGCACGACGTGCCGCACGCCCGGCAGCGCCTTCGCGCCCGTCGCGTCGAAGCTCTTCACCTTGCCGCCGAATACCGGCGACCGCTCGATGCTGGCGACGAGCATCCCCGGTACGCGGACGTCGATCCCGAATTGCGCGGTCCCGTTCACTTTCGACGGCGTATCCAGCCGGTGCGTACGGGTGCCCAGCAGGCGGAAGTCCTTCGGATCCTTGAGCGGCGGGTTCTCCGGAACGGGGAGCGTTGCGGCTTTCTGGGCCAGCTGACCGTACGTCAACCGGTGGCTGGTGCCCGAATGGGTCACCGTGCCGTTTTGGGTGCTGCAAGCCGCAGCGTCCGCGCCCCAGGTCTGCGCGGCAGCCGCGACGAGCATGGCGCGCGCGGTCGCCCCGGCTTTGCGCAGGATGTCCCAGGATGTGCGCACGCTGGTGCTGCCGCCGGTCGACATGCGGCGCGACCAACCCGCCGGATTATCGGGCACGGGGCCGATCTTCACTTTCGTCCAATCGGCATCCAGCTCCTCGGCGATCAGCATTGCGAGCGCGGTGTGGTTCCCCTCGCCCATTTCGGATTTGTCGATCGTCAGCGTCACGACGTCATCGGTGCCGACCTGGAGCCACGCGTTGGGTGCGAAGGGCCCGGCGCGGCGCCTGCCGGGAATGCGGAAAGCAATCACGAGTCCAACAGCCCCCGTTACCTGTAGGAAGTGCCGGCGATCCATCAGGCCTCCTTCGCCGCACGATAGATCGCGGCCCGGATGCGCTGGTAGGTTCCGCAACGGCAGATATTGGTCATTGCCGCATCGATATCGGCGTCACTCGGCTGTGTCGTGCGGCTCAGCAACGCAGCCGCGGCCATGATCTGGCCGGACTGGCAGTAGCCGCACTGTGGCACGTCTTCGGCGATCCACGCCTTCTGCACGCGATGCGTGGATGTCGAGCTCAGGCCCTCGATCGTGGTGATGGGTCGTGTGCCGACCGCGGAGACGGGCAGCACGCACGAGCGCACCGCGTCGCCGCCCAAATGCACCGTGCAGGCGCCGCACTGCGCGATGCCGCACCCGAATTTCGTGCCCGTCATTCCAAGATTGTCGCGCAGGACCCACAGGAGCGGCGTGTTGGCGGCAGCTTCGACCGTGCGGCGCCGGCCATTCACCAGGAGGGTGTAGGAAGGCATAAGGCAGTGCCTCAGGAGGAGAGGTAGAAACAAACGTGGCGGCCAAACCGCGAAGGCGCTAGTTAGATGTTCCATGACGACCTACGCCCGCCGCCTCGGCCTGTTTTCGGGAACGATGGCCGTCGTCGGCGGGATCATCGGTGGCGGGATTTTCCGCACGCCCGCCACCGTCGCCGAGCGCCTCGGCAGTCCCGAGGCGGTTCTGTTTGCGTGGGTGCTCGGCGGCGCGATCGCGCTCATTGGCGCGTTTTGTTGGGGCGAGCTGGGACAGCGGCGCCCTCGCGCGGGTGGCGGCTACGTCTACCTGCGAGAGACCTTTGGTCCGCTGTCGGCATTTCTGTACGGCTGGACGCTGGTCCTCGTCATCGCGACGGGCGCGATCGCCGCGGTCGCCGTGACGTTCGCAGACTACACGCTCGCGCTCCTGAACCTGCAACATCGCTACTCGGTGCCTCTGGCCGTTGCGGCGATCGTTTTTCTTGCTGCCATCAACTATGTCGGCGTTCGCCCGGCTGCGATCACACAAAACATCTTCACGATCCTGAAGCTGACGGCGCTCGCGACGCTAGTCGGTGCTGGCCTCTTGCTCGCCGCCCCTTCGCCGCCCTCCGCCGCCCCCTCGCCGCCCTCGGCCGGCCTTGGTGCAGCACTCGTCCCGATTTTGTTCACCTACGGCGGCTGGCAACAGACCAATTTCATCGCCGAAGAGATCATCGAGCCGGAGCGCAATCTCCCGCGCGCGCTGGTCCTCGGCGTGACGATCGTCGTCGTGGTCTACCTCCTCACGAACCTCACCTATCTCCGTGTGCTCGGACACGCGGGGTTGGCGGCCAGCACGGCTCCGGCAGCCGATACGATGCGGGCAGTCCTCGGTCCGATCGGCGGCAAGATCATCGCCGCCGGGATCGCGCTCTCGACGTTCGGTTTTCTGAATCTCGTGGTTCTGGTGACGCCGCGCGTGCTGCAAGCCATGGCCGCCGACGGCGTGTTCTTCCGTCGCTTCGCCGTCCTCCATCCCACCTACCAGACCCCGGCCGCTGCGATCGTCGCGCTCGCCACACTCGCGGTGCTGCTGACGCTGACCGGGACGTTCGGGCAGCTGGTGGATTACGTGACGTTCGGGGATTGGATCTTCTTTGGACTGACGGCGGCGGCGCTGTTCGTGTATCGAAAACGTGACCAGAGTCCAACTCGCAGCTTCCGTGTTCCCACTTATCCCGCCACGGTAATTATCTTCGTCCTCGCCGCGGCATACGTCGTCTTCAGCTCCATCGTGTCGAACCCGCGCAACGCGGTAGTCGGCGTCGGGCTTATTGGACTGGGAATTCCAGCGTTTCTCTATTGGCGGAGCCGCCCATGACTCGGACTTCCTCGGTCGTCGCATGTCTGGCGATGTTGCTCTCCTCCTCTCTTTGGGCACAGCACGAGCACGGTCCCCCCCGCTCGGCCGAGCAGTTGGGGCACGTCGTCTTTCCGGTCTCGTGCAATCCGGAAGCGCAGCAGCGCTTCAGTCGCGCGATGGCGTTGCTGCACTCGTTCTGGTGGGAGCAGGGGCAGGCGGCGTTCCAGGCCGTCGCGGACGCCGACTCGACGTGCGCGATGGCGTACTGGGGAATCGCGCTCAACGCGTGGGGCAATCCGTTTGCGGGAGGTCCCGGAGGCAACGCGGGAAAAGGGGATCCGCTGCGCCGTGGCGCGGCCGCGGCCGAGCGCGCCTCTGCGCTGGGTGCGGGGACGGCACGCGAGCGTGGATTCCTCGCGGCGAGCGCGGCGCTGTATCGCGGCTTCGATTCGATTCCTAACGCGCGACGCCTGCAGGCGTACTCCGACACACTCGCACGCGTCTATCGCGACTTCCCCACCAATACGGAAGTCGCGATCTACTATGCGCTCTCACTGGTCGAGACGGCGTCCAAAACCGACACGACGCTCGCGCGCCAGAGGCAGGCCGCCGCAATCCTGAATCCGTTGTTCCGGCGATTCCCCGAGCACCCCGGCCTCGCGCATTACCTCATTCACGCCAACGATTCGCCGCGGCTCGCGGCGCTCGGCCTCGACGCGGCGCGCCGCTACGCACAGATCGCGCCGTCGGCGCCGCACGCGCAGCACATGCCCTCGCACATTTTCATCCGCCTCGGCCTGTGGGACGAGAGCATCGCCGCCAACCAACGCGCCTTCGAGGCCGGCCTCGACTACGCCCGCGCGCATAACCAACCCGTCGCGCCCGAGCGGCTGCACGCGCTCGATTACATGGTGTACGCGTACCTGCAGGAAGGGCGCGACCGCGCCGCGCGCACCACGATCGACACCGCGCTGGGACTTCTCACGACCGCAACGTCGTCAGACGTGCTGATCGCGAACTACAATCGCGTCGCCATGGAGGCCCGCCTGCCGCTCGAGCGGGGCGACTGGGCCGCTGCGGCGCGCCTCCCGGTTCGCGCCGCCGAGCTGACGATTGGCGCGGCGTTGGACCATTTCGCCCGCGGCATCGGGGCCGCTCGCCAGGGCGATACGGCGGAGGCCAGGCTGGAAATCGCGGCGCTTGTGGCGACCGAAGCCGACATGACGCGGCGCGGCGACACCGAGTGGGCGCGTGTCGTCGCGATCAAACGGCAGGCGGTGACGGCGTGGTCGGAGTTCGCGGCGGGGGATACGGCCCAAGCGCTCCGGGACGCGAAAGCAGCGGCTGATCTCGAGGACGTGACGGAGAAACAGCCGGTCACGCCCGCTGAGCTGCTGCCGGCGCGCGAGCTGGAGGCGGACATGCTGCTCGCGACCGGTCGATACGCGGACGCGCGCGCCGCGTACGAGACCGCGCTGACGCGCGAACCGGGACGCGCCCGGAGCATCTACGGCTCGGCGCGGGCCGCCGAGCTGGCCGGTGACCGCGTCGGCGCACGGCGTCGCTACGACGAGTTTCTGGCGCAGATGAAGTCGGGGGATGGCGACCGCGCGGAGATTGCCCAGGCGCGCGCGGCACTACGGTGAGTCAACCAGTTCCTTGACCCCGTAGTCCGTTCATCCGTCCGCCCGCGTTGCATCGCGACCGCTCGCCAGCGTCCAGCCCGGCGTACAAAAACCCGTCATCACGGTTGCTTCTGAACGCGGTAATGTAGTTGAACCACACCATCCTCGAAGCGATCAATGGAGTGCAAATCCAAGGCCACGTGACGATGACGCGGCGCTATCAATGGGATGCCGTCCCCAATGAATACGGGGGCCACACTGATGACGAACTCGTCGATCGCCTGCGCGTCAAGAAACGAGGCGATGATCTCGCCACCGCCCATCAACCAGATATCCTTGCCGGGCTGCTCGCGAAGACGGCTCACGAATGGGCCGATTGCATCGTTCACGAACTCCACGCCTGACGGGGCGTCGGCTGGCGGCGGATGACGGGAGAAAACGACGTTCCGACTCTGTGAGTCGAACTTCGCCCCCATTCGCCGGCTCACCTCGTAGGTCTTCCGGCCAAGCACCTTCGTGTCAACCGACTTCATGAAGGCGTTCATGCCATAGAAACCCTTTGGTGCTGGGCGGGACGTCAGCCATTCGAGATCGCCGTCGGAACGCGCGATATAGCCGTCTGCGCTGGTCGCGATGTGGACGATGACTTTGCGACGCTTCGTCACGAGGTCGGCAGCGTCAGGCGCGTGTCAGTCCGCACGTTTCGGAGCCAGGCCCAACACGCAGAGGATCACGGCCAAGGCCGCAGCCGCGCACGCTTGCCCAACGTACGACAACCCTGCTTGCTGCACGATCGCCGGGCCGATGTGCGGATCGAGAAGATCACCGAGCTGAATCCAGACCGTGATCGCGATGAGGGCCAGGGATGGAAGGACGAGCCAACGTCGAAAGCGCACGGCCACATGGCCAATCAATCCTAGCGCGGCGGCCCCGCCCCAAATCACCCGGAGGCTGGGTTCCTTGCCCATCATTTCAAGCACGAGGTGCATTGAAGCGTGTCGTGCGGTCTAACGGGATGCGCCCAAGCTGCGGCGCGCTGAAGAAAAACTCATTCCAGAATCTACGCGCGCCGTCATGTTCCGGGAGTCAACGACCGAAGCGTCGGGTTACCGGACCTGTCGTGAGCGTCGTCACTGCGCAGGGTGGTGAGGCAGAGCCATCGTGGCGCACGACCCAGAGGCAGCCCTCTGTCATCGCAGCCCCGTTGCGCCCCAATCCGGCTCGACGGGGCTTTTGTACCTCAGAGGCTGCAACGCCCCAGGACGGTGGGTCGTTCACTTTCATGAGGGGGTTTATGCGCATCACAGGTTGCTTGGCGGCCGCCCTGGCTGCAACGACGTGCGCGACGGCTGTGGCCGCCGCGCAGAACGGTAACGGCGCTCCCAGCGGGACGCACTACAGTCTCAACATCATTGGCGTTCCGCGCGAGAAGAACAGCAATCCAGATTGGGCCAGCGGACACGTCATCTTCGTGAACCTCGGGACGAAGAACGTCACCGTCACCACGAAGATTCTCCTCAGTCAGAGCGCCGCGGCCGGTGTGTTCGAGGTGCTCGACAAGAACGGGACCGATGGGGAGGCGTCCTTCTCGCTCCCGGCACCCGGCAGCTACACCATCTGGGCGCGCGCGCTCGGTACGCCGGGTGGACAGGCCAAGATCACCACGTGCGCGACCGACATCCTGCTTACCAGCGCTGGCGTGATTTGCTCGACGCAGAACGAGGTGTTCGTCCGCGGGACGGGCAAGAGCAGCTTTCGCAACGTGACCGACGCCCTCACCACGATCGTTCTCGATCCGGTCGCCGATGCGGCGGTCGTGACCGCGTGCGGCAGCACGACGGTGAGTCTCTTCGATCCTTGCCTCCAAGGGTTCTTCTGGCAGTACGACAACAACGGGTTGAAGCTGTTACAAGTTCGCTTCTATCCGAAGGGTGCGTAGGTCCTCAGAGAGAGGTTTCGCGAACGAGCCGGCGGACGTGAGTCCGCCGGCCTTCGCGGGCCTGACCGCAACTTCAGGCTTCGAGATACTCTTCGCGGTACATGCGAATCAGCTCGAAGAAATAGCTCAGCGCGAGCGGACCGATGAGCAGGCCGAGGAGCCCGAATTGCGCCACGCCGCCAATCGCGCCGATCAGCGTGATGAGGGGGTGCACCTCGGAGAAACGGCGGTAGATCAGCGGCCGGATGAAGTTGTCCACGCTCCCGACAACGAGCACGCCCCAGATCACGAGCAGGATCGCCGGGACCGGGCGACCCTGCATATACAGGACGATCGCTGCGGGACCCCAAATCATGCCGGACCCCACAACGGGAAGAATCGCGAACGCCATCGTGACGACGCCCCAGAACAGGGCGTTGGGGAGACCAGCGACGACGAACGCCAGACCGAGCAGCAGGCCCTGGATCGCGGCGACGGCGCCCGTTCCGATCACCGTGGAGATGGTGACGTCCTTGAAGCGCTTGCCGAGCTTTTCCGTGTTCTCTTTTGAGAAAGGAATGTAGGGGCGGGCATCGAGCCACATGTCGCCCGGATGCTTCAAGACGTAGTAGAGACCAAAAAACGAAATCGTCAGGTTCAGCGTCAGCCGTGTCGCCGTGCCGACGAGGCCGAACGCGCTCGACCCGATGGCCGCCACGATGCGGCCGCCCGCCTCGGCGATGCGCGGGCCGATGGGAATGCCGCGTATCTGCAGCGTGGAGAAGCGCTCGATGATGGGACTCTGCAAAACGGTCCCCGCGATCTGCTGCGCCTGACCGATGAGGAGCCCAGCGATCAACATGCCGGGCACGACGAGCAGGACGAGGCCGAGCAGTGTGACGACGAGGGCCGCGGCGCCCGACGGCATCCGGTGCCGCACCAACCAGGTGTACAAGGGCGCGAACAGAACGGCCAGAACGGGAATGCCAATGATCCCTGTGCCGTAATCCCACAGAGACCACAGCAGCGCCGCGCCCAGCGCGAAGACGATGAACGCGGCGCGCTGATGTTTGCTGTCGAGGAATGCCATCAGTTATCGGTCATCAGTCATCAACGACCTCCGCGTTCTACGCGAAGCACGCGTGTCAGGGTCTTGCCGTCAATCGTGATCGTGACCAGGTAGTCGCCGGTCGCGACCGGGTTGGGAGGACCTCCAAAGCCTCCAAAACCACCTCCACCAACCGGTGCACGACCAAACGCCTGAGCCACGAAGCCCAGCGCCCCAAAACCTCCACCACCGCCGCCGCCTCCGCCTCCCTGACCAGGTTTGCGTAGCAGGGTGCCCAGCTGCGTCAGAAAAGTCGCGTCAGGCGGTGCATCGCCGGCCTCGCCGCCGCTTTCGCTCCCGGCAGCCGGCAGAGCCGCGCCCGCGGTGGCGGCGCGCGGCGTCGTTTCCCCGGGACGTTCGTTGAACCGTCCCCCTGTAAACGGTGCGCCTCCTCCACCACCTCCACCTCCTCCACCACCTCCGCCGAACCCGAACCGCTGCGCGATGCCTTGAACATCCCCGGCGAGCAACAATCGCTTGATGGGTTCGAGCTGATCGGCGTTGCTGCCGGCCTTCGCGAGCGAATCGAACACGACGTTGATGCGCGACACCAGCCAGGTGCTGTCACGCTTCTGTGAGGGCGAGAGCGCGATGGGCGGCGGAGTCTTGCCCTGGAAATTCCAGACCACGCGATGCAGCCCGGGGCCCGCGGGACCCTGAATCGTGCGGACCGTGTCGCCGCGCACGTCGCGGATCACGATCTGCGTCCGCGCCCGGCGATCGGTGCTGCCGGTCGCCAGGCGATACACGATCTCCGCCCCGTACTGCGGGCTCGACGCCCGGAACGACTTCTGGCCGAGATTGCCGCCGCCCAGGGGCGGCTGGCCGTACTGATACGCCGTCGTCGGCTGGAAGAGATACGCGCCGGCGGCAATCGCGCTGTCATTCAGCTGCTCGAGCGGGGCGATGTTCACGATCCACAGCGCCCGCCCATGCGTCGCCGCGATCAGGTCGCGCTCGCGCGGATGAATCCGGAGGTCGTGCACCGGCACCGTGGGGAAACCGCTCATGAAGCGCTGCCACGAGCCGCCGCGATTGAACGAGACGTAGAGGCCGACGTCCGTGCCGAGGAACAACAGGTCCTTGTTGGTGAGGTCTTCGCGGATCACGTGGACGTAACCCGGCCCGTCGTCTCCCTTCGGGAGATTGCTCGCGATCGAGCGGAACGACTTCCCGAAGTCGGTCGTGACGTACACGTACGGCGCGTAATCGCCGTTGCGGTGATTGTCGAACGTGATGTAGAACGTCGCCGTGTCGAAGCGCGACGGCTCGATGCGGCTGACGTATGTGCCGGCGGGGACGCCCGGGGACCGACCGGTGATGTTGTCCCAGGCGCCGCCGTCGTTCTTCGTGATCCAGACGTTGCCGTCGTCCGTGCCGGCGAACAGCACGCCGGGCCGGAGCGGTGACTCCGCCAGCGACACGATCGTGCAATACGTCTCGGCGCCGGTGACATCCGGCGTGACGCCGCCCGTCGTGCGCGTGCTCACGCGGATCTTCATGGAATCTTTGGTCGTCAGATCCGGCGAGATCGGATAGAGGTCTTCGCCGCGGCGCGTGGACTTCATCACCTTGCTCGCGCCGGCGTAGAAGATCTCGGGATTGTGCGCCGAGATGAGGAACGGTGTGTTCCAGTTCCAGCGGAGGTCGATGTCGGCGGAGTCGGCCTTCTGGCGGGCGCGCAGATCGGCAAGGTGGCGCGCCTGCGCGCCGGTCGCCGGCCTGGTCGTGTCGGGGCGCTCGATCACGATCGAGTCCTCGAACATCTGGTAGCGTGGCCGCCAGTTCGGTTTCTGGAGGTTGGTGCGCTCGCCAGTCGCGAAGTTGAGGCGCGACATGTTACCGCCCTGCGACTCGACGTAGATCGTGTTCGGGTCCGTGGGATCCTGCGCCGTGTAGAAGCCGTCGCCGCCGCCCACGGTGGTCCAATCGGCGTTGGTGATCTCGCCCTGGCGCCGGCGCGACGGCCCACACCACGAGCCGTTGTCCTGATAGCCGGCGCAGACGCTGTACGGGAATGCCATGTCGTAGCTGACGATGTAGGGCTGCCCGATCGCGAAGGTGTTGAGGAAGTCCCAGTTGCCGCCCTTGTCCCACGTCTGCGCCACACCGCCGTCATCGCCGACGACCATATGATTGGGATCGTTCGGATCGATCCACATCGCGTGATGGTCGACGTGAATGCCGACGGTCGCGTTGCCGATCGTCTTGCCGCCGTCATTGGAATAATTCAGCGGCGTCGAGGACCAGTAGACGCGATTGGCGTCCTTCGGATCGACGCGCACCTGTGAGTAATAGAACGGGCGCACGTCGTTGCCGTTCATCTTTTCCCAGGTCGCGCCACCGTCCGCCGAGCGATAGAGACCGGAGGGCCGAGTCTGTGCGGCCTTGCCGGCGCCGCCCCCCCCCTGGGCATTGGCGTTCGTGTCGGCCTCGACCATCAAGTAGATGACTTTCGGATCCGAGGCTGCGATCGCGATGCCGATGCGGCCTTTGGTTGTCGTGGGGAGGCCGCCGGCTTTGACCTCGGTCCACGTCTTGCCGCCGTCGGTCGTCTTCCAGAGCGCGCTGCCCGGGCCGCCACTATTAAGGAAGTAGGGGCCGCGCACGCGCTGCCAACTCGCGGCGAAAAGCACTTCGGGATTCGACGGATCCATCGCGACGTCGACGAAGCCGGCCTGCGGCGAGATGAACTTCACGAGCTGCCACGTCTGACCGCCGTCGGTCGTCTTATAGAGGCCGCGCTCGGGATTTGCCGACCACGGCTGCCCGAGCGCCGCGACGTAGACGATGTTGGGATTCGTCGGATGCACGACGATGCGGCCGATGGCGCCAGACTTCTCCAATCCCACGCGCTTCCACGTGAGTCCGCCGTCGTTCGATTTGAAGATGCCGCACCCCGGCGAGATCGTGTTGCGCGAATCCTCTTCGCCAGTGCCGGCCCACACCTGCGTCGTATCGGATGGCGCGATGGCCAGCTCACCCATCGACACGCACGGGTAATTGTCGAAGACCGGCCGGAACGTCGTGCCGGCGTTGGTCGTCTTCCAGATGCCGCCGGCGGCGGCCGCGACGAAGAAGGTGCGCGACGGGCTGGGAATGCCGGCGACGCTCGACACGCGTCCCGCCATGTTCGCGGGGCCGATACTGCGCCAGCGGAATCCGGCGAGCAGCGTCGAATCCAGGGTGATGCCCCCACCGCTCGGTACGCCCGTCGTGAGGGTGACGTTGGTGGGTGCTTGACGTTGCGGGCGCGGGAGTGGTCTCTGTGCTCGCTTCGCTGCGCTAGTGTCGGTGGAGGATGGTGGAGGTTGTGGAGGTGCTGGAGGATTCTGTGAGGCGAGCGGCGTTGCGACTACGGTGAGGACGGCGGCAACCGCCCACAGGCGCTGGAACATGACAGCCCTCAGTCGATGATGGTGAGTGGTGGAATCGTGCAGCGAAGGGAGTACGAATGGAAGCCTTGCGCCGTTGAATCCCGACAATTAAACTCGGCTTTCGATGGACCCCTCTACAACACAATGCACAAGGATTTTGATCGAATGCGTGGTGTTATCCGGGCAATGGTCGTGCTTGCATGCTTCGCCACCCGGTCCCTTTCAGCCCAAGAACATTTCGAAATTGCCGTCTATCCCTATGCCACGGCGCATCGTGGCGAATGGGAATTGGAGGGCCACCTCAACTTTGCGAGCCGCGGGACGAGCGGGTTCGCGGGGACGGTGGCGCCGACACAGGGCCAGTGGCGCTTCGCCGCCGAGGTCACGCGTGGGATTACAGATCATTGGGAAATCGCCGGCTATGTCCTCGGCGCCCAGGTGCCAGGGATGGGGCTCGAATACGCGGGCTGGCGGTTGCGCTCACGGATGCGTGCGCCGGAATCGTGGAGGCTCCCCGTAAACGTCGCCTTCAGCGCCGAGTATGAGACGACGCGACCGGCGTTCAGCGATAGTCCGCGGACAGCCGAGTTGACAGCCATCTTCGAACGGCGGTTCGGGAGCGTGCAGCTGCTGGCTGATCCCACATTCGAGCGTGACCTGGTGGGGGCTGGGCACGAGTGGGAGTTCGAGCCGCGCGCCCGGCTCGGGGCTGACGTGAGCAAGGGCCTAACGCTGGGGTTGGAGTGGTTCGGGTCGTTCAGCGACGTGACCCAAAGGCACCAGTTCTATCCCACGGCGGATTTGCGGCTGGGCGATGACATGACACTGCACGTTGGCGTGGGATTCGGCGGGATGTCGGCGGGGGATCGGCTGGTGTTCAAGACGGCGTTTGAGATGCCGCTGGGTCGTTAGGCCTTCGTCAGATAGTTCTCGTCCCACGCTACATCGAATAGCCCGTTGCAGCGCTGGCACCGCATCGAGGTGGGCTGGTCGAGCAGCGGAGCGCGCTCGCGGCAGCTGGGGCAGACGGCGTACTGCTGGCCCCAGCTCGAGGGGAAGCGGGGCGCGCTGCGCGGTGCCGACACTACGGTCCACCGCAACGCCGGCTGGGCGGACAACTGGAGGTCCCCCCGCGGCACCGCGAGCGGTTTCCCCTTCACGTTCAGCGTTGCTTCCATCGAGGTGAGCTTGACGACGCGGTACCACGCTCCGCGGCGCAGCGGCAACGGCGCGTTGACCCGGAGGCGGGCCCACTGGAATGCTGGCGTTGGCATTTCAATGAAGAGCGCGCCGCGCGGGCTGAAGTAACGCTGGATTGATTTGAGAAGCCGCTCAGCGCCGCCGGAGTCCTGCCGTAAACGTCAAGGTTTCAACCGTTTCGCGCCGGGTAGCGTCGCGCACCTGCGCCTGATCGATTCCGTACGCCAACGCGAACCAAAACGGCCGCGGTCCCAGGTCGATTGTGACGCCGACCTCGCCACCGCGCGCGCTGCCTGACCCCGGCGGCACGTTGACCTCGAGGCCCATGCCGCGCCACAGCATCGCGTGTCCGCGCACGCCAGTGCCGGCGATCGCGACGTCCGCGCGCCCTCCCAGTTGCCACGTGACCCACCGCTCGGCGCCGACCGGCGAGTCAAAGCGGCGGGCGTGCGGCCCCAGCTGCAGGCTCAGCCACGGCGTGGCGACGAACCGCAGCGCCACCGCCCCCTCCACCAGATCGCGGCCTACCGAGGCCCCGTCCGCCGGCTGGAGCGTGCCTTCGGCATACCGCACCTGGAGCTCCAGGCGGCGGAATCGCACGCTGCCGGCGAAGCCGAGGGCCGTTCCCGCGTCAGTGCGAGTTCGCACGTTCAGCACGAGACCGGCAGCGGTGCCGGTGACTGGCGTCTGTCCGGCAAGGGGAACAGCGGCGAACGCCCACACGGCGGCGAGCAAGAGACGGCGCGTGCTCATGGGTCGCCTCCGCCGCCCTCCAACACGACCGCGCTCCCGCCCCGTATGCGCACCCGCGCGGCGCGCATGCGCCCGGCGTTCTCGCGCGTCACGGCGGCGTCCTGCCGCCGCCACGCGTCGCGGCGCGTCTGATTGATCGCCGCGTTCTCGGGCAGCGGGCGCCCCGCACGCCGCGACAGATAACCCACGAGACCGCTCACGCCGAGTGCGCCGGCCACAGCAAAACGCGTCCCGGAGGCGCGCTCGCCGGGCGCCACCAGGGACGGCAGTGTGAGGGCCCCGGCGGCCAGGAGTGCGGCCCCGCCGAGGGAGCGAAGCCCAGTCTCGCGGGTGGCGCGTTCGGGGAGCAGCGCGCTCAATGGCGGCGGGTGGGGCAGGGTGTCGGGTGCGCTTACCTCGACCCGCAGCGGGACTCTCAGCTTCGCCCCCCCCGCCCCCCCCGCCCCCCCCGCCCCGCCCGCCCCGCCCGCCCCGCGGCTCCCGCGGGAGCTCACGGTGAGCCAGAGCCGGTCGCCTGTCGCAAATGAACCGGTCGAGTCACGCCCATCCCAGCTGACGTCGAGACTGTCGCCGATGGGTCCGGCGTACACGGTGCGCAGCGCGTGGCCATCTTCGCCGCTGATGGCAACGGTCACAGCATGGGGAGTACTCGGGTAGAGCCATGCGACGAGCTTACCTCCAACCCCGAATTCCGTGTCCGCCGGCAGGCGGACGGCGACAATCCTCGTGCTGCTCCGCACGGCGTTATACAGCCGCGTGATCTCAGGGGGAAAGACCAGCGTATCGGGCCGGTGACGTGGTGCCAGGACAACCAGCCGGCGAAACACCGCGATCGCGGAATCGGGCTGCTCGCGGTAGTGCTCGGCGGCCCCGAGGTAGGTGAGCGCCCGCGCGCGCTCGGCGTCGTCGAGCCCGACCGCCAGCGGCGGAGCGAGCACGCGTCGCAACAGGCGCGCCGCCGCGTCGAAGTCGAGATCCCGATAGGCGCGGACGGCGCCGGTCAGGACCTCGCTCGCGCTGCCGTTTTGCGCCCGGAGGGGAGACGCGAGGAGGAGGGCCAGCGCCATCACTCGGACGCTCATCGCGTAGCCGCGAGCGTGATATCCGTCAGCCGCACCGTGCCGCCGGCCGGCACGGTGACCCACCCGCTATATGTCTGGAAGCCCTCGCGCACCAGGAGCAGGTGATGCCGGCCCGGCGTCACGCGAACCCTGACCTGCGGTGTGCTGCCCACCACGCGCCCGTCCACCGACAGCTGGGCCCACGGGCTCGAATTGATGGACAGGTAGCCAATGAGACGGCTTGGTCGTGCGACGATCCGCGCCGTTGGCCGTCGGCGCGCTGGCGGCGGTTCGAATACGTCGTTCGGCTCTGACTGATCAAAGTGACTCAGTGTGCCCGCCACACGCTTGGTGGGGACGCCAGAATCCGCCGGCAGCGCCGCTGGCGCTGGCGGTGGGAACTCGGCCAGGACGCGTTCGTCGTTCGGTTCCCAGCTCCTCAGGATCACGGCGCAGGACACGATGAGCGCGATCCCGATGACCGCGGCGACGACCGCGATGCGCCTCCGGTTGGGTTGCCCTGCCTCCCATTCGTCGCCCAAGAGCAAGGGAACCGGCACGGGGCGGGTCCGCGGCGGGGGCGCGGGCGGCAGCGCGGGCGGGGGGGTCGGCGCCGGTTCGTTGCGTTGTGGCTCGGCAGTCATGGGCCCGCGACCACGTTGAAGGGAGAACTCGTCGCACCGGCAAGGCCAGTGCCCGGGGCCGCTGCCGTCAGTGAGCACCCGGTGCACAGGCCCGTGACGCGCAGGTTGGTGAACGTGCCGACGCCTTTGACCGCGTTCACGCTGGTCGGGCCGCTCAAGCCTCCGGCGACGATGGGCCCTTCGAGCGTGAGGGATATCGGGCCGGAGAAAGAGGTGGCGGTCCCGCCCTGCGCGTCGCGCGCGGTCACCTCAACGGAGAACGTGCCGCTGAGCAAGAGAATCGACGGCGGATTGATCGTGAACGCGAGATTCGTCGCCGGCGGCGGCGGCGGCGGCGGGGGCGGCGGCGGCGGGGGCGGGGGCGGGGGCGGGGGCGGCGTCGGTGGCGCTATGACGGAGATGTCGAACGCGTTACTTGTCGCGTCGCGCAAGTTGCCGGCCGTCGCCGCGAGCGTATAACCGGTGCCGACCTGATCGATGCTCAGATCGCCGAACGTGGCGACTCCGGCAGCCGCAGCCACGGTGCCCGTGCCGCCCAACTGCGCGTTGTGGAGCAGGCTGGCGTCGCGCCCGATCGCCACCGTGATGTTGCCCGTGAACCCTGTGGCGACGTTGCCACCGTCATCCAGCGCCGACACTTCCACCGCCGGAGTGATCGTTTTGTTCTGCGCGGTGGTGGTCGGCTGCACCGTGAACCTGAGCTGTGTCGCCGCGCCCGGCGTGATATCAAAGGCGTCGCTCGTGGCGCCGGCGAGCCCCTGCGCTGTCGCCGTAAGGGTGTAGCTGCCGGTCTTGTTGAGGCGGATGTCCGGAAAGAGAGCGATGCCGCCGCTTGCGGATGCGCTCAGTGTTCCCGCGAGCGCGGCGCCGGCGGGATGGTTGCCCAACGCGATCGTGATCGTCCCGCTGAAGCCGGTGAAGGGTTGGCCGTCGGTGTCCAGCGCGGTGACCTCAACCGCCGGCGTGAACGTCGCGCCCGCAGCGGTGGTGGTCGGTTGCCCCGAGAATGTGAGGCTGCGCGCGGCGGGCAGGATTTGCAGTTCGACCGGCACGTGTAGTGACGCGATGCCCGGGTCTTGCGGGACGATCACGATCGTGTCGCGGTAGATCCCTCGCTCGAGACTGGTGGGATCGAGTGTCAGCCGGATCGTCTCGGGGGCTGAGCCTGGTGCGCCGATCGTGAGCCACGGAGCATTCGCGGCACGGTGCGCGGTCCACGGCGGCGGCGCGTCGCCGCGTGCCGTGGAGAGTACCAGCGTCGCCGCCCGTGTGGCGCTGCTGCCTGCCCGCACCGACTCCACGACCCGAGAAGGCGTGACGCCAATCACTTTGCTGGGGGGCGCGTCGAACAGCTTTCCGACACTACAACCGATGACGAGTGCGAGGCCGGTGAGGAAAGCGAGTCTTCCCAGTTTCGTGCGCATCGAGTGGTCGCTCGCGACCGCACGTTATATACCCGGCGATTGGCGTAGATAGCCGGTGCAGATGTGTCAGACGTGTTGCTGCGGGGCGACGGGTGTGGTGTTGGCGCTACACCCGTCGCTTGAGTCCACTCGATCTCAGCGGCGCCGTGTCGCCGGAGCGGGAGCTGTCGGAAGCGGCGTGTCGCTGTTCCAGATGTCGTCCACCATGAGCCAGCGGCCGTTCTGCTGCGCCCAGCGCACGATGTATTTGCCCGAATCCACGGCTGCCATGCCGGGTGGCAATTTCGCGCCGGCGGGAAAGGCCCAATGCCACCGGCCCGTTTCCACGGCGACGGGTCCACTGCCCACTACTGTCACGGCACGGAGGGTGAGAGTCGGGCGCGGGTCCATCGTATTCATCGTCGCGAAGAACGCACGGATCGCGTCCTTGCCCTTCATCGTGGCCATATTCGGCGGCATCAGCACCGCGTCGACCGCATAGAACTCGGCGATCGAGTCGGCGTGGCCGGTGCTCGTGAGCCGGGGCCATTGGGCGTTGGCTGCGTCGATCGCTTGTTTGGCGGCCGCGGAGGTGTCGGGCGGCTGGCAGGCGAACGCCGTGGCCAGTAGGAACGGGAGATAACGTTGGGCGCGCATCCATGTCTCCGCTGAAGGGAAGGGAGACAATGGAGAGAGTCTAAAGGACGCGCAAGCTCATCCTATTCCGCCACGCCGGCTTCAGACATGCCGAAGTGCTTCACCTTGCCTTGCGCGATCAAGTCCTTGACCGTGCCCGATACGTCCTCGATCGGGACGGTCGGATCGACCCGATGCTGATAATAAAGATCGATCACGTCGGTCCGGAGTCGTTTCAGCGAGCCCTCGACGCTCTGCTTGATGCGCTCGGGGCGGCTGTCCTGCAACTGCTGCCCGTCCTCGTACTTGATGCCGAACTTGGTGGCGATCACCACCTGCGCGCGCATTGGCGCGAGCGCTTCACCGACGAGCGCTCGTGGAGACGCTGCGGTTGTGATGTGGTAGCGGAACGGAGTGGGCCTCCACCATGGCGGGCGGCCTTGTCTTCACAGTAGCATCTCTCGCAGCTTGGCCGCGGCCGGGCCGAGCGGCGTTCCCTCCCGCCTCACGATCAGGATATCCCGCGTCCAGCGCGGCCCGGCGAGCCGCACCGCCACGATCCGCCGGTCTCGCGTGCGGACGGCATGACGCGAGACCAGCGCCACGCCGAGTCCCGCGGCTACGGCTTCTCGAATGGCTTCGGTGCTTCCCAGCTCCATGGCGGGCGTCACCGTGACACGCAGCTCACGTAGATGGCGTTCGGTGACGCCGCGCGTGCTCGAGCCCTCCTCGCGCGTGATGTACGCCTCGCCCGCGATCGCTGCGGCACGCACCGACCGTCGTCGTGCGAGGGCGTGACGTCGCGGAACGATCAACACCAGCTCGTCCTGCAACCACGCTTCCGCCACAAGTCCCGGAGTCAACGGCGCCTCGCCGATCACTCCCAGCTCGACTTCCCCGGCCGCGACCATTTTCTCGATGTCGCGTGTGTCACTGATCCGGAGGCTAACCGTGACATTCGGGTACGCCGCGTGAAACCGGCCCAGCACCGCCGGCAGCAGGTATGTCCCGGGTGTCGTGCTTGCCCCGACCGTCAGGGGTCCGGCGCGCACTCCGCGAAAGTCGGCAGCGGCCCGCGCGGCGCTGCCCAGGAGTCCGAGCGCCTGCCGGGCGTAGGGCTCGAGGAGCCGCGCCGCGGGCGTCGGCCGGATGCTGCGCCCGTGGCGTTCGAATAACGGAACGCCGAAGTGCTGCTCCAGGCCGTGCAGATGTTCCGACACGGCCGGCTGGCTGATGTTGCGCGCCGCGGCCGCTCGGCCCACCCCGCCCTCGTCGAGGACGGCGAGAAACAGGTCCAGCCGATGGAGTGTCAGGCCCGGTTTAAGCATTCACGAAATCCTTATGAATCTTATACAAAAGTTCTAATTGTCCTATGCTACACTCGGGGCGATTGTTGCCAAGGCCACCTACCCCAGGGGAAAGACGTGATCGTCGCAGGCTCAGTCTCCCAGGACGTCGAGGCGCCGCTCGAGAGCGTGATCAAGGGCGAAGTCCTCCGGATGTATCAAGAGGTCGCGCAGAACCCACAAGGAGAGTTTCACTTTTATCACGGCCGTCCCGCGGCGGAGATGCTCGGCTACGCGCCCGAATGGCTCGAGTGCGCGCCGCGCGCCGCGGTCGCATCGTTCGCCGGCGTCGGCAATCCCCACGTCCGCAGCCGGCTGCAGCCCGGCGAGGTGGTGCTCGATCTGGGGAGCGGGGCTGGACTCGACAGCATCATCGCGGCGTGGCAGGTCGGGGGGGCGGGGGCGGGCAAGGTCTACGGCGTTGACGTGAACAGTGACATGCGGAACAAAGCCGCAGCCAATACGACCGCGGCGGGCCTCGCCAACGTGCAGTTCCTCGATGGCCGGATGGAAGACATTCCACTCCCCGATCACGCCGTCGACGTCGTCATCTCGAACGGCGTGATCAACCTGTCGTTCCGCAAGCGCCGTGTCCTGAGCGAGGTGTTTCGCGTCCTCGGCCCCGGCGGCCGGATCTCGATCACCGACATCGTCAGCGCGAAGCCGCTGTCGCAGTCGATCGTGAACGATCCCAAACTGTGGGCCAGCTGAATTGGCGGCGCTCTCCCGGAGGGAGAGATGTTCACATTCCTCGAAGATGCGGGATTCAAGCGGGTGCGCTCGACCATTGTACCGGGCTTCGCATTCCGCAAGGACTCGACCCGCGATGCGGCTGAAGCCTACGGCGTGAAGGCCGTGCTGTTCACGGCGCAGCGACCCGTCCAGTAGAGGAGGCAACCATGGCTACGACGATCACACCGGATGCGTCTGCAGTCGGGGAACGGGATGCGGCGCCGGCGACAAAGCGCGCCCGGCTCGCCATCATCGCCAGCAAAGGCACGCTCGACTGGGCCTATCCGCCGCTCATGCTCGCATTACAGGCGGCGCGCAAGGGTTGGGAGGTCGCGATCTTCTTCACGTTCTACGGGCTGAACATCATTCACCGCCGCAAAGGCCAACGCCTGCAGATCGCACCGCTCGGTAATCCGGCGATGCCGCTGCCGAACATTCTGGGCGCGATTCCAGGAATGACGGCGCTGATGACACGTCTCACGCGCTGGCAGTTCCGCCAGCGCAAGGTGCCGTCCGTGGATGAGCTCCTGCAGAAGGTGATCGATGCGGGAGTGAAGCTGTATCCGTGCGGCTTCTCGATCGACGTCTATGGCTACAAACCGGAGGATTTTGTTCCTGGCTGCGAGAAGCGACTGGGTTCGCCCGAGTTCCTCGAGTTCGCCAAGGATGCCCAGGTGACGCTCTTCGTATGACGAGCGTGCCCATCTCCGTCCCCACGATCTCGGCCGCACAGCTGCGTCAACTGCTCGACCGCGGCGGGGAGGTCACCGTGCTCGACGTGCGCCCGGCTGCCGAGCGCGCCGAGTGGTTCATTCCAGGGAGCGTGCACATCGATGCGTACGACGCACTCCGGCGCGGTGATCCCAACGCATTGGGAGACTTCCGTCCGACCAGCGGCGGGCCCGTCGTGACCGTGTGCGGCGCCGGGAAAACGAGCCTGCTCGCTGCGGAGCGCCTGCGGGCGCGCGGTCTCGATGTCGCGTCGCTCGAGGGCGGCATGCGCGCCTGGAGCCTCGCCTGGAATACGGCGGAAGTGCCCAGCTCGAAGACCGCAGCCCGGATCGTGCAGGTGCGACGCACCGGGAAAGGCTGTCTCTCGTACCTCATCGGCTTCCAGCGCGAGGCCGTCGTGATCGATGCGTCGCTCGACGCGCTGGTGTACCTCGAGCTGGCCGGCCACTGGGGTTGGCGCATCAGGACCGTGCTCGAGACGCACGTGCATGCGGACCACCTGTCGCGCGCTCGCGGCTTGGCGGCCGAGACGGGAGCGACGCTGTTCCTGCCACGGACGGAGCGCGTGTCGTTCGCCCATGAACCGGTAAGCGATGGCGATGTCATCGACCTCGGCTCGAGCCGCCTCAAGGTCCTGCACACGCCCGGCCACACGGCAGAAAGCGTCTGCTACCTCCTCGATGGGTGTACGCTCTTCACGGGCGACACGCTGTTCTTGCAAGCGGTGGGGCGTCCCGATCTCGAAGCGACGCCCGACCAGGCCCGCAACCGTGCGCAGCTGCTGTATCGATCGCTGCGCCGGCTGCTGGAGCTGCCGGGAGAGACGGCGATCCTGCCCGCCCACACGAGCACACCGGTGGCCTTTGATCGGCGGCCGATTGTCAGCACCCTGCAGGAGGTTCGACTCCGGACTCCGCTGCTCCGCGCCGGCGAGAGCGAATTCGTGGACGCGATTCTCAAACGCATCCCGCCCACGCCCCCGAACCATCACCGGATTGTCGCCCTGAACGAAGCCGGCACGTTGCCCCATGGCGATCCCACAAATCTCGAGGCCGGCGCGAACCGTTGCGCCGTTGCCTGAGCTCGGCCTTGGCGCCAACTGGCGCCAGTTCGTGCTGCTCGTCGTCATCAACGCGTTCGTCGGGGCCATGGCAGGCCTCGAGCGCACCGTTGTGCCCCTCATCGCGGGGCAAGAGTTTGGGCTCGCTTCCAAGACGATCGTCCTGTCGTTCCTGGTCAGCTTCGGCATCGTCAAGGCGCTTGCCAATCTGTTCGCTGGGCGGCTCGCCGACCGAATCGGGCGCAAGCCGTTGCTCGTCGCCGGCTGGGTCGTCGCCCTGCCGGTGCCGTGGCTCCTCATCTGGGCGCCGAGCTGGGGCTGGGTGGTATTCGCCAACGTCCTGCTCGGCATCAATCAGGGACTGTGCTGGTCCACGACGGTGATCATGAAGATCGATCTCGTCGGACCGCAGCGACGCGGTCTGGCGATGGGCTTGAACGAGTTTGCGGGCTACGTTGCCGTCGCGCTCACCGCACTCCTCACCGGCTACCTCGCCGCCACGCACGGCTTGCGGCCCGTGCCGTTCTATCCCGGGATCGCGTTTGCCGTGCTTGGGCTCGCGCTCTCGATCTTCGCTGTCGACGAAACGCACGGCCATGCGCGGACGGAGGGGCGCCAGATCGGTAGCACGGCGCACCGGTCCTTTACCGAGATCGTGCTCCTCACGTCGTGGCGCAACCGCGCCTTGTTCGCCGCCAGCCAGGCTGGATTGGTGAACAATATGAACGACGGGGTCGTCTGGGGACTCGTACCGGTGCTCCTCTCCGCGCGTGGCGTGGCACTGGAGCGCATCGGAGCGGTGACTGCGGCGTATCCGCTCGTGTGGGGATTGGGCCAGCTCGCCACCGGCGCGCTGAGCGATCGTTGGGGCCGGAAGTGGATGATCGCCTGCGGCATGTGGGTGCAGGCGGTGGGTATCGCGCTGCTCGCTGTCGGTCCCGCCTTCGGCCATTGGATGGCTGGTGCCGTCGTCCTCGGCATCGGGACCGCGATGGTGTATCCGACGCTGCTCGCCGCCGTTTCGGATGTGGCGCATCCCGAGTGGCGCGCGAGTGCGGTGGGAGTCTACCGGTTGTGGCGCGATGCGGGTTACGCGTTCGGCGCGATCGCCGCCGGGTCCTGGCAGATGCGTTTTCCATCCCGCTGGCGATCGGCGCGATCGCCGGCCTGACGTTGGCGTCGGGGGTGGTCGTCGCGGGCGTCATGAGCGAGACGCGACCTGTGGGCTGACCGCGAATTTCTGCTCGCTCGCGTCGCTCTCTGGCGAGACCTGTTCCCGCAGCCTAAGATCGTACGCGGGAAACCTGTGGAAGACTCACTCGCCCGCCTGCGCGCTGCCCTCGCCGGGCGCTACACGCTCGAACGCGAGATTGGCCACGGTGGCATGGCCACCGTGTACCTCGGGCGCGACGTCAAGCACCATCGCGCCGTCGCGATCAAGGTGCTGCGGCCGGAGCTCGCCGCAGCGCTCGGACCCGAACGCTTCCTGCGCGAAATCGAGATCGCGGCGGGACTCACGCACCCGCACATCCTGGCCCTTCACGATTCGGGGGAAGCCGACGGCTTCCTCTATTACGTCATGCCCTACGTCGAGGGCGAATCGCTGCGGGATCGGCTCGCGCGGGAAAAGCAGCTCTCCATCACCGACGCCATGCACATCGCGCAGCAGGTGGCAAGCGCTCTCGATTACGCGCACACCCATGACGTCGTCCATCGCGACGTCAAACCGGAAAACATTCTGCTCGTCGCCGGGCAGTCCGTCGTGAGCGATTTCGGCATCGCGCGCAGCATCAGCGCCGCGGGCGGCGAGAAGCTCACGGCGACCGGTGTGTCAGTGGGCACCCCGATGTACATGAGCCCGGAGCAGGCCGCGGGGCACGGCGAGGTCGATGGGCGCAGCGACATCTACAGCCTCGGCTGCGTGCTCTACGAGATGCTGGCGGGTGAACCGCCGTTCACCGGGCCGACCGCGGAAAGCGTGCTGCATCAACACCTCGCCGCCGAGCCGCCCCGCATCAGCGCGATCCGGGACGCGGTTCCACTGTCGCTCGCGGCGGTGATCCGCTGCGCGCTCGCCAAAGTACCGGCGGATCGGTTCGCCACGGCGCGGGCTTTTGCGGATGCGCTTCCCGGTGCCGCGGTCCCCGTCCAGGAGCCCCCCTCCGCGCCGCCGGCCGCGGGACGCCGGCTGCGCCGCGCGGTGGTACTCGGCGGGGCGGCCGCGGCCCTTGTGCTCCTCGGGATCGTCGCACGCGACAAGTGGTTCGGCAAATCCACGCCCGCCGCCGTGCAGTCGCTCGCCGTGTTGCCGCTCGCCAACCTCTCCATGGACTCCGCACAAGGGTACTTCGCGGACGGGATGACCGATCTCCTGATCACGCACCTGGCGCGGAGCCCGTACCTGCGCGTCACCTCGCGCACCTCGACCCTCCGCTACCGCGCAGCGGAAAAGTCGATCCCCGAGATCGGGCGCGAGCTCCACGTCGATCTGGTCGTCGAAGGCTCGGTGGTGCGGGAAGGGCAGCGGGTGCGGATCACGGCGCAGCTCATTCGCGCGCCTACCGATGAGCACGTCTGGGCGAACAGCTTCGATGGCGACCTCTCCCACGTCCTAGCGCTGCAACAGGATGTCGCGCATGCCATCGCGGAGCAAATCGGTGTCAAGCTGGCGCCCTGGCACACCGCTGCCGCACCGGCGCCCAATCCGCAGGCGCAGGAAGAATACCTGCGCGGGATCTACTACTACGGCATCGGGGACATGATGAAGAGCGCCGCGGCACTCGAGCATGCGGTGATGCTGGATCCGAGCCATGCCCTCGCGTATGCGGCGCTCGCGCGCAGCTACTACTTCATCGCGTTCTTCGGCGACCTTCCACCCAAGGAGGCCTTCGCACGCATGGAGCGGGCGGCCACACAAGCCCTCGACAAGGACCCGAGTCTCGCGTCCGCGCACGGCTCGCTCGCGCTGGTCAAGCTGCACCGCGACTGGGACTGGGGCGGCGCCGAGCAACACTTCCGGCGCGCGCTCGAGCTGAATCCCAGCAATGCCGATATTCACCACGACTACGCGCATCTGCTCCTGGTCATGCGCCGCGACCGCGAGTCCGTGGCGGAGACCGAGCGGGCCGTTGCGCTCGATCCCTTCAATCCGATGCTCAACGCGTGTCTGGGCTGGCACCGGCTGTTTGCTGGCGACTACGATCACGCGATCGAGGCGGCGACTCGGGCGCTGCAGATTCAACCCGCCAATTTCTGGGCGCGCATGAACCTCGGCTGGGCGTACGAGCAGAAGGCGATGTATGGCGAGGCCGAGACGCAGTTCCAGGCCGCCTCCGAGCAGCAGCCCATGGCCATGGGCATGAGCACGGCGGGGGGGATGCAAGCGACCGCCATGTCCAGCCCGACGTCCATGCAGATGTCGGCCGAGGCCGCCCGTATCGCTGCCACGCGCGCGGATGTGGTCGTGCTGGCGAGCGCGTCACTCGGTCATGCCCTGGCCGTGGCCGGGGATCGGCGGGGCGCGCAGGCGGTGCTGGCGCGACTGCTGCAGCAGCGCGCGCATGGCTACGTGTCGCCCTATGATGTCGCCCTCATCTACGCCGGATTGGGCGACAAGCAGCAGGCGCTCGACTGGCTGCAACGAGCCTACGAGGAGCGATCGAGCCTGCTGGTTTTCGCACTCCGGGAACCGCGGCTCGCGCCGCTCCGCTCCGAGCCGCGTTTCGCCGCGCTGATGCGGGAGTTCGCTGTCTCGCAGTGATGTGCAGGGCGCCCGAGCGCGCCGTTAGGGCTCCCGTGTAAAGACGGCGCGCCAACCGTGATCGAGCGGCACCCAGGTGAAGTGGTTCGGGTCGATCACGGTGAGGGTGAACGATTCCATCAGCCGCCGGTCCGGCTGGGGTGCGGGCAGCGGCGTGAACGTAATGAGCGGCTCGGCCGGACTCGGAGCACCGGTCAGGAGCTGGACGCCGGAGCCGTCGCTGTAGACCGCGGAGCTGTAGAAGCGACCGACGCGCGGGTCAAAGCCGAGGACTCCCTGGCTGTGGCTCGAGTCATCGTGTGTCTCGGTCCACTCGAGGCGGAGATCGTCGTACAGCGCGGCGACGACGCGCGTGCCCGTTGCATCGGGCGGCCCGTCGAAGTTTCCCGCAAACCAGGTCGCGAAGCGCCACCGACCGACGAGTTGGCGGAGCACGCTGCGGGCCGGTTGCAGTGACGGCTGATCCGCGTCCGTGGATGGCGTCGCCGCGGCGGCCCGTGTGGTTTTCGGGCCACCTTGCGCGGCGAGGTGGCTAGCTGGCGCGATCAGGCTCGTGGCGACGAGCGCCAACGCGATATGAATGGAGCTGCGAGAGGTATGCATGCCCGGCTTCAACGCACGGCATATGCCGCGCCTTGTACGCACGGCGCCGAGGTCTCGGCCCATGCGTCTCGCCCGCAATCATGCAGGGTGCGGGGCGTGCGGCGCCTCACGCCGGCGTAGGGGTACCGCACCGGTGTACCTCGGCTACATTTGCCCTGAGTCACAGTAGACCAGCAGTAAGACGGGACGTAGCGCAGCCCGGTAGCGCACCTGAATGGGGTTCAGGGGGTCGCGGGTTCAAATCCCGCCGTCCCGACTGAGTGAAGATCAAGCCCTGCAGCGACTTTCGCTGTGGGGTTTTTTCTTCGCCTGCACCCCGTGTTGTGAGTTTTGTTGTGAGTCCGGCTCAGCAGCTCACAATCCGCTGCGTCGGATGCAACACGACTCGCTTCACTGTCTCGGCATCGGGCTGTTGGTACGAACGAAGCAGCGTCTCTTCGTTCTTCCAGCCCCCGGCTTCCATCACGTCGCGTACCGGGTAGCCCTTCCGTTCGGTCGCCCACTTCCGGCGGATTGAGTGCCACATCACCCACCGTTCGGGCGGCAGCTCCGTGATCTCGTACGCCTTCCGGAGCCACGTGTCAAACAGATGCCGACTGCACGGCTTCGTCTGGTTCTTCGGCGCTCTGAAGACGGGCGTGTTACCGATCGCGCCCTGCGCCCGCCGAGTTGCAGCGAGCGCCTCCTTCACGGGCTCGGTCATCGGGACGGTCTGCTCGAATCCCGTCTTGTCCGTCTCGGCGCGCCAGCGGATGGTGGCGTTCTGAAAGTCAACGTCATCCCACCGCAGGTTGCACCACGCCGAGATACGCCGTCCCGTTCCCTCGGCCACGATCAACGCGAGTTTCAGCAGCGGGTGAATCTGATCCGCCACTGCCAGCAGTCGGAGATAGACATCATGCAGCATCACCGGCCGCTTCGGATTCTTCTCGCGTGGGAGCCGGACGCCGTGGAGCGGGTTTTCCTTCAAGAGTCGCCGCCCGTCCTTTGTCCGTTCCCTCGTGGCCCAATTGAGCGCCGTCATCAGGATCACGAGATCCGATGCGATCGCTTGATCCCGGACCACTTTTCCCGGCTGAACGCGGAGGAGCGAGCCGACTCCTTGCCGCCGAGCTAACACAAACCGCTGCACATCCGATTCGGAGAGCGTTTCCACGTTGCGAGAGCGGCCGAAAAACGTCACGACGCGCTCGAGCGTGCGGGTGTCGGCTTTCCGGGTGCGTGGCTTCTTAGTCGCAAACGCCGGGCTCTGCTTGTACAGCTCTGCCACCATCCCCAGCGTCACGCTGTTTTCATCGAGCGCTTTTTCGTTTGCCAGCAATGCCCGAACCAGCTCGTACCCTTCGCCGATCGCTATCTCCTTGTCGCGATGCTTGAGGCTCTTCCGGTCCTCCTTTCCGTTGACAAACACCGACCGCATGATCGGGCCGCCTGGACGTGCCTCGTAGAGGCGCACGCGCCGGCCTGGTTCACCGATGGACTTCGACCAGCACCGCCTGGACTTCCGGGTCATAGCTTTCTCCGGAGTTGGGCGATGCCCTGGGCATCGGTAACGGGATCATACGGCGGGCCGGCACTCTCGGCAACGCGGTTCAAGTCACCGCGGCGGACGCGGTGGCGGCCCTTCGGGTTGGCGCGACGATCGG
>Ga0209056_10000146_pt1 | contig 74055 bp, 70 predicted proteins | sample GraSoiAngelo_114_FD_185876 | JGI IMG/M metagenome (GOLD analysis project Ga0209056, IMG submission 185876) | Grasslands soil microbial communities from the Angelo Coastal Reserve, California, USA - 14_0903_13_40cm (SPAdes) (version 2) | ecosystem: Environmental > Terrestrial > Soil > Grasslands... | reverse complement strand
CCGCCGCCGGGCGCGTACGAGCGAGTCGCGAGCCGGATCGAGGCCGAATACCCGCGTGTCGGCGTCGTAGAGCGGCAGGCCCCGACCGGTCCCGCACCCAACGTCGAGCGTGCGTCCCCGCGCGCCAGCGACGAGCCGTTGCCGCCAGGGTCCGAGCCCGGCGCGTTCCAGCACCGCGCAGAGCCCGTCGTAGAGCCACGGGATCTGCTCCAGACCACGCACAGGGCCCCTAGCCCTCCGGAAAGACCACGAGGGCGCCCGTGTAGTTGTGGAAGAAGTTCCGGCGGCCGATCGGCGCGAACTCACCGTTACCGAAGAATCCGGCGAGCGGGAATTCGCCGAGCCGCTCACGGATGAGCGTCACGTCGTGATCGGGGACGCCGAAAAGCCCGCGCCCGCGGCCGGCGCAGTCGAAGTAGCAGCCGAAGGCGGGGCGGCGACCGGCCAGGCGCGTCGCCACCTCGTCGAGCATCCCGCGAAGATCCTCCCGCGATGCCTCGGCGTCGCGAATCTGGAACTGGACGGTCTGCCCCACGCGCACGCGCTCGGCGACGGCGACCGCGCCGCTCGACTGATCGGCCCCGATGAGGTTGCGCACGAGAAAGTCGCCGCGCTCGAGCGGAGACTTGGCGGGATCCATCGCGAGACCGGCGAACACGCTGGCCCGCTGAATCCGCGCCTCGGCGCCCGGCAACGAGCGGATCGCCTCGCCCAGCATCTCCAGCGCGGGGCGATTCCCGATCCGCTGGATCACGTTGCCCTCGGCACGCGTGATGACATAAGGCTCGCCGATCGGCGTGCAGCCCTGCGCCACCCCGATGATCGGCCGGAGCCCGGAAAGGGCGACTCCGGCGAGCGCGCCCTGGGCGGCCTCCGTGTTGTAGAGCTCGAACATCGGCGCGCCCGCCGCGACCGCGCCGAGCGTCGGCACGAACCCGAGCCCCTCGTCGAGCTGGGCGAACAGCGCCTCCGGGTTACACCCGACGGCGTCCGGCAGCACGAGAGCGCACCCGCCTTCGGCGACCGTGCCGCCGATCCGCCGCGCCAGCTCCGTGCCGAGGTCGTGCCGATCGCCCTGACGCTCGAACAGGAACGGCGTCGCGACGAGTCGCTCGCTGCGCACCACGAGAACGGCGACCGCCGACTCGTCCTCCACCTCGCGGCGATCGGTCAGGATGCCGGCACCGCTACAGCCGAGAACCGCCCGCGCGCCGGTCACGCGGCGGACGGCATGCAAGAGCTCGTGGGCACGCGGGTAGGTGTCGGCGGTGACGAAGACGAGGGCGAGATCGGCGTGATCGGCGCCGCTCCGCGCGAGCGCTTCGAGCGAAGCCTCGAGCGCGATGTTGTCGGCCGTCCCTCCACTCGCGAGACCCGATCCCGCGGCGATCATCGACTGGACTCTAGCACCTTTGTTGCTACACTTTCGAGGCCGTGGGCCTGACGATCACTCAAGTCGACGCGTTCACCGACACACCCTTCGCTGGCAATCCGGCGGCGGTGTGTCTCTTGCCCTCGGCGCGCGACGACGGCTGGATGCTTCGTCTCGCGCTTCTTCGCGCCGGGCTCCGGCGTGCCCGAAGATCCGGTGACGGGCTCGGCGCACTGCGCGCTCGGCCCGTTCTGGCAGGCACGCCTCGGCAAGAGCGAGCTGGTCGCCTACCAGGCCTCGCCGCGCGGCGGCATCGTGCGGGTCCGCGTCGCGGGCGACCGCGTGAAGCTCTGCGGCAAGGCCATCACCGTCCTGCGCGGCGAGCTGCTATAGCCGGTAGAGCATCCAGTAGACGAGCACGCCCGTCACCGACACGTACAGCCAGATCGGGAGCGTCCAGCGGGCGATCCGTACGTGTCGCGCGAAATGGCCCTGGAGCGCGCGGTAGACGGTGGTGAGCGCCAGCGGAACGATCGTCGCGGCCAGGACGATGTGCGAGACGAGCAGCGGGAAGTAGACGAGCCGGACCCAGCCCTGCCCCCCGAAGGGGCGCGAGCCTGCGAGCGAGTGGTAGGTCACGTACGAGACGAGAAACAGCGTGGAGACGACCAGCGCCGACACCATGCACGTCTTGTGGGCGGTGACCTGCCTGCGGCGAATGAAGATCCAGCCGATGCTGAGCAGCGCCGCGCTCGTCCCGTTCAGACACGCGTTGAGAAGCGGCAAGCTTGCGACGGCGGACCATCCGCCCCTCTCTGGCCGGTGGCCGAGGAGCAGGGAGGCGACGACGAGGACGACCGCCAGGGAGAGCACGGCGATCAGGAGAAGGGCGAAGCGGTCCTTCACGGCGCGGGCTCCTTCGCGGCGGGGGACGATTTCACAGCGAGGTCGCGAAGAAGGCGACCGCGGCGAGCGACATGACGGCCGTCGCCGACCAGCCGAGCACGTTGAGCCAGGGTCCGTTCGCGTGCTCGCCCATGATGGCCCGATTGTTACTGACGAGCATGACGAGCAGCAGAAGCGGCGGCGCCAGGAGCCCGTTGAGAACGGCGCAAAGGAAGAGCATGCGGATCGAGCTGGTCCCGGCGAGGTTCAGCAGCATGCCCGCCGCCACCGCGCCGGCGAAGACCAGGTAGAAACGCCGACCGCGACGCGGCGAGAGGTCGAGCCCTGCGCGCCAGCCGAAGACCTCGGCGACGGCGAAGGACGCCGATCCCGCCAGCACGGGCACGGCGAGAAACCCCGTGCCGATCAGGCCCAGCCCGAAGAGGGCATAGGCCCCGTCACCCGCGAGCGGCCGCAGCGCCTCGGCGGCCTGGCGCGCGGTCTCGATCTCGACCTGGCCGGCGCGATGGAGCGTCGCGCCCGTCGCGAGCATGATGAAGAACATGACGAGGTTCGAGAAGAGCATCCCGGTGGCGACGTCGAGCCGCGCGTCGGCGAGCTCGTGCATCGTCGCGCCACGTCGCTGAGCCACCGAGCGTCGGCCGCGGGCCTTTTCCTCTTCGACCTCCTGCGACGCCTGCCAGAAGAAGAGATACGGCGAAATCGTCGTCCCGAGGACGGCGACGAGCGTCGTGACGTAGAGCCCGTTCCAGCGCAGGCTCGGCACGAGGGTCGCGACGGCGACCTGCCGCCAATCGGGTTTGGCGAGGAACGCGGTGATGACGTACGCAAGCAGCACGGCGGTCAGCCACTTGAGGTACTGGGCGAATCGCGCGTAGGTCATGTAGACGGTGGCGAGGAGAATGGCGAGCCCGAACAGGGGGACGGACACGAGTAACGGCACCCCGGTGAGCATGCGCGTCGCGTCCGCCATGCCCGCGAGGTCGGCAGCGATGTTGAAGACGTTGGCGATCAGCAGCAGCAGGCACGCGACGTAGAGGAACGGGCGCGGATAGTGCCGGCGAATCGTCCCGGCGAGGCCACGGCCGGTGATGAGCCCGATCCTCGCGCAGATGAGCTGCACGGCCGCCATGAGCGGAAACGTCGCGAGCGCCGTCCAGAGCATCCCGTAGCCCAGCGAGGCGCCGGCGACGGAGTAGGTCGTGATCCCGCTCGGATCGTCGTCGGACGCGCCGGTGACGAGCCCCGGGCCCAGGATCCCGAAATAGCGGACGAGCGGATTGTGGCTGTGGCGTTCGCTGTCCGGGAGATTGCTCATGAGGGCCGCATCATTATGCCCTGCACCACCCGCCGCCGGTTCGCTAACATGCCCACCATGGCGGGAAGGCGACCGTGAGCGGATTCGCCGACTACGAGCGGCATGACGCGCTCGGCCTCGCCGAGCTCGTGCGCCGGCGGCAGGTGTCGCCGAGCGATCTCCTGGAGGCGGCGATCGCGCGCGTCGAGGCGCGAAACCCCAAGATCGACGCGGTGACGAGCCGCACGACCCTGGTTCGACCGGAAGCCCGCGCTCGCCTCCTGAGGCGCTTGTCCTACGAGCTCGAGTACCGGACGACGCGCGGCGACGCGGCCGGGGTGAACCGGTAGCCGCCGCCTTCTCGGACGATGAAGCCCGGATGCGGGAAGTGCCCGGCCAGGATCAGCGTGCCGGAGTCGGCGTGGCGCTCGACGAACGCGCGCCGCGTGGTGCGCGCCTGAGCCGGGTCGTAGCAGAAGCGGCTCGACCACTGCGGCTCCGCGACCTGCACCGTCCGGTGCATGAGGTCTCCCGAGAACACACCGCTGCCGGCCGAGGTCGTCAGCCGGACGCAGACGTGACCCGGCGTGTGGCCGATCCATGGCTCGAAGCGGAGATGTTCGTCGACCTTGAAGTCGCTGTCGACGAGGAGCGCCTGCCCGGCCTCGACCACCGGCACGACGCTGTCGGCGATGCACCCCGACGCCTCCTTGCCCGTGTCGCTCTCGTACTTCCAGAATTCCCACTCCGCGCCGGCGATCACGTACTTGGCGTTCGGGAACGTCGGGACCCAGCGCCCGTCTTTCCAGCGCGTGTTCCAGCCGACGTGGTCGACGTGCAGGTGGGTGCACAGGACGAAGTCGACCTGCTCGGGCGTGACGCCGACCGCGGCGAGGTCGGCGAGATACGAGCTCGCGCGCTTGTGCCAGGCGGGCGATCCGGTACGCGTCTTGTCGTTGCCGACGCCCGTGTCGATCACGATGGTGTGCCGCGGCGTCCGCACCACGTAGGTCTGGATCCGCGAGGCGAGGTCGCCGGTCCGCTCGTCGAAGAAGTGCGGCTTGAGCCAGCTGTGATGACGGGCGATCGCGCCGGCGCTCGAGTCGGGGAGCATGGACGCCGTCGGAAACGACGAGCGGTCGATCTCGATCACGCGGGAAATCGTCACGTCGCCGAGCTTCATCGTCTGCATCGGTCCCTCCCGGAGGGTGCGCGATGGTGATAGGGTAGCGGCAAAGGAGGACGTATGCGTGGCGTAGTTTTCCTCGGCAATCGCAAGCTCGAGCTCCGTGAGTTCCCCGATCCGACGCCCGGTCCGGGCGACGTGGTCGTCGCCATGAAGGCTTCCGGCATGTGCGGGAGCGACCTGCACCCCTATCGCTCCGTCGGCAACGCGGCCGCAGCCCTGGGTCTGGGCGGCGGGCGCGGACCATTCGTCGCCGGGCACGAGCCGTGCGGCGTCGTCGCCGAGCGCGGGCCGGGCGTCAACGAGGCGGACGCGCCGACCGGCCAGCGCGTGATGGTCCATCACTACAAGGGATGCGGGCGGTGCAAACACTGCCGCGTCGGCTGGGCGCAGCTGTGCCGGCAGGGCATCGTCGTCTATGGCATGACGGGACACGGCGGCCATGCGCCCTTCATCAGCGTGCCGGCGTACACGCTGGTCCCGCTCCCCGAGCCGCTCGGCTTCGCGGCGGGGGCGGCGATCTCGTGCGGGACCGGCACCGCCTACGGCGCCCTGAAACGGCTCGACGTGTCCGGTCGCGACACGCTCGCCGTCTTCGGCCAGGGACCGGTCGGGCTCAGCGCGACGATGCTCGGGCGCGCGATGGGTGCGCGGGTGATCGCGATCGACGTCGCGCCCGAACGCCTGGCGCTCGCCCGGGAGTTCGGCGCCGAAGCGGTCGTCAACGCGCGCGAGGCCGACCCGGTCGCGGCGCTCCGCGAGCTCACCCACGGCGAGGGCGTCGAGACCGCGATGGACTGCACCGGCAACCCGGAGGCGCGCGTGGCCGCGGTGCGGAGCGCCACCACCTGGGGCCGTGTCGCCTTCGTCGGCGAGGGCAACACGACGACCTTCGATATCAGCCAGGACATGATCCGTCGACAGCTCACGATCCACGCCTCGTGGACCTTCTCGAGCATCGGCCAGGCGGAGTGCGCCCGCTTCATCGCCGACCGTCGGATACCCCTCGACCGCCTCCTGACCCATCGCTTCACGCTCGACCAGGCGGACGAGGCCTACCGGCTCTTCGACACGCAGACGACGGGCAAGGGCTTCTTCGAGTTCGCTTAGCGTGGACGCGCGACGCCGACGGCGGCACGCGCCGTCGGCGCTCGCGGCGATCGGCGCGGACTAGTGCGGCAGGATCTTCAAGATGGGCTCGAGGTTCTTGGGGTCGGGCTTGAGCTTGCCCACGCCGTAGCTGCGGACCGCCTCGACGACGGCGTCGTTGACCGGCGTCTTCACGCCCCGGCGCCGCCCCTGCTCGCAGACGTAGCCGTTGAGGTAGTCGATCTCGGTGCGGCGCCCGCGCATCACGTCCTGCAGGAGTGAGGGCCGCCCGCCGCCACGCCGCTGGCCCTCGGCCGCGACGTCCGCCTCGACCTCGGCGAACCCGCGCCCCTCGGACGCGTCCACGAACCGCTGCGCGACGATGCCATAGATCGGCTCGACCTCGTAGCCGCAGGCACGTCCCACCTTCACGGCCTCGCCGCCGACGAAGATCGCGATGCGCCGCGGCCCGGGCTGGGTGCGCACCTCGGCGGTGCCGAGCCCCGAGAGCCCGGCCAGCGGGTTCGCCATGCAGTTCACCGCGAGCTTCGACCACCGCTCGCCGAAGAGATTCGTCGTGACCTTGGACACCGCCACGTCGTTCATGACCTTGACCAGCTCGCGGGCCCGCTCGGTGTCCTTGCCGTCCAGCTCGCCGATCTTGAACCCGATCGCGCCGGTGTCGGTGCGCATCGCGTGGCCGGGCTCGTACATGCCAGCGCCGATCGTGATCACGCTGCCGAGCGTCCGCTCCCGCCCGGCGATCGCCGCCACGCGCTCGTCGTTGATCCCGTTCTGGAAATCGACAACGACGCCATTCGGCTTTTTGAGGTACTGGATGCCCAGCGACGTCGCCCACTCCGTGTCGTACGACTTGACGGAGATGAAGACCGCGTCGAAGGGCTCGCTGATGGCCTGGGCCTCGTAAATGTGAAGCGCCTTGACGCGGACCGTGTGGTCCCCGCAGGTCCCGCTGAGGCGGAGGCCGTTCTTCCGCATCGTCTCCACGTGCTCCGGCCACTGATCGATGAGCGTCACGTCGTGCCCGGCCTTGGTGAGCATCCCTCCGACGACGCTCCCGATGGCCCCCGCGCCGATGATCCCGATTCGCATGGTCATGGGTCCCCTCCTCTTGGCCCGAGCATGATAACGTGAACGGCCATGACCTACGACTTCGATCGTCTGATCGACCGCCGGCGCACGGACAGCTCCAAGTGGCAGCAGTACGGTCCCGACGTGTTGCCCCTCTGGGTGGCGGACATGGACTTCCGGTCGCCCGAGCCCGTGATCCGCGCGCTGCGCGAGCGGGTCGAGCACGGCGTCTTCGGGTACCTCACGTTCGAGCAGCCGGAATTCCACCAGCTCTTCGCCGATCGGCTACTCAAGCGCTACGGCTGGCGCGTGTCGCCGGACGCCGTGGTGATCATCCCCGGCGTCATCGCGGGCTTCAACGTGGCCGGGCGCGTGCTCGCGGCGCCCGGCGACGGGCTCGTCTTGCAGACGCCGGTCTACCCGCCGATCCTGCGCGCCGCCGGCAACATGGGCCTCACCCGCGAGGAGGCTCCGCTAGCGCGCCGGCCGGACGGAAGCTACGAGGTCGACGTCGACGCGTTCGTCGCGGCGATCCGTGATCGCACGCGCTTCTTCCTGCTCTGCAACCCGCACAACCCCGTCGGCCGGGTCTTCCGGCGCGACGAGCTCCAGCGGCTCGCGGAAGTCTGCCTGCGGCGCGGCCTCGCGATCGTCGCCGACGAGATCCACTGCGAGCTGGCCTTCGCGGGCCACCGGCACATTCCGATCGCGTCGCTCGATCCGGAGATCGCCGAGCGCACGATCACGCTCATGGCGCCGAGCAAGACCTTCAACCTCGCAGGCCTCAAGTGCTCGGTCGCGGTGATCCCGAACGCCGCGCTGCGGGCGAAGTTCATCGCGGCGCGCGTCGACCTCGTGTCAACGGTCAACGTGCTCGGCTACACGGCGGCCTACGCCGCCTACCGCGACGGCCAGCCGTGGCTCGACGAGCTCCTGCGCTATCTCGAGGCCAATCGCGACTTCGTCGTGGACTACGCGCGCACGCGCCTGCCCGGCGTGCGGGTCGCGCCGCCCGAGGCGACCTATCTCGCCTGGCTCGACTGCCGGAACGCCGGCGCGGCCGGCGCCGACCCGTTCACCTTCTTCCTGGACAAGGCGCGAGTCGCCCTGCACGACGGCGCCTTGTTCGGTCCTGGCGGCGAGGGGTTCGTCCGGCTGAACTTCGGCTGTCCCCGCACGATGCTCGTGGAGGCGCTCGATCGGATGCAAGACGCCCTCACGCGCGACCGTCCAGCGCGCGTTTGAGCTGATCGAGATGGTTGTCGTCGTGCCACGCCATCACCGAGAGGAACTGGTCGATCGTCCGCCGCCCGCGGGAGTCGATATGCACCCCGGCGCGCCCCCAGTCACCGGGCTCGAGCCGCCCGAGGAATTCGAGGGTCTCGCCGCGCCGCCGCGTGAACGCGACGAGCGCCACGGCAGCCTGGTTGGTGAGGTACTGCCGCTCCTCCGCCCAGCGGTCGGGGTTGGTGGTGACGAACCGAGGCTCGTTCATCGCCATGATGAGCTTCATCCGATCGAGGAACCACTCCTCGTTGTCGCGCAGGTGGCAGACGACCTCGGTCCCCGCCCAGCTCTTCGGGGCGGGACGGCGCGAGAGGACGGCGTCGGCCACGCCTCGCACCGCATCCGCCAGCTCATCCGGCGTTCGCGCGATCCGCTCCAGCCGTTCCGGGCGGGGGCGCTGCGCGTAGTCTTCGATCGTCGGCATGCGACACCTCCGGCGGCCCCATGGTAGCCGATCGTGGGCGGGTCACCGACGGCGCTCGATCCGCCGGGAGTGATGCGGCCCGGCGCCGCGCGCACATGCCCGAGGGCACCAGCGCGATTCTCGACACCCGCTCGCTTGCGACGGCTCACCGACGCCTCGCGGCGCTGCTGCGCCCCGGGCTGTCGGTGCTCGACGTCGGATGCGGCACCGGCGCGATCACGTACGGCATCGCCGAGACCGTCGGGCCGGAGGGCCGCGTGGTCGGCGTGGACGTCAACGCGTCGATGATCGACAAGGCGCGCGCCGCCTACCGCGGCGTGCCCGGGCTGTCGTTCGAGGTCGCCGACGTCGAAGCGCTGCCGCCCGGCGGCGCGTTCGACATCGTCACCGCGGCGCGAGTGCTCCAGTGGCTCGCCGACCCGGCCGCCGCCCTGCGCTCGATGACGGCGGCGGCGAAATCCCGCGGGCGCGTCGTCGTCCTCGACTACAACCACGAGAAGGCCGCATGGACGCCGGCACCGCCGCCGAGCATGCGCCGCTTCTACGCGGCCTTCCTCCAGTGGCGCGCCGCGACGGGCATGAACAACGCGATCGCCGACCACCTCCGTGACCTCTTCGCGCGCGCCGGTCTCGGCGACATCGTGGCGACCGACCAGCACGAGGTCAGCCAGCGCGCCGACCCCGATTTCGAGATGCGCGCCGGGATCTGGGCCGCGGTCGCCGCCACGCGCGGCCACCAGATGGTCGCCGACGGCGCGATCAGCGAGCGGGAACGGCACGCCGCCGAGACGGACTACCGGGCCTGGCTCCGCGACGGCGCCGATTCGCACGTCCAGTACCTGCTCGCCGTCGAGGGCGTTCGGACCTAGCGCGCCGAGCGCGCCAGCGCGTCCCGTGACGGGGCCGACGGCAGGTCAGCGCTTCAGGTGATACGGCACGTCGGCGACCACGGTGTTCTTCCGGAAGAGCAGCGCCCCCTTGACGAGCAGCGCCGTCTGGTTGTGCAGGACGTGCTGCCACCAATGCCGCGGCAAGAATTCCGGGAGCACGATCGTCACCATCTGGTCGTCGCCGCGCGACTGGATCTGATCGAGGTAGTCGAGCAGCGGCCGCAGGAGCGACCGGTACGGCGACGTCAGGACGACCAGGGGCACGCCGAGTCCCCACTTGCCCCACTTCTCCTCGAGCCGGGCCGTGCGGGCCGGGTCCGTTTCGACATAGACGGCGCGCACCGTGGCCGTCGGAGCGAGCGTCCGGGCGTACTGCACCGCGCGGACGACCCCGCGGTGGACGTCGCCGATCAGGACCAGGACCGTGTGCTGGAACCGGGGCGGCTCGTCCAGGCCCTCGAGCGACAGCTCGCGGGCGACCTCCTCGTAGTGTCGGTGCATGACGATGAAGGTCGCGACCAGGAACGGGATGACGACCACGACGATCCAGGCGCCCTCGACGAACTTCGTGATCGCGAGCGTCAGGAGAACGACGCCCGTCACGGCGGCGCCGACTCCGTTGATCCACACGCGCCAGCGCCAGCCCTTCTCGCGGAGCCGCAGCCAGCGTCGCACCATGCCGCCCTGGGAGATGGTAAACGAGATGAAGACGCCGATCGCGTAGAGCGGCAGGAGCGCGTGCGTGTCGCCCCGGAAGATCACGATCAGGACAATGGCGAACCCGCTGAGAATCAGGATCCCGTTGGAGAAGACGAGCCGGTCGCCCTGGTTGGCGAATTGCCTCGGGACGAAATGATCGCGCGCCAGGATCGACGAGAGGCGCGGGAAGTCGGCGTAGGAGGTGTTGGCGGCGAGAACGAGGATGAGGAGGGTGGAGGCCTGGACCGCGTAATACGGCGCACCGCTGCCCCAGACCCGGCGGGCGATCTTCGACACGACGGTCTCCGGGCCGCCCGGGACGATGCCGAAGTCGTACGCGAGATACGTGATCCCGAGGAACATGGTAATCGAGATGGCGCCGAGCCAGGTCATGACGGTCTGGGCGTTACGCCCCTCGGGCGGCTTGAGGGCCTGGACGCCGTTGGACACGGCCTCGACTCCCGTCAGCGCGGTACAGCCGGCGGCGTAGCTCCTCAAGAGAAGGAACAGCCCGATGCCTTCGAGACCCGGCGCATGGGGCTCGTAGGGCGCCTCGGGTAGCCAATCGAAGAGTGCGCCGACCAGACCGTAGGCGATCGTACCGAGAATGCTGACCACGAAGAAGTACGTCGGCGCGGCGAACAATCGGGCCGATTCCCGCACCCCGCGCAAGTTCCCCAGCGCGATGCCCGCCACCGCGAGGACGCTCAGGACGACCCGGTGCTGATGGAGCTGGGGCATCGCTGACGTCAAGGCCGCGATGCCGGCGACGACGGACACGGAAACCGTCAGCACGTAGTCGACCAGCAAGGCGGCCGCCGCGGTCAGCGCCGGGTACCGACCGAGATTGTCCTTCGCGACGAGGTAGGCGCCGCCGCCCTGGGGGTAGGCCGCGACCGTCTGCCGATACGAGGTGACGACGACGGCCAGCAGCGCGGCGATGCCGACCGCCACCGGGAGCGAGTAGCTGAGCGCGGCGCTGCCCGCCAGGACGAGGACCAGCAGGATCTCTTCCGTCGCGTAGGCGACCGACGACAGCGGATCGGAGGCGAAGACCGCGAGCGCGGCAGAATTGCTCAGGCGCTCGTGCCGAGCCTGAGCGAGCGGCATCGGCTTGCCGACCAGCAGGCGCTTCACTAAGGCGAGTCGCATACCGTCGCGCCGACTCTACGCCGCTCCGCGACGCAGCGCGCACTCGAGGGAGATTTTTACGGGTTTTTAACGCCGGCGCCATCCTTCTTGACGCGAGCTTGAGGCCGAACGTGCCACGGTGAGGTTGGTGCTCCGATGTGCGGCGTGACCGAACGCTCCCGAGGTTCGCGGACGACCCCCCGGCCGCAATGGGCCGGGCTCTACGTGCTGGTCATGCTCATGCTGGCCGCGCTGGCGGTGGTCGAGGCGCTCGTGTCGCCGGGCGCCAAGCTCACCATGCTGCGGTGCGGGCTCGTCCTTGGCGGTTTCGGCACGATGGCTCGGTGGACGCGGCGCAACCGCGCCGCGCTCGATCACCTGGACTGGTGCGACTGCGCCAGCGCGCGGGTGACCATGCGCCTGATCCCGTCTCGCCGGGGAGAACCGGTGCGTGCTGCGGACGCGCCGACGCCGGTCGAGGCGACGCTGGAAGAAGTCGCCCGCTAGAGACTCGTCCCCCCCGGTCCCTCAGCTGAGCCAGCGCAGGAGCGCGGTGGCCAGCGAGAGGAAGATCGTCACGCCGAGCACGTCCTGCAAGGCCGTCTCGAAGGGACCCGCCGTGATCGCCGGATCGAACCCGAGGCGCTTGGAGAGCATGGGGATCATCGTCCCGGCGAAGCCCGAGAGGTTCACCGAGGCGAACATCGAGAGGGCGACGACCAGCCCGAAGGCCGGCGAGTGCCAGAGCAGTCCGACAGAGCCGACCACCAGCGCGCACACCCCGCCCAAGATGCTCGAGGTCTGGACTTGCCGGCGGAGCGGCTCCCACCAGCGGCTGAGCTGCACCTGGCCGGTCGCGAGCCCGCGGACCACCATGGTCACGGACTGTAGTCCGGTATTGCCGGAGATCGCCTGGATCACCGGCATGAACGAAGCCAGGAGGATCACCTTGCCGAGCGTCTGATCGAAGTAGTGGATGACCGCGCCCGCCCCCAGCTCGATGGCGAGCGTGGCCATCACCCACGGCAGCCGCATCAGCGCGATCTGCTGCGGTGATCGCCGCTCGAGCTCGGCGGCGTCCGATCCCGCCATGCGGAAGATGTCCTCCGTGGCTTCCTCGCGAAGGATGTCGACGACGTCGTCGACGGTGATGGTGCCGACGAGGCGATGGCGCTTGTCCACCACCGCAATGGCCACGAGGTCGTACTTGGCCACCACCTTCGCGACCTCCTCCTGGTCCGTCTCGGTCGTCACGCTGACGACGTTCTCGTCCCGGATCGCGAACACCGCGGTCGCCGGATCCGCGATGAGCAGACGGCGCAGCGGAACCACGCCCACCAGATGCTGATGGTCGTCCACGACGTAGAGCTCGAAGTTTCGCTCGGTGGAGACCGAGTCGCGGATGTGCTTGATCGCCTGCTCCACGGTGGCGTCGGCCCGGACGGCCACGAAATCCGGTGACATGAGGCGGCCGGCGGAGTGCTCGGGATACTCGAGGATCTCCTGGACGTCTTCAGAGTGCTCCTCTTCCATGAGGTCGAGGATCTTCTCGGCCTCGTCGCTGCGTAGCGCCTCCACGACGTCGGCCGCGTGCTCGGGCGGCATCTCGTCGAGGACGCGCGAGACCTCGACCTCGTCGAGGGCGCGGACGAGAGCCAGCAGCGTGGTGTCGTCCAGCGCCGGGAGTACCTCGCCCGCGCGTTCTGGGGAGAGCCGCCGGAAGAGCGCGACCTGCTTGTCGAGGGGTAGGCGCTGGAGGGTCGCGGCAACGTCCGACGGATGGGCCGCCTCGAGCGCCTGCTCGTCCCGGGCATCCTTGCTACCCTCGAGCAACCGCTCGGCGGCGTCGAGGAGTCGGTCCTGATCGCTCATGATCACAGAGTACGCCGAATGCCTAGCCCGGCTTCATCGCATGGTGACCCCTCGGGCGCTACACTAGGGCCGTGGACACCGACCGGCCCGACCCCGAGGCGCTCCTGGCTCGTGTCAAGGAGGAGGAGGCGCGGAAGCGCCGCGGCAAGCTGAAGGTGTTCTTCGGCGCCGCCGCCGGCGTCGGCAAGACGTACGCCATGCTCGAGGCCGCGCGCGAGCAGCGGGCTGACGGAATCGACGTGCTCGTCGGTTACGTCGAGACGCACGGACGCGCCGAAACGGACGCGTTGCTCGAGGGGCTCGAGATCCTCCCGCTGCGCAGCGTCGAGTATCGCGGCACCGCGCTGCGCGAATTCGACCTCGACGGCGCGCTCGCTCGCCGTCCCGCCCTGATCGTCGTCGACGAGTTGGCGCACACCAACGTACCGGGGTCGCGGCACGCCAAGCGCTGGCAAGACGTGGTCGAGCTCCTCGATGCCGGCATCGACGTCTACACGACCGTCAACGTCCAGCACGTCGAGAGCCTCAACGACGTCGTCGCGAAGATCACCGGCGTCGTCGTGCGCGAGACGGTGCCGGACTCGGTCCTCGAGCAGGCCGACGAGGTCGAGCTGATCGACCTGCCCCCCGACGACCTCCTCGAGCGTTTCAAAGACGGCAAGGTCTACATGCCCGACCAGGCGCAGGAGGCCGTGCGGAATTTCTTCCGCAAGGGCAACCTGATCGCCCTGCGCGAGCTCGCGCTCCGCCGAACCGCCGAGCGGGTGGATGCGCAGATGCGCGTCTACATGCACGAGCACGCGATCGGCAAGGCCTGGCCCACGGCCGAGCGACTCCTGGTGTGCATCAGCCCCGGACCGGAATCAGCCCGGCTGGTGCGGGCGGCCAAGCGGATGGCGGACCGGCTGGGCGCGCCGTGGGTCGCCGCGTACGTCGAAACGCCGGCGCAGCTGCGGCTCCCGGCCGAGGTGCGCGACCGGGTCACCCAGACGCTGCGGCTCGCCGAGCAGCTGGGCGCCGAGACCGTACGGCTCCCGGGAGAAAAAATGAGCGACGCGATCCTGGCGTTCGCGCACGATCGCAACGTGACGAAGATCGTCGTGGGCAAGCCCCGCCGGCAGCTCTGGACGCGCATCCTGATCGGCTCGATCGTCGACACGCTCGTCCAGGGCAGCGGTGACATCGACATCTACGTCATCAGCGCCGAGCGCGAGCAGGGCGTGTCTCCGCCGCTTGTCCGCCGGCGCGCGATTCCGAGCGACTGGGCGCCCTACCTCTGGGCGATCGCCGTCGTCGCCCTGGCGAGCGGCGTCGCGTGGCTGACGCTGCCGTTCTTCGAGCTCGCCAACCTCGTCATGGTGTACCTGCTCGGGATCGTCGTCGTCGCGACACGCTATGGTCGAGGGCCGTCGCTGGTGGCCTCCGTCCTGAGCGTCGCCGCCCTCGACTTCCTCTTCGTGCCGCCCGTCTTCACGTTCGCGGTCTCCGACGTCCGTTACCTGTTCACGTTCCTGGTGATGCTGGTCGTCGGCCTCGTGACCAGTAGTCTGGCGGCGCGCATCCGGATGCAAGCGGACGCCGCGCGCCAGCGCGAGCAGCGGACCGCGGCCCTCTACGCCATGAGCCGGGAGCTGGCGAGCACGCGCGGGGTGGACCAGCTCTTGACGATCGCGGTGCGACACATCAGCGAGGTCTTCCGCAGCCAGGTGGTCGTGCTCCTTCCCGGCCCCGGCGGGACCCTCGTCCCCACGGGCGGCGGACAGCTCGCGCTGGACTCGAACGAGCTCGGCGTCGGGAAGTGGGTGCACGAGCACCATCAGCCCGCGGGGCTCGGCACGGCCACGCTGCCCGGCGCCGCGGCGCTCTATCTGCCGCTGCAGGCGCCGCGCGGACCCGTGGGCGTCCTCGGCATCCGCACCGCCGACCGCCACGCGCTCGACGCGCCCGACCAGCTCCACCAGCTCGAGACCTTCGCCAATCAGACCGCGCTCGCCATCGAACGGGCGCAGCTCGCCGACGAGGCGCAAGAGGCCCAGGTGCGGATCGAGACCGAGCGCCTGCGCAACTCGTTGCTCAGCTCGGTCTCGCACGACCTGCGGACGCCGCTGGCCACGATCACGGGAGCCGCCACCACGATCCTGGAAAGCGGATCCCGGCTGGATGCGCAGACGCGGCAAGAATTGCTCGAGTCGGTGCGCGAGGAGGCCGATCGGCTGAATCGTCTCGTCCAGAACCTGCTCGAGATGACGCGACTCGAGTCCGGCGCGCTTCAGCTCCGCCGCGAATGGCATCCGGTGGAAGAAGTGATCGGCGCGGCGCTGAGCCGTGTCGGCAAGCAGCTCGGCGACCGGCGGGTGGACACGAGCGTGCCGCCGGACCTGCCGCTGGTGCCGATCGATGACGTCCTCATCGAGCAGGTCCTGGTCAACCTCCTCGACAACGCCGTCAAGCACACGCCCCGCTCGAGCCCGATCCGGATCATGGCCACCGCGACCGACCAAGCCGTCACCGTCGAGATCGCCGACCGCGGACCGGGGCTGCCGCGCGGCGAGGAAGACAAGGTCTTCGAGAAGTTCTATCGCGGCCTGCCCGGGAGCGGCCGCGGCGTCGGCCTGGGACTCGCGATCAGCCAGGGCATCGTGAAGGCGCACGGCGGGCGCATCTGGGCTCAGAACCTGCCCGAGGGCGGCGTGGCGTTCCTGTTCACGCTGCCGCTGGCGGGCGCGCCACCGGCCGCCGTGCCCGCCGATGCCTGATCCCGTCGTCGTCCTGATCGAGGACGAGCCACAGATCCGGAAATTTCTGCGGGCGACGCTGGCGGGACAGGGCTATCGGCTCTTCGAGGCGACGACCGGCGCTGATGGCGTGGTGGAGGTGGGCTCGCGCCAGCCCGACGTCGTCATCGTCGACCTCGGGTTGCCCGACATGGACGGCCTCGACGTCATCCGTCGCGTCCGCGAGTGGACCGACGTCCCGGTCATCGTGTTGTCCGCGCGCGGCCAGGAGCGCGATAAGGTCGTGGCACTCGACGCGGGGGCCGACGACTACGTGAGCAAGCCGTTCGGCGCCGGCGAGCTGCTCGCGCGGATCCGCGTGGCGCTCCGCCGCACCGCCGGCGCGTCGCACGAGGCGGATGATGCCGTCTTCAAGGTGGGAGAGCTACGGGTCGATCTCCTGCACCGCCAGGTGCTGGTCAACGGCAAGGAGATCCGCTTGACGCCAATCGAGTACAAGCTCTTGACCATGCTCGTTCGCCACGCGGGCAAGGTCGTCATGTATCAGCAACTGCTTCGCGAGGTGTGGGGCCCGGCGCACACCGAGCAGGCTCACTACGCCCGCGTCTACATGGCCCATCTGCGTCACAAGCTCGAAGCGGAGCCGGCGCGTCCCCGCTACCTCCTGACGGAGCCGGGCGTCGGCTACCGCCTGGCGTCCGAGTAGCCTCCGGGCGTTGCCTTGATACCCGCCCGCACCTTCTCAGCGGAGGACGCGGTCGGCTCGAAGGACCAGCGACTCCGGCAACGTCATTCCGAGCGCTCTTGCGGTCTTGAGATTGATGACGAGCTCAAACCGGGAGGGCTGCTCCACGGGTAAGTCGCTCGGATTCGTCGGGATCAAAATCTTGCCAAGATAGGCGCCCGCGCGGCGATACATGGCGGGAAGGCTTGGCCCGTACGCCAGGAGGCCACCAGCGTCCACGAACTCACTGGAGCCGTAAATCGTGGGTACCTTGGCTCGGCTCGCGAGATCGACGATCCGTGGCAGGTGGTTCAACGTCTCGGGCCCTCCCGGAACGATGATCGCCTCTGCCCGCTCGGCGGGCGGTCCTGCGAAGAGGCTCCCAAGAGCATCCCCCTCTTGAAGGGCATAGGGCTGGATTTTCGCGCCCGTCTTGGCGGCGGCGAGTTGGAGGTTCGTCAATTCCACGCGACTTGCTGGGCCGGCGTGATAGAGGACGGCCACACGCGAGAGTGTCGGACGAAGCTCTTTCAGCACCTTCAACCAACTGCGGGCCAATTCCGTCGACGAATAGGTGACTCCTGTAACATTGCCGCTGGACTCGCCCCGGCGTGCGACGGCGTCCGCCGCCACTGCGTCCGAGCCGACCATGACGATTGGGATCGTGCTCGTCGCTTGCCTCGCCGCCTGGATCGCCTGGTTTCCTACGGCGAACACGATGTCGACTCTGAGCTGTACGAGTTCAGCCGCGAGTTCTTGGAGCCGATCGGCCCGCCCGTCGGCGGACCGGTACTCAAAGGCAACGTCCCGCGGATACCCGACGAGGGCTTGTATGACGAGCTCTCGATAGGGAGCGATGACCCGGCCTGAATCGAGCCAGCCCACCCGGTACGTCTTCCTGCGCAGCTGGGCGTCCGCGGCCGACGTCGCCACCGGCTCGACGCTACCGGACCCCACCGCAGCGGCCCTGGATGGGGGGGGCACCGGCACTGAAGGCGATGTTGCCCGCGACGCCTCTGACGCCGCCCCCGGCGGCATCACTGGCGTGGCCAGCCTACCCGCGGGCTCCGCGCGCGTCTCGGCGGCGGGAGCATTCGGCTTCGGGGGCGTGCGCACCGGCGCTTGCTCTGCAGCTATGGGCGGCGCCGATTGCGCGAGCGGGCGCGGCGAGGGCGGGGACGTCGGCGGCGGTATCGGCCGCGCCGCCGGCGACGGCACGACCGCTGGCGTGACTGGCCCGACCGCGGGCGGCGTGCGAGTCACCGTGACAGGAGCACTCGCAGGGGGACTCGGGGCCAGGCTGGGTTTGACCGGCGCTTGCTGCGCTACAGGCGGCGGCACCGATTGCGCCAGCGGGCGCGGCGAGGGCGGGGACACCGGCGGCGGTATCGGCCGCGCCACCGGCGACGGCACGACCGCTGGCGTGACTGGCCCGACCGCGGGCGGCGTGCGAGTCACCGTGACAGGAGCACTCGCAGGGGGACTCGGGGTCAGGCTGGGTTTGACCGGCGCTTGCTGCGCTGCAGGCGGCGGCACCGATTGCGCGACCGGGCTCAAAACCGACGGCCGCGGCCCGAGCAACCCCCAGGCCACGAGCACGGTGATCGCCGCCACAAGGGCGGCGCCGCCCCCGATCGCGGCTGGTCGCTTCCACCCCGTCGCCGGGCCGTTCGCCTCCACCCAGAGCCCGTTGAGTATCTCGTTCATCCAGGGCCGCACCTCCGGCTCCTTGGCGAGCGCTTGCGTGACGATGCGCTCCACCGAGGCGAGATCGGCGCTTCGGCGGCGCGGCAGGGTCGGGGGTTCCGTAAGGTGCTTCGCAAGGACGGCCTCGCGCGTCGCCGCCTCGAACGGTGGCCTGCCGTAGCACATCTCGTAGAGGATGACCGCGAACGCGTAGATGTCCGTCTTCTCGGTCATCCGAGCCCCACGGATCTGCTCGGGCGCGAGGTATTCGGCTGGCGGCCTCGCGGCGAGGGCACTGTCCAGCGCCGGCGCGTCTCGTAGGCCGGCCAGCTCCACGTCCATCAGCTTGACGCGTCCGTCAGCGAGCACCATCACGTTGCGGGGGCGGAGCCCGCCGTGAACGAGGCCCATGTTGTGAAGCGACTCCAGGGAACCGCCGAGGTCCAGCACCAATCGGCGCGCGGAACCGGCGTCGAGCGGCTTGGTCCCCGACAGCATCGCGCTCAGGCGACGACCCTCGACGAGCTCCATCACCGCAAAGAGCTGGCCGGGCTCGACCTCACCCACCTCCAGCACGCGGACCAGTCCCGGATGGGCCGTCGACCCAGCGATGAGCGACCGGGCCCTGCTCTGGACCGCCCGTGCGACGCTGGGTACGACGGCAAGCCCGCGCGGCAAGAACCGGATCGCGACTCGCTGCGCGGTGACCCCGTCCTCGGCGAGCCACACGGTCCCGAAGGCGCCGGACCCTAGCTCACTGACTATCCGGTAGCGGCCCTGAACGCGCAGCCCAGTCGTAACGCGCTCGTCCGCCCCGACGAGCGGCTCGGCCGGTGGAACCACCTGGCCCTTCTGACCGTCACTACTCATGCTTGATCCCTCGGCGGAGTCTCTGCTCCCCTCCGCCTCCCGCGAGCGGCTCAGAAGGGAATCTTCAGCCGCTGGGCGACGTCACGATGGATGTCGTAGTCAAAGTCGTTCGAAACGACGATCTCCTTGTATTGAATGGATGCGAGGATATCCCGTCCTTCCGGGGCCCAGTTGAGCTTGAGGAGGGCCCGCTGGATCTTCGTGACGACGCTCCGGTAGAGCCGCGGATGAACCGCAAAGGGCTGTGGAGCGACCTCCTCGGTCCGCCCCAGAATGACGAGTCGCTCGCGCTGTGCCGGATCCAGCGCGTTGAAACTCCTGGGCACCCCGCCCGCGGCCGCCGCCTTGCCGTCGAGGACCGCCTGATAGGCAGATTGGTGGGAGCCTGTGTAGATCGTCTCGACCTGATCCGGCGCCACGCCGGCGCGGGCGAGGTAGCCCTGCACGAGGAGCGTCCCGCCGATCGCGTCGGGGGCCGAATAGGCGATTTTCTTACCGAGCAGTTCCTTGGGCGACTTCGCTCCGTCCTCTTTGAGCGTGACGAGCAGACCGGCGATCCGGGTGGTGTCGCGAGCAATCGCCACATACCCGAGCCGCTTGCTCGCCTGGATATAGGTCAGCGGGTTTCCCCACCAGATGTCATACCGTCCTTCGAGGACGCGCTTCTGAAACTCCTCGATCGACGGCGCCGTTTCGAAGGCGAACGCGTGGCCCACCTCGTGGTTGAGATATTGGAAGAAGGGCTGCCACATCGCGCGAACCTTCTCCGGCTCCTGCTGCGGCGCGATGCCGAAGATGATCGGCTCCGCGCCATGGGGGTGAGCGAGCACCGCGGGTGCGGCAAAGAGTACGATAGCTATGCACGCTGTGAAAATCGCCAAAGGACATCCACGCATCGTCGGTCCTCCATAAACATCGCTCACGTTGGCCACCCCACTGCCGAGCGCTTCCAAATCTGGCGCAGCGTCAGGGCCGGAGGTAGATATAGCCGAGCTCCTGGAGCTCCATGATCCGGACGACCCCGCCCTGGGGCAGAATCACCGACTTGGCTGGCAGTTGCTCAGCGGTGATACTGAAATTCTTCATCGTATTCCCGCAAGCGCCGAAGGTCATGCCCTGCCCCTGCAGCATTTCGAGCGTCTGTTGGAGCGCGGGATCCATCGAGCCCTGTACGAACTGCTTCAACGCCGGGCCGAACACCACGAGCTCGAGGGATTCGATATTCTGCCATCCGCCGACGCCGGTCACATGATTTCGGATATTCCCCACGACGAACTTCGCCTTATCAAGGCCCGCGTCGTCCAGCTGGTAGAGGATCCGGTGCTTTCGCGCGTGCTCCTTAAGGTGGGAGGCATCTGCCTGCGCCAGCGCCACGAGGACGATGGCTACCACGAGACCTGGAACCCAGCCGCGCCAGACGCTCATTCACCCTCCTATAGTTAGTCGGCTTAACACTTAGTTAGTCGGCTTAATACTCTCAACTCCCAGGTCGGCAAGATTTGTGCCACCGACGCCGGGCCTTAGCGGGGCGATGGCGCCCACCGCCCACTCGTTACCCACGGCCAGAACTTCTTTCGGTGTGTGCGATTACAGGATGGCCTACGGGAAGGTATCGGGCAGGGATCCTGCCAATCCCTCTCGCCATCCTCGCCGACACCGAAAGTCCCTGCACAAAAAGTGCAAAAACATGCATGTGGTACACGCCACCCTCTCCAGCATCGCCTGCTTGAAGTCCGGAATCGCTCTCGCATCTTCGACGAACAGGCGCTCGTGGTCAAGGTGGTTCGCATCGCCCGTCGACCGTGCGGGGTTGGCCGTCCACGGTTGGCTCCAGGGTTGATTGCAACCTGCTGATTTCGAATCGACCTGACGAGGTCGCCGTGCTCGGGTAGACTCTCGGCTGAGGGACGTTCGGTCGAGCTGAGTCGGTCGCGGGAGGGTGGCGAGCCCACGCCGCGAACCGGATTTGGAGGACGACATGCCCCGTCATGTGAAGGTCGCCGCCGCTCAGATGGGCCCGAACCAGGACGGCACGCCGCGGGAGGCGATCGTCGAGCGGATGCTGGCGTTACTCGATCACGCCGTCACGGAGGACGTCGAGCTGATCGTCTATCCGGAAATGGCGCTGACGACATACTTCCCCAAGCGCATCCGCCAGGACTTCGACCAGTTCTTCGAGACCGAGGTGCCGCCGAAAGCCCTCGAGCCGCTCCTGCGCCGCGCGGCCGAGGCGCGCCTCGGGGTGCACGTGGGCTTCTGCGAGAAGGCCGACGGGAAATACTTCAACACCGCCCTCCTCACCGACCGGGACGGGCGACTCTGCGGGACGTTCCGCAAGATCCATCTGCCCGGCACCAAGGCCCCCGACGGCTTCGCCCAGGTCTACGAGCCCTACTACTTCGCTCACGGCGACACCGGCTATCGCGTCTTCGACGCCGCCGGCGCCCGCGTCGGCGTCGCGATCTGCCAGGACCGCCGGTACCCGGAGAGCTATCGCTCGCTCGCCCTCCAGGGCGCCGAGATCATCCTCATCGGCTACAACACCCCGATCTCGGCGCTGGCGCTCGACCTGAACGAGCTCTGCATGCGCGCCGGCGCCTACGCGAATCTGTGTTTCGTGGTGGGCGTCGCCAAGGCGGGTGTGGAGGACGGCGTCGAGCTGATCGCCGGCTCCTGCATCATCGACCCGCAGGGCCAGGTGCTCGCGCGGGCGGCGACGCGGGGCGACGAGCTCGTGGTGGCGCGGATCGACCTCGACCAGATGGCGCCGCTCCGGAAACGCTGGAACTTCCTCGGGCGGCGCCAGCCCCAGCACTATGGGCTCCTGCTCCAGCCCGTGACCGAGAGGGAGCCAAACCGATGAATGCGTCGGGCGTCGACATCGTTGTCCGCGGTGGGCAGGTCGTCACGGCCACGGACGTCGTCGAGGCGGCGGTCGCGATCCGCGGCGACACGATCGTCGCGATCGGGCCCGAGTCCCTGCTCCCGCCCGCCGGCCGCGTGATCGACGCCGCGGGTAAGTTCGTCCTGCCCGGCCTCATCGACTGTCATCTCCATATCGGGCCCGAGTACGACGACTGGCGGACGGCGCCGATGGCGGCGGCGCGGACCGGGCTCACCACGCTCCTGCCGTTCGTCACCTACGACGAGGGCGAGACGCTGCCGAAGGCGGTCGCGCGGCTGCGCGAGGAGGCGGAGGCGCTCTCCGTCCTCGATTTCGGCTTTCATTTCATCCTGAACCACGAGCCGTACATCCTCGAGGGCATTCCCGAGGCGTTCCGCATGGGCGTCTCGTCGATCAAGCTCTTCATGACCTACAAGAAGCGCGGCAAGCGCATGGTCTCCGACGAGTTCATCGCGAAGACCATGGAGCGACTCGCGGCGCTCGGCGGCCTTTGCCAGCTCCACTGCGAGAACGGCGACGTCCTCTGCTACCTCGAGGACAAGGCGATCGCCGAGGGGCGCACCGCGCCGACCGACTTTCCGCCGACGTGCCCGGACTGGACCGAAGAGGAAGCGATCAACCGCGCGATCCTCATCGGGCGTCTCACCGGGTGCCCGGTGTACGTCGTGCACCTCTCGACCAGGCTCGGGCTCGAGCGCATCAAGCGCGCGCAGGCCGAGGGACAGAAGGTGTGGTGCGAGACCTGCCCGCAGTATCTGCTCCTGACCGACAAGGAGATGGAGCGGCTCGGGCCGTTCGCGAAGATCGGCCCGCCCCTCCGCCCGGCCGACGGTCCGGACCGCGCGGCCCTCTGGCAGGGCTCGGCGCAGGGCTTCATCGCCAACCTCGCCAGCGACCACTCGCCGCGCGTCCCCGCGGCGAAGGAGCCGGGGCGGAAGAATATCTTCGTCGACGCCGCGGGCAAGCCGATCCCGTTCGGCGCGCCGTCCCTCGAGACGCTGGTGCCGCTCGCCTGGAGCGAGGGCGTGGCGAAGCGCGGCCTGCCGGTCACGTGGCTCGCGCGGGTGATGGCCGAGAATCCGGCGCGGGTCTTCGGCCTCTGGCCCCGGAAGGGCGTGATCCGCCCCGGCGCCGACGCCGATCTGACGATCTGGGACCCGGCTCCCGAGTGGACGATCCAGCAATCGCAGCACCTCGGGATCGCCGGATTCACCCCGTATGAAGGCTGGCGCGTGCGCGGCAAGCCATGGACTACGCTGGTGCGCGGCCAGGTGCTGCTCAATCCAACCGGCGAGCTCGAGCAGGAGCCCGGCTACGGCCGGTACCTGCCTCGACACGGGCCGACTCCGCCGATCGCCGGCGCCGTCGTTTGAGCGACTCACGCGCGGCGGACTATCTGGACCGCCTCGCGGCGTTCGTGGCCGCGACGCGCTTCGACAGGCTCCCCGCCGCCACGGTGGCCGCCGCCAAGCTCGTGCTGCTCGACACGCTCGGCGCCATCGTCGCCGGCAGCGCATTGCCCGAGAACGGCAAGCTCGCGCGACTCGCCGCCGCGCGTACGCCCCATGGCGCGGCGACGCTGCTCGGCCACCGCGCCAAGGCCGACCCGTTCTGGGCCGCGCTGACGAACGCAACTGCCGGCGTCGCGCTCGAGGTCGACGAGGGCAGCCGGCTCGGCGGCGGCCACCCCGCGATCCACGTCGTGCCCGGGGCGCTCGCCGTCGCGGAGGAGCGTGGCCTCGACGGCCGGCGGCTGATCGAGAGCCTCGTGGCCGGTTACGAGGTCGGCTCGAGGATCGGCGGGGCGACCACGGTGCGGACGAACGTCCACTCGCACGGGACGTGGGGGACGCTCAGCACCGCCGTGGCCGTCGCGAAGCTCGATGGCGCGCCGGCCGAGACGATCCGTGAGGTGATTAACCTCGCCGCCTCCATGAGCCCGGCGAACACGTGGACTCCAGCGCTGGACGGCGCGACGATCCGGAACCTCTATCCCGGCCGCTCGGCATTCCAGGGAATCCTCGCCGTGGAGCTCCAGCGCTGCGGGTTCACGGGCCTGGACAACGCGCCGTCGGACGTCTACGGCACGATCCTCGCCGACCGGTTCGACCCGGCGCTCGCCGTTGACGGGCTCGACGCGCTCGGGCGCGCCGATTCAGCGCCGGGGGCCCACCGGATCGAGCAGAACTACTTCAAGCTCCACGCGTGCTGCCGGTTCAACCACTTCGCCCTCGACGCCGTGATGGATCTCCGGAGGGCTCACCGACTCGCGAGTGACGATGTCCAGAAGGTCGAGGTCGTCACCATCCCGTTCGTCGTCCGGATGAGCAACCCCGCGCCTACGAATCCGCTCGCTGCCCGATTCTCCATTCCCTGGGCTGTGGCCGCGGCGCTCGTCCTCGGCCGGACCGACCCGGTCGCCTTCGAGGCGGCGACGCTCGCGGATGCGCGCATCCGTGATCTCGCGCGACGCGTGGAGATCGGCACCGATCCGGCGATGTCGCCACGCCGGGCCGACACGCCGACCGCGCGCGTGAGGATCGTGCTGCGCGACGGGCGCTTCCTCGAGAAGACGACGACGGTGGTTCGCGGCGACGCGCTGAGCCCCGTGCCCCGCGACGAGATCACGAGCAAGTTCGTCGCCCTCGCCGCGCCGGTCCTCGGCGAGTCTCACGCCCGCAAAATCGTCGACGCCGTGGACGAAGCCCACGCCCTCGACAACATCCGTGCCCTAACCGCGCTGCTTACCCCCTGAAAGACCGCCGACGGGGGCCGGCTGCGGCGACGTCGGGTGCAGTGTGCCGTAGGGGTCGACAAGGACCCGTTCCCGTCGTCGACGGATCTCCCGCGCCCGGATGGAGCCCAGCCGTTGTGGGTGAGCGGTCGCGTGCCGCGTGGTCCGGTCGACCCCTACGGCATGCTGCACCCCGACGTCGACCGCCGACGGGAGTCGGCCGCCGCGACGTCGGGCGCGTGCCGTAGGGGTCGACAAGGACCCGTTCCCGTCATCGCGTCGACGGATCTCCCGCGCCCGGATGGAGCCCAGCCGTTTGGGGGCAGCGGACGCGTGCCGCGTGGTCCGGTCGACCCCTACGGCACGCGCCCGACGTCGCGGCGGCCGGCGCCCGCTCCGAGCGGAGATTTCGAGAAGAGACCTACGAGCTGCGCGGCGGCCAGGTGATCCCGAGCGCGTCGATCCGCCGCAAACGATCCTGACCGAGCGCGGCGTCGTAGACGTCGGCCAGAGCCTCCGGCGTCCAGCCCTCGCGACTCGTGATCGCGCGAATCGGCGCGGGGTGCGACCAGAGCGCCACCTGGTTGCCGCGCACGTGGAGAATCTGCCCGGTGATGTGGGCCGCGCGGTCGCTCGTGAGAAACGCGACGACGGGCGCGATCGCTTCCGGCGGAGCCGCCGCCTGCGCGCGGCGCCCGTCCGGGAGCCGCTCGGTCATGCGCGTCTCGGCGGTCGGCGAGATGCAGTTCACGGTGACGCCGTATTTCGCCATCGCGAGGGCCGTCGAGCGCGTCAGGCCGACGATGCCTTCCTTGGCCGCCGAGTAGTTCGGCTGGCCCGGGCTGCCCTCGAGCCCGGCGGTGGACGTGAAGGTGACGATCCGCCCGTAGCGCCGCTCGCGCATGTGGCGGGTCGCCGGACGCATGACCGTGAAGTGACCCTTCAGGTGGACGGCGACCACGGAGTCCCACTCTTCCTCGCTCATGTTGAAGATCATTCGCTCTTTGAGAATGCCGGCGCAGCAGACGACGATGTGGAGGTCGCCGAAGGTGTTCAGCGCGGCGTCGACGATCGCCTGGCCCCCGGCCATCGTCGCCACGCTGTCGGCGTTCGCGACGGCCTGTCCGCCGTGTGCCTCGATCTCCTTGACAACCCCGAGGGCGCGCTCGCTCGACGGGTCACGCCCGTCGACCGTGACGCCATAGTCGTTGACCACGACATTGGCGCCCGCCGCCGCCAGGCCCAGCGCGACCCCGCGACCGATCCCGCTTCCCGCGCCCGTCACGACCGCGACCTTGCCGTCCAAGAGACCCATGGTCCGTGCCTCCGCGATAATGTGCTGTCGAGAGACTACCCGATTTCCACCCGCGACGCGACGTGACGCGTCACGCACCCACGCCGATGAGCTTGGCGAGTCGCTCGGGGTCGGCGCTGAGGGCTGCCGACGCGCCGTCGTAGACGATGCGGCCCTTGTCCATGATCACGGTGCGGGACGAGAACGCGAGGGCCACGCGGCTGTTCTGCTCGACGAGCACGATCGAGAGCGCACCCTCCCCGCGCAGGCGCAGCAGCACGGCGGTGAGCGCCTCGACGATCACCGGCGCCAACCCCTCGGTCGGCTCGTCCATGAGCAGCACCGAGGGGTTCGTCAGGAGCGCCCGCGCGATCGAGAGCATCTGCTGCTCGCCGCCGGAGAGCTGGCTGCCCATGTTCGACAACCGCGTTCCCAAATTCGGGAACAGCTCGAACACCCGCTCCTGGGTCCAGTACCCCGGCCGGGCCCCGACCTCCAGGTTCTCGCGCACGCTGAGCGAGGGGAAGATCTCGCGCTCCTGGGGTACCCAGCCGATGCCGTGCCGCGCCCGGCGAAAGACCGGGACGCGATTGAGGCTCACGCGGCCGAGCATCATCTCGCCGCGGTGCAGCGTGGTATGACCCATCACCGTCGCCAGCAACGTGGTCTTGCCCACGCCGTTGCGGCCGATCACGCTGATGCTTTCGCCGGGCGCCAGCGCCAGGTCGACGTCTTCGAGCACGACGGTCTCGCCGTAGCCCGCCGAAACGTGCCGCAGCGCGAGCGCCTCAGCCATGGCCGGCGCGGCCGAGATAGACGGCGCGGACGTCGGCATCGGCTCCGATCTCCCGGGGGCTCCCGGTGGCGAAGACGGCGCCGCTCACCAGCACCGTGATCCGCTCCGCGAATCGGAACACGAGGTCCATGTCGTGATCGATGATGAGCACGGCGATGTCCTTGGGCAGGCCGTCGACGGCGTCGAGAATGATGTGGCTTTCGGCGCTGGGCACGCCGGCCGCGGGCTCGTCGAGCAGCAGCACCTCGGGCTTCAAGCCGAGCGCGATGGCGAGCTCGACCAGGCGCTGGCGGCCATAGGGCAGCTCGGAGATGCGGTGCGCGGCGTCGGCCGTAAGTTTCAGCGTGTCGAGCAGATGCATCGACTCTTCGACCACGTCGCGGCGCCGGCCGGCCGGCCGGAACACGGACGGGGCCGCCCCGACCCGCTCGGCGACCGCGATGTAGACGTTTTCCAGCACCGAGAGGGGGCGGAACAGCCGGTTGATCTGGAACGTCCGGGCGATGCCGAGCTTGACCCGTTCTGCCTGGACGACGCCCGTGATGTCGCGCCCCTTGAGCAGAATCGCACCGGCGGTGGGCCGGAGGACACCGGTCAAGAGATCCACGAACGTGGTCTTGCCCGCGCCGTTCGGGCCGATCAGGGCGTGGCGCGCGCCGGCCTCGAGCCGGAAGTTGATATCGCGCGCGGCGGCCAGCGCGCCGAAGTTTCGGCAGAGCGCGCGGGTCTCGAGGATCGGATTGGTCATGACGCCGCGCCTGGCGCCCGCGGGCGGCGTCATCACGGTCGTTCGCTCGCCTCGGACGGCAGGGCCCCCGCCCCGCGACGTCCTACGGCTCGCACTGCCGCCTCGGCGATTCCCAGGATGCCGTTGCGCGCGAACAGGGCGATGACGACGAGCAGGAGCCCCAGCCCGAGCTGCCAGGCGGTGGGGTAGATCTTCGACAGAACGTGCGACAGCACCATGTAGGCGACCGCGCCGACGAAGGCGCCGTAGAGGCGGCCGTAGCCCCCGAGGACGAGGATGATCAGCACCGTCGCGGCGCGGTCGAGGCCGAGCGTGCCCAGGTTGACGTAGGCGTTCGCCTGCGCCCAGACACCTCCCGCGACGCCGGCGATCGCCGCCGAGACCGTGTAGCAGAGAACGAGGCGTCCCCGCACCGGCGCCCCGACGGCGTGCATCCGCAGCATGTTCTCGCGGATCCCCCTCAGGCTCTGGCCGAAAGGCGAATAGACCAGCGTGCGCACGAAGACGAAGCACACGAAGAGCACGGCGAGGCTGTAGAGGTACTGCGTCTTGGGATAGAGCGGATTGAACTCGAACACGCCGAACAGCGGAGCGATCGGCAAACTGTCGAGACCGTCGAAGCCGCCGGTGTAGTCGTGCGCGAGATTGGCGGCCTCCTCGAGCAGCGCCATGGTGCATAGCGTGAGCATGAGCAGCGTCAGGCCGTGGGTGCGCAGGAGCACCAGACCCGAGCCGAGGCCGACGGCGGCCGCCACCACGGCCGCGAGGATCAGGCCCGAGAGCGGCTCGTTCCAGATTCCGAGCTTGGCCAGCATGCCCACGGTGTACGCGCCGGCGCCGAAGAACGCGGCGTGACCGAGGGTCACGATCCCGGCGTAGCCGAGCACGAGATCGAGCGAGATCGCGAAGAGGGTCGTGACCAGGAGCTCGGTGCCGAAGCCCAGATGCTTCGGGAAGACAAAATAGAACGCGAGAGCGAGGGCCCAGGGAATCGACTCCCACGCCCGCAACCGGTGGCGCGCGGCCAGCGCTGCCGCCGCCGGATGATCGGCCCAGCCCGCCGGCGGTGGAGTCATGTCGCCCTGGCGCCGAACAGGCCCTGTGGCCGCCAGAGCAGGAGGAGAATCGTGAGCACGTAGATGAATGCGCTACCGCCCTGGGGCACGTACTTCTTGAGCACGAAGTCGAGCACTCCGATCAGGAGCGCCGCGTAGAACACCCCGCTCACGCGCCCGAGGCCGCCGACCGCGACCACGATCAGGAAATACACCAGGTACTTCAGCGCGTACTGCGGATCGAGGCCGAGGAACTCGGCGCCGAGGCCGCCGCCCAGGGCCGCCATACCGCTCCCGAGGGCAAACGTGATGGTGAACAGGCGCGCGATGTTGATCCCGAGCGACTCGGCCATGCGCCGGTTGTCGACCGCGGCACGGATCTGCGCGCCGAACCGCGTACGCTCGACGCCGAGCCAGAGGCCGCTCACGATCACGATCCCGATGACGATCAGGACGACGCTGTAGGTGCGGTACCGCATGAACCCGAGATTGATCTGCCCCCGCAGCATCGCCGGGAGCGCCAGCGGCTGATTCTCGGGCCCGACCAGCAGCGTGACCGACGCGATCATCATGAAGACCAGGCCAATCGTGAAGAGCACCTGGTCGAGGTCGGTCGCCCGGTAGAGCCGGGCGTACAGCAGGCGTTCCAGCGCGGCGCTCGCGGCCGCGGTGACGACGAAGCCGAAGACCAGGGCCGTCCCGAACCCGAAGCCCCACTGCTTCATCGCCAGCGCGATCGCGTAGCCCCCGAGCATGGCAAAGCCGCCGTGGGCGAGGTTGACGAAGCCCATCAGGCCCATCGTGACCGAGAGGCCCACCGACACGATGAACAGCACCATGCCGGCGGCCACGCCGCCCAGGAGCATGCTGGCGACGTCGACGCCGAAGATCACGGGGGGCTTGGGGGGCCGTCGAGGCCCCCCATCTTCAGTGTGAAAGCACCCGTCGCGTCGACCGAAGTCAAGGCTGCCCAGGGACCCCGGGGCGCCCGGAGCCCCCCATGTTCATCGAGCCGCGCACGGCCCGATCTTCTGCTCCTTGCAGGCGTCCCTGACCCCGTCGATCTTGCCGATCACCTTCTGGTAGACGCGGCCGTCCTTCATCACCGCCTCGGACAGGTACTCGTTCATGACGATGTCGCGGGTGACGGGGTCGATCATGATGGGGCCGCGCGGGCTCGCGAACTTCCAGCCCTTGAGCGCGTCCAGCGCCGCCTCCGTCTCGATCTTGCCCTTGAGCGTCTGGACCACGTGGACGATGGCCGCCATACCGTCGTAGCCACCGACGGCCATGAAGTCGGGAGTGGCGGTGGCGCCGTACTCCTTCTTCCACGCCTCGACGAAGCGCTTGTTCTCGGGATTGTCGAGATCGGCGTGGTAGTGGTGCATCGTGATGAGGCCCACCGCGGCCGCGCCCATGGCCTGCAGCTTGGTGTCCTGGGTGATATCGCCCGGGCCGATCAGCTTGATGCCGGCGTCCCGCATGCCGAGCGCCGCGTAGGTCTTGACGACCGCGGCCGCATGGTCACCGGCTGGGACGAACACGAAGAAGACGTCCGGCTTCTTGTCCTTGGCGCGCTGGAAGAACGGGGTGAAGTCGGGCACCGCGCCGGCGCCGCCCATCGGAATCTCGTCGATCACCTTGCCGCCCGTGGCTTCGAAGCTCCGCTTGAACGCGGCGAGGCTGTCCTTGCCGGGCGGAAAGTCGGTGTAGCCGACGACGGCGGTCTTGGCGTTCAAGAGCTTGGCCGAGGCCTCGCCCAGAGCATAGCCGGCATGCCACATGCTGAACGAGGTCCGGACGTAGTAGGGCGACATGTTGGTGATGTGCGCCGTGCCCGCGTTCATGATCACCGCGAGCTTCTTGCCGGCGGTCACGATCGGGGCGGACGCGATCGCGTTCGGCGAGTAGATCCAGCCGGCGAGGATGTCGACGTTGTCCTGGGTGAGCAGCTCCTGCACCGCGATCTTGGCGTTGGCGCCGCCGGGATCCTTCACGTCGCGCTTGACGAGCGTGATCTTGTAGGGCCTCACCTTGTCGGCGTTGAGCTTGAGATAGAGCTCCATCCCGCGGTCCACCAGCTGGGCGAACTCGGCGCCGATGCCGGTGTACGGCAGATTGACCCCGACTTTCGCCTCCTGGGCCTGCGCCCACGAGGTGGTCAGGGCAAGCGCGGCGGCAGCGAGCGCGACGATCCGCATCACCATGAGAGTTTCCCCCCGGAGGGTTCGAATTCGGGACTGTCGGTCGCGAGTGATCTGGGGCGAATACTAGGGCAAAAGCCGGAAAGGGTGCAAGTTACGCGGGCGACGCGACGATCACGGCAACTTCACGATCGCGCCGAGTGTGCGATGATCTGGGGGCCAGAGGCCGCGATGAACCACCCGCGCGGCGCCGCATCCTGTGCGACAATGCGCGCGCGCTGTACGGGCTGTGAACGAACCGAAGGAGGACGAGGGTGGCTAAGTTCAAGGTGGTCACACCGAGTGGCGCAAGCTTCTCCGTGCCGGGCGCAGGCTACAAGCTGGAGATGGAGGCCCTGGCTCCGCTCGACGCGGAAATCGTCGAGATCGGGGCGAAGAGCGACGACGACTTCGTCAAGGAAGCCCGCGACGCCGACGCGCTCTACGCGAAGGGGCGCCGTATCACCAAGCGCCTCATCGACGGGCTCGAGCGGTGCAAGGTGATCGCCCTCGGCAGCGTCGGCGTCGATTCTGTCGACGTCGCCGCGGCCACCGCCCGCGGGATCCCCGTCACCAACGTTCCCGACACGTTCATCGAGGAAGTCGCCGACCACGCCATGATGCTGATCCTGGCGACCTTCCGGCGGGTCACCACGATGGACCGGCTGGTCCGAGAGGGACGCTGGGCGGAGGGGCGGCCGCTCCTGTCCCAGTTCCCGCGACTCATGGGCCAGACCCTGGGCTTGATCGCCTTCGGTCACGTGGCCCGGGCCGTCGCGGTGCGGGCGCAGGCCTTCGGCGTGCACATCCTGGCCTACGACCCGTACGTCGAGGAGCTGGTCGTGAGCCAGTACGGGGTCGAGCCGGTGAACCTCACCGAGCTGCTGCAGCGCTCGGATATCGTCTCCATGCACGCCCCGTCCACCACGGACGCCCATCACATGCTGACGGAGCACCACTTCCGGCTGATGAAGCCGGAAGCGATCTTCATCAGCACCGGGCGCGGCCCGACGACCGACGAGCCGGCGCTGATCAAAGCCTTGAAGGAAGGCTGGATCGCTGCGGCCGGGCTGGACGTGCTCGAACAGGAGCCTCCCGACGCGAACAATCCCCTGTTGAAGATGGACAACGTCATCCTCACGCCGCACGTGGCGTCGGCCTCGGCGAGATTCGACCCCGTGCGCAAGCGGCGCGTCGGTCATGAGATCGCGCTGGTGCTGGCCGGCCGCTGGCCACGGAGCTGCGTGAATCCGTCGGTCCTCGAAAAGGGCGACCTCGTGCGGTGGCAGCCGTACTCGATGGAGCGCGGGCCGGGCGCGTAAGGAGGAGCGGGCATGGCGCGCAAGCGACTCGCCCTCAAAGACCCGGGCCGTTTCAGCGACCCGGCGAGCCTCACCTGGGAGCGCTACGTCGCCCTGCAGGCTCGCGAGCGCGAGCGGTACATGGCCGAGCGGACCACCATTCCTCACGACGCGCTGAACTACAAGACCGTGAGCCCGCAATATCTCGAGCGCGCCGTCGATCAGTTCGCCAACAACTACTATTCCGAGCTGTCGGCCACGCACTATGTCGCCACCGCCGCCGCCAACGCGCCGTTCGACGAGTTGAAGAAGTGCGCGTTGTTTCAGCTGGCCGACGAGCAACGTCACCTGGAGATGGACCGGGAGGTGTTCGAGCGGGCCGGGGTCCCCGAGCGCGACTGGCTCGCCGCATGGGAAGCGCCGGGGACCACGTGCCGCTTCTTCCGCCACCTCCTCGAGCTCGAGGACACGATCGAGATCCTCGTGAAAGGGAACTTCGTCGCGGAGGGCGCCGCGGGCCCCGGCACCTTCACCGTCCTCGCGGATGGCGCTGAAGCCCGCGGCGACGTGCTCTCGGCCGTCAACCACCGGGCGCGTATCCGCGACGAGACCCGACACATCAGCTACGGCCGCGCCCTCGTCAAGGCGTTGATCGACGACGATCCGGGAAATCTCGACACGATCCAGACGTGGCAGGACGAAAGCCTGCGCCTGTTCGCCGAGGTGGCCCGTGGGGGCGAGCGCCAGACGTGGTGGGAGGGGTTCCTCGCCTCGTATTACAAGATCGCGCTCCCGCTCGGACTCCGCCCGACCTTCTAGCCATCGAGGCGGGAGCGCGACCGCAACTCTCCGGGACGGTCCCCGGCCCCTGGCCAAGAATCCCCCAGGGCTGACTCCGGATCATCCAGGTCCGGGTCGCCTTTTCGTAATCAAATCCTAGTCTTTTCAGATATTTGCATATCGCCTACCAATGGTATGTCTATTGCTGGAAAGGAGGACAGCCCCATCCGGGCAGACCCTATGCGTGTACTGGTCATCGACGACGATCAGGCGGTCTGCGAGGTCTTCGGAGAGTTTCTCCAGGAGATCGGCCACGAGCCGCTCATCACGCACAACGCCGAGACCGCGCTCGACACCCTGCGCGCCGGACGGCCTGACGCCGTCCTCCTCGACATGTGCCTGCCCGGAATGAGCGGGCTCGAGTTCATGAAGCACGACATGGTCCGGGACCTGCGGGTCCCGATTCTGGTGATCTCGGGCAGGGCGACCGAGAGCCAGGCCCAGGAATGCCTGCGGGCGGGGGCCTTCGACTTCATCGGAAAGCCGGTCGCCCTGCGGCGTTTGCAAGAGGCGCTCGCGTGCTTCGAGTCACAGCCCGAGACTCCCGGCCGGAGCGTCGAGCCCACGACGGACCGCCGGCGCGCGCCGCGGGCGATCCTCGCGCTGCCCGTGCGTGTCCGCGAGCAGAACGGCGCCGAGTGGGAGTCGCAATCGGTCAACCTCAGCGCCTCCGGCATCAAGGTCCAGGCGAACGGCTCGCGCCATTCGGGGGGGACGACGACGCTGTCCATCCGGCTCCCCGACAGCGACGCCCAGCTCGATGTTCCGTCGGTCCTCGTCCGCGCCGACGACGACGGGTACGCGTTCAACTTCGCCGATCGCGATGACGCGCGGCTCCAGCAGCTCGGCGAGCTGGTCCGGCGCGCCGTGGGCGCTCCGACGGTGGACGTCGAGCCCCATGTCCGCATCCTGCACCGCATCGGCGAGGCGATCAGCGCGACCCTCGACGTCGACGAGGTGCTCCGCATCGCCCTGGACGCGCTCACGCACGTCACCGGCCACGAGATCTCGAGCCTCCACCTGCTGTCGCCGGACGGCGCGACGTTGCACCTTCGCGGTGACCGGGGGCTGCGGCCGCGCTTGCGCGAGATCAATCGCGTCCTGCCGACCGGCCAGGGCCTCATCGGAGGAGTCGCAGCGACCGGCACGACCCTGCAGTGGGCGCACGTCAGCGAGTCGGCCGATCTCTTGCCGGCGGCGCGGGCCACCGTCACCGAGGAAGGGATCCACGCGTTCGTGTGCGTGGCGATCCACAGCCGGGGACGGATCCTTGGGGCCCTGTCGCTCGGCCGTCGCACGCGCGAGGCGTTCACGGACTCCGAGATCGCGCTCGTCGAAGCGTGCGCGAACCAGATCGGCCTCGCGCTCCAGAACGCGCAGCTCTACTCGGCGACCCGGCGCCAGCTGGAGGACCTCAAGTCCGCCGAGGCCCAGATCATCGAAGGCGAAAAGCTCTCGACGGTCGGCAAGCTGGCGGCGGGCCTCGCGCACGAGACGCGCAACCGGCTGACGGCCATCCTCGGTCAGGCCGAGCTCCTGCTCATGGGGTCGGACGGTCCCATCAAGACCCGGGAGCGCCTGCACACCATCGTCCAGGAGACGTCACGCGCGGCGCAAATGCTCCAGAACCTCCTGCGGTTCACCGGGCGGCATTCGAGCGAGCGTCACCCCTGCCGCCTGGAGGATCAGATCCAGTGGGTGCTCGAGCTCAAGGGCCACCAGCTCCATCGGGACGGGGTCCAGGTCGTCACGGAGCTCGAGAGCGTTCGTCCGGTCCTGGCCGACGAAGGGCAGATCCAGCAGGTGCTGCTCAACCTCGTGCAGAACGCGCACCAGGCGATGGCCGGGCACGCTGAGCCACGCGTGCTCACCGTGCATCTGTCGGAGACCGATGGGGCGAACGTCCGCCTGGAGGTGCTCGACTCCGGGCCGGGCATCCATCCCGACGTGCTCCCACGGATCTTCGACGCGTTCACGACGACGAAAGCGCCTGGCGAGGGCACCGGACTCGGCCTCTGGGTGTCGTACGCGATCGTCGAGCAGCACCAGGGCTCGCTCCGGGCCACCAATCGACCGGAAGGCGGAGCGGCGTTCGTGGTGGAGCTCCCCGCGACCGCATGACGGGGACGCGATGAAATTCGCGTCCAGGGCGAAATTCAGCGTCGACGAGATCCGCCGCCTCGTCCCGCTGCACTCGTGTCAGTCGCGCGAGGTCTCCGCGGAAGCGGAGGTCGCGCTCCGGTCATAAGCGCGCGCCGAGCCCGGCTTCGGGGGGCCGGCGGCGCGACCTCGCGCCCTCAGCAGGCCGGGCGGCGAAGCACCTCGGGCGAGATCTTGCGCGCCACCAGCTTGCCGTCGCGCCGATCGCCGACGAGGCGGCGGTTCTCCACGACGACGCGGCCACGGACAATCGTGGTGATCGGCCAGCCCTGGATCGTCCAGCCCTCCCAGGGGCTGTAGTCGCTCACGTGGAAGTCCTCCCGCACGAGCGTCTTCTTGATCCCGGGATCGATGATCGCGATGTCGGCGTCGCTGCCGGGGGCGATGACGCCCTTGCGCGGGTAGAGCCCGAGGATCCTCGCGGCGTTCGTGGCGGTGACGTCAGCGAACCGCTCGAGCGACATCCGCCGCTTCACGACACCCTCGGAGTAGACGATGCCCATCCGCGCCTCGGCGCCGAGGTTGCCGCCCGTCACGTTCTCGAGGTCCTGGCCGCGGAGCTTCAGCTCGAGCGACGTCGGAAACTCGTCGGTCGCCGTCGTCGAGATCCCATCGCGCACGAGCCCGTTCCAGAGCGCCGCCTGGTCCTCGGGGTACTTGAGCGACGGGTACGTGTGGTAGCAGAACCCGCGGGGCGACTTGTAGTCCTCGGCCGTGAAGCAGGCGTAGTGGTGGAGGGTCTCGGCGTAGATCGGAAACCCCGCGGCCCGCGCCTCGGCCACCGCGTCCACGCCCTCGCGAGCCGAGGTGTGGACGAAGTAGACGCCGGCGCCGGTGTGGGCGGCCAGCTGGATCGTGCGGCGGAACGCGAGCTTCTCCGAGAGCTTGTTGTGCACGAGCGGCAGCAGCCAGCCGTCCGTCTGCTTCTCCTCGCGGAACTTCTCGTACATGAACTGCACGATGTCGTGGTCCTCGGCGTGAACGACCATGATCCCGCCGTGCGGCGTGATCTTCTCCATCGCCAGCTGGATCCGCCCGAAGTCGAGCCGGTAGGGATGACGCTTGGGGTGCGGCGGCAGCACCTCGACCGTGAACACCTTGAAGCTCGGGAAGCCCGCCTGGATCGCCTCGGGAATCTGGTCGAAGACCTTGAGGGGCAGCGGCCCCTGGAGCGCCACGTGGAAGGAGTAGTCGGCGTAGGAGTTGCCCTTCCAGCGCGCGGCCCGGGTCTCGATGACTTGCTGCACGTCGGTCCCCGGGCGCACGAAGCAGAAGTCCACGTGGGTGGTCGTTCCCCCGAAGACCATCCCTCGCGTGTCCTCCTCCGGTCCGAGCGTGTGGAGGTTCTCCTCCGGCTGCATCGAGATGAAATGCGCGAGGTGCGTGTGCGGCTCGATGCCCCCGGGGACGACGATCTTGCCGGTGGCGTCGATCACCCGGCCCGCCTCGAGCCCGTGCTCGGGCAGGCCGAGGGCGACGATGCGCTCGCCCTCGATGGCCACGTCCCAGGAGCCGACGCCCTGCGGCGTCACGACGTCACCGCCACGAATCAGAAGATCCAGCATGGCTCGTCCTCCCATCACCTCGTCACGGGCTTTGCGTCTCGGCCGCGGGCCAGGGCCCTGCACGACGTGCTGGACGGGTACCATGCGCCGGGGGGTCGGGTCAAGGCGGCGGCGCGCGCCGCCAGCGATCGCCTCCGCTTGACACCGAGCAAGATCGCACTCTATAACACCGAGAAACGACACCCGCGCGATGGAATCCGCGGCGTTCCCTGAGCGCATGGAGGAGGGATCGACACATGGCATTCACGACTCCGGAATCCCGGCTGACGAGCGTGCGAGTGGTCGTCTTGGCCGCCCTGGTCTTCTGGGGAATCCTCGCCCTCGTCGGAGGCCGCGCTGGCGCCCAGGAAGTGCTCACGAACGATAGCGTCGTCAAGATGGTCAAGGCCGGGCTCCCCGACGCCGTCATCATCCAGAAGATCCGGGCTTCGGAGAGGAAGTTCGACACGAGCGCGGACGCCCTCATCAAGCTCAAGGGCGCCGGCGTCCCCGATAAAGTCATCGAGGCCATGGTGGGCGGGCCCGCCGCCGCGCCGCCGTCGGCGGCCGCCCCATCGCACACCGGCGCGGCCGCGGGCGAGCCCTCCATCGCGCACTTGGCCGCCGGGAGCCAGAAGAGGCTGAAATCCGTCATCGGCAACATGGAATTCAAGGTCGAGCCCTTCGGCGGCTCCCGGCATGAAGTCGTCCTGAACGAGCCGCGCGCGCAGTATCGGATCGCCGAGAAGGAGCCGGTCTTCCTCGCGCCAAACGCCGCCACCTACCAATGGGTGCTGGTTCGGCTCAAGCCAGGAAAACGCGACCGGAACCTGCCGATGAACGACGACTCGGGCCATTGGGTCTACGGGGGCGCCACCTATCGGCAAGGCGTGGACTCCAAGTACGCGATCAAGCTCACGACCGAGCCCGCGCCGAACGGTGGCCTCCGGCTCAAGCCCGCAGAGCCGCTGAAGCCCGGAGAGTACGGGCTCGTCGCGGCCAGTCGCGGACAGCTCAACCTCGTCGAGGTGTTCGACTTCGGCGTGGAGTGAGGCGAGCGGACTAGCGGCTCAGGCGAAGATCGCGACCTTCTTCAAGAGCTCGATGTCGTCGAGCGCCATCCCGGCGCCTCGCGCGGCACAGCTCAGCGGATCGTCCGCGACCCGCACCGGCAGCTGCGTCACGTGCTGCAGTAGCCAGTCGATGCCCCGTAGCAACGCGCCGCCGCCCGTCAGGACGACACCCTTCTCGATGATGTCGGCCGCGAGCTCCGGCGGGGTCCGCTCGAGGCACGTACGGACCGTCTCGACGATGGTCATGATGGGCTCGCGCAGCGCCTCACGGATCTCTTCGTCGGTGACCACGAGCGTTTTCGGGACGCCGTCGACGAGGTCGCGCCCCTTGACCTCGATGGAGCAACGCTCGAGGGCGTCCGGATGGGCCGAGCCCAGAGCGATCTTGATCTCTTCGGCGCGACGCTCCCCGACCAGCAGCCGGTAGTGCTTCCGGATGTGCTGGATGATCGCCTCGTCCATCTCGTCGCCCGCGATCCTGACGGAGTTGCAGTACACTGTGCCCGACATGGAGATGACGGCGACCTCGGTCGTCCCGCCGCCGATGTCGACGATCAGGTGACCTCCCGGCTCGTGGATCGGCAGTCCCGCGCCGATCGCCGCGGCGGTGGGCTCCTCGATCAGGTACACCTCCCGCGCGCCGGCCTGGAGCGCGGCGTCGCGTACTGCGCGCTTCTCCACCTGGGTGATCCCCGAGGGTACCCCGACGACGACCCGTGGACGGTCGAGGAACCAGCCACGCCGGCGCCCCGAGATCTTCCGCGCGCGCTCGATGAAGTACTGCAGCATCCGCTCCGTGACGTCGAAGTCCGCGATCACCCCGTCTTTCAGCGGGCGAATCGCCATGATGTTCTCTGGGGTGCGACCGAGCATGGCCTTGGCCTCGTGCCCGACGCCGATCACGGTGTTGTCGGTCTTCCGTATGGCGATGATGGACGGCTCGTTGAGCACGATTCCCTGGTGCCGCACGAAGACCAGGGTGTTGGCGGTGCCCAGGTCAATGGCCAGGTCGGACGAGAAAAGGCCAAATAGACGGTCTGCTAGCATCGTCGCCAAATCTTTAGCAAGACTCGCGCCACACGCGTCGAGCGAGTGAACCCGCTGATTCGACAACTTGTCTGCTGATCGGCCTCTCCCCCGGGGTGATCGAAACGATGACAGTCAGCGACGGCCGGTGGACAGCGGACGGGGCGCCCCGGGGCCGCGGGGCACCCCGCCCGGGCCCCTACACCTTGCCCCAGTAGGGGCGGTCGGCCGGGAAGACGGTCTTGCAGCGGGTCGCGGCGGTCGGACCGTCCAGCGAGTCGGCCGCTGCCCGCCAGACGGCGTAGTGGGGCGCGGCGCGATGCGCTTCGAGCGCGGCCTGGTCCTTGTAGACCTCGAAGAAGTAGTAGGTGTTCTCGTCCTGGTCGTCTTGCAGGACGTTGAACCTGAGGCAGCCGGGCTCGTCCCTCTCGGAACGGAGCGCGTCCACTTCGATCGCCTCGAGAAATCGCTTCCGCTGGTCCGGCTTCACGCGCACCTTCACCCAGATCGCGAGCATGGAGGCCTCCTTGTGCCTGTTGGTAACGCGGATGGTAGCGCGAAGTGGCCGCGAACGCAGGACCAAACCACGGCGCGGGCCGCTTGCCTCTCGCTCGGTCGCTCGCTGGCTCGCGCTGGTGGTCCGCAGTATATTGCCGCTGTCCGTCCGCGCACTCACAAGGAGGTGACGACATGCCCGACGGTTCTCTGCTCGTGAACGAGGCCAAAGCCGCCGATCCGTCGTCCGGCGCCGGATCCGGAAGCGACCGGACCGCTCATGCTCACGGCGGACCGCTGACGCGTCGCTGGACCGAGCAGCGCTGGCTGCTCGACAACACGATCCGCTCGGTCGGGATGGACTGGGATCAGCCGCGGTCCATTTATCTTTCCGTCCCGTGCGGCCCGGAGGCCAACGCCGACTTTGCCGCGATTCGCCAGCGCATCACGAAGCTCGCCGACGCCTCGCCCGCCTTCGAGGCGGTCGCCCGCCGTCGCGAGGCCAAGGCGCAGGCGGCCGAGCAGAACCAGGACCTGGTGACGGCCCGCGAGAACTATTTCATGGCGAGCATCCACTGGGCCGCCGCGCAGTGGCCGATCGACGAGAACAACGAGCCGAACCGGTTCTACAACGGCAGGAAGCGCGAGTGCTATGCGAAGTACGCCAGGCTCGCCGACCACCACGTCGAGGCGGCGTGGATTCCGCTGCCCGGCGGCAAGTCGCTGCCGGCGTGGTTGCACTTGCCGCCCGGCTATCGTGGCGGACGCATCCCCGTCGTGGTGTCGCTCCCCGGCATGGACAGCTTCAAGGAGATCGGCGTCGCCATGTATGGCGACCGGTGGTTGTCGCGCGGCATGGCCGTGCTGGCGCTCGACGGTCCCGGCCAGTACGAGAGCCCGGTGCTCGACATCTACTTCAGCATGCCCGCGTGGATCGCGACCGGCACGGCCGCGGTCGACTGGTTGCTGGCCCGCGCGGAGATCGATCCGGACCGCATTGGTCTGGCCGGCAACAGCTTCGGCTCGTTCTTCGGCACCATCGCGGCCGCCCACGAGCCTCGCATCCGCGCGGTCGCGGTGTCGGCGGTCTGCCACGAGCCGGGCTTTCACACGATCTTCGAAGAGGCGTCGCCGACCTTCAAGATGCGCTTCATGTACATGTCCGGCATCACCGACGAAGCCAGGTTCGACGAGTTCCGCAAGGGCATGACGTGGGAGGGACACGCGCAGAAGATCCGGGCGCCGTATCTGTGCGTCGCCGGTGAATTCGACGAGCTCTCTCCGCTCGAGCACACCGAACGGCTGATGAAGGCTCTCGCGGGACCCAAGCGCCTGGTCGTCTACCAGGACTCGCGTCATTCCGTCGGCAACGTGCCGGCCGCGAACCTCGGCCCGTTTCCGCCGATCCTCGCCGCCGACTGGATGGCGGCCAGCCTCGCCGGCACGTCGTTCCCCAGCGAGAAGTGGTACGTGGAAGCGAGCGGGCGCATCGTCAAGACTCCGCTCTAGACACGAGGCCAACGATGACTGACTATCGCACAGCTCCGCTCCAGTTCCAGCTACGAAAGCTCGGTCACGTCGTGCTCAACGTCACCGATCTCGAGGCGTCGGTACGCTTCTACACGGAAGTGCTCGGCCTGGAGATCAGCGACCGCTACCCGGACAGCATGGTGCCGGGCGGCATGGTCTTCATGCGTTGCAACGCGGACCACCATGGCGTGGCGCTGGTCGGCGGCACGGGGAAGAGCGAGCGCACCAGCCTGAATCACTTTGCCTTCGAGGTGGCCACGCTCGACGAGGTGTTTCGCACGCGAGCCTGGCTGCGCAAGCACGGAGTGCCCATCGTCTTCGAGGGGCGCAGGCGCGCCGGTTGCCAGATCGCCGTGGAGTTCCAGGACCCCGACGGCAACAATCTCGAGATCTACTGGGGCATCGATCAGGTCGGCACGAACGGGTTCGTGCGTCCGGCGAGCGAATGGCGCCAGGCGCGGACTCTGGAGGATGCGGTTGCCAACCTGCCGCCGGGCCAGCGGCTGCCTCTCTTCTCCACGTGAAGGCGCGGAGGCCGCGGCCGTGAGCGACGGAGCCGGGAGCGCCGCGCACTGCCCAGCCTGAACCTGATCGGCCAGTCGCTCCTCGCCGGACTCTTCACGGGCGGTCTCTACGCCCTGCTCGGCCTTGGGCTCAGCCTGACCTGGGGCCTGCTGCGCGTCATCAACCTGGCCAATTTCGCGCTCGCTTTTCTCGGCGCCTACCTGACGTATCAGCTCGCCACCACCCTCGGGCTCGACCCGATCCTGACGCTGGTGCTGATCGCGCCGGGCTTCTTCGCCGTCGGAATCGCGCTCGAGCTCGGATTTCTGCGGTTCCGGATCAACGAGCTCACGTCACTGATCGTGACCTTCGGCCTCACCGTCATCCTCGAAAGCCTGATCCAGTGGATCTGGACCGCCGACTTCCGCCGACTGGAGTGGCCCTATACGCGCGTGTCGCTCCGGCTCGGGACGCTCTTCGTGGGCCTGACCGGGCTCCTCGCGTTCGGCGCCGCCACGCTCCTGGCGCTCGGCACCTGGGCATGGCTCCGCTGGAGCTACCTCGGCAAGGCGGCGCGGGCCAGCGCGCAGGACGGGCCGATGGCGGGCGCGTTCGGCGTCAACCGCCATCGCCTCGCGCTGCTGCTGGCCGGCCTCAGCTCGGCGTACGCCGCCGTCGCAGGGCTCTTCATCGCGCTCAACCACACGCTCGCCCCGTCGCAGATCTACTCATGGATCGGCGTCGTCTTCGCCGCCGTGATCATCGGCCGGCTCGGCAACGCCCTCGGCCTGCTCGCCGCGTCGGTCTTCATCGCCGGCAGTGAGGCGCTGACGATGGCGGTCACGGCGCCGGGCTGGGCGCCGCTCGTGTCCTTCACCCTGCTGATCGTGATCTTGTTGTTGCGGCCGGAGCTGTGAGCGCGCCGCGGCTCCCGCCCGCGCTCGGTGTCGTCGCCGCCGGGCTCGCGCTGGCGCTGGTGCCGGCGCTGAAGCTCCCGGCGTTCTACGAGACGTTCCTTTACCTGGTGTTCTTCTGGGTGTCGCTGGCCACGAGCTGGAACATCCTCAGCGGGTATGCCGGCTACTTCAGCTTCGGCCACGCCGCGTTCTTCGGCGCGGGCGTCTACACCACGGCGACACTCGCGACCGCCCTCGACGTCCCGTTCCTGTGGACGTTGCCGGCGGCTGGGCTGGTCGCGGCGCTGCTCGGGAGCGGCATCGCGGCGGTGGTCTTCCGCGTGCACGGTGTCCGGGGCGAGCTCTTTGGCCTCCTGACACTCGCCGTGACGTTCGTGCTGTCCACGATCGCCCTCAACACCAAGATCGACGGCGGCCCCGGGGTGTTCCTGGCCGCGGTCCCCATCCCGACGCTCTTCGGCGCCCCGGCGACGACGCTCTATCATCTGTCGCTCGCGGTCGCGGTCTTGTCCGCCGTCGCCGCCCTGGCGATCTACCGTTCGCGCTGGGGCATGGGGCTCTTCGCCATTCGCGACGACGAGGACGTGGCCGAGGTTCTCGGCGTCCCGACCTACCGCTACAAGCTCGTCGCCTTCGGACTGAGCTGCTTCATCGCCGGACTGATCGGCGGGATTCACGCGATGTTCGTGACGTACGTGACCGTCGCCGAGACCTTTTCGGTCGGCCTCGCCGTCGACGCGATCATGATGGCGGCCCTGGGCGGCACGCGCTTCTGGTACGGCCCGGCCCTGGGCGCCGTCATCGTCACCTCCCTCACCCAGTCCCTCACCGGCGGGGAGAGCGCGATCCTGAACCGCGCGCTGATCGGCGCGATCTTGATCGTCGTCATCGTCTTCTTGCCGGACGGCGTGGCGGGCGGGCTCCGACGACGCCGGCGGCGCGCGGCCGTCTCGCCCGGGCGAGCGGCCCCAGCCGCGAGAGTGGAGATGCCACGCGAGCCGGCGAGGCCGCAGCCCGCGGCCCCGGTGCTCGCCTGTACCGACGTGAAGAAGGCGTTCCGCGGTCTCCAGGCCCTCGCCGGCGTGACGCTCGAGGTTCGTGCCGGCGAGATTCTCGGCCTCATCGGGCCGAACGGCTCGGGCAAGTCGACGCTGATCAACGTGGTCAGCGGCTATTACCGGAGCGACGGCGGCCGGATCGCGCTGGAGGGCCGTGACATCGCCCGGCTCCGCGCGCACCGGATCGCGGGTCTCGGCCTGGCCCGCACCTACCAGATTCCCCGCTCGTTCCGCCGACTCAGCGTCGTCGACAACGTCGCCCTGGCGGCGATGTTCGGGGGTCGCGGCCTTGGCCGCGAGAGCGGGCGCAGTCTCGCGCGGTCCTGGCTCGCGTTCACCGGTCTCGAGGCCAAGGCCGACGCGCTGCCCGACGAGCTGAATCTGCTGGAGCGGAAGTTCCTCGACCTCGCCCGCGCGCTCGCGTCCGAGCCGCGTCTCGTGCTGCTGGACGAGGTGCTCTCGGGTCTGACGCTGACGCAGATGACCGACGCGCTCGCGCTCGTCCGCAAGATCCGCGACCGCGGCACGACCGTCATCTTCGTCGAGCACATCATGCGGGCCGTTCTCGATCTGGCCGACCGTGTCGTGGTGCTGAGCTACGGGCAGGTCATCGCCGAGGGCCTCCCGCGGCACGTCATGCGCGACCCGGGCGTCGTCCGCGCGTATCTGGGCAAGGCCTATGCTTGAGATCGAGCATCTCGAGGTCGCCCACGGCGACGCGGTGGCCGTGTGGGACGTGTCGCTCAAGGTCCGGCCCCGAGAGCTCGTCACTGTGGTCGGGCCGAACGGTGCCGGCAAGACGACGCTCATCGACGCGATCGCCGGCCTCTTGCCGATCAGGGCGGGCACCGTCCGCCTCGACGGGAGCGATCTCGCGCCGGTTCCCGCGCACGAGGTGTGCCGCCACGGTATCGCGCTCGTCCCGGAAGGGCGGCGCCTCTTCCCGGCCATGACCGTGGAGGAGAACCTGGAGATCGGCTGCTACGCCCGGCCGGCTCGGAAGCTACGAAGCCAGAGTCTCGAGCGCGTCTACGCGACCTTCCCGATCCTGCGCGAGCGTCGGCGACAGCTCGCGGGCTCTCTCTCCGGCGGGCAGCAGCAGATGGTGGCGATCGGACGAGCTCTAATGGCCTGCCCGCGACTCCTGCTCCTCGACGAGCCGTCGCTGGGCCTCGCGCCACAAATCGTCGATCAGGTGTTCGAGGTCGTTGCCGGCATCCACGCCGAGGGGGTCGCGGTGCTGCTGGTCGAACAGAACATCGTCCAGGCCTTCGCCATCGCCGCCCGCGCGTACGTCCTCGAGCAGGGGCGGATCGTCGCGGAAGGAGCGCCGTCGGAGGTGGCGCAGGACCCTCGGATCCGCGAGGCCTACCTCGGTCAGTCAGGCTGAGAGGCTCTGCACCCGGAAGTGCTGCTCGGGCACGGGGTACCGGGCGGTGCTGAACGCCTCGTGGATGATCCGATTGGTATCGACGCTATCGCGCTTCTTGCCCTGAGACCGGCGCTGGTCTAGCATGGCGAGCGGCCGCACACAGGAGGAGGAAACGATGGCACTGATCAAGGTGACGGATCTCGCGTACGGAAGGCTTCGGGCGCCCGACCTGGACGTGGCGGAGGAGTTCCTGACCAGCTTCGGAATGGTGCGGGCGGCGCGGACGAACAGCGCCCTCTACATGCGGGGCACCGATCCGGCCCACCACCTTCACGTCACGGAGAAGGGCGATCCCGGCTTCGTGGGGCTCGCGTACTACGCGGCCAGCCTGGACGATCTGAAAAAAGTGGCCAAAGCGCCCGGGGCGTCGGCCGTCGAGGAGATCGACGAGCCCGGCGGCGGCAAGCGGGTGCGGCTGAAGGAGCCGAACGGCTACCAGATCGAGGTCGTGTACGGCATCAAGAAGCTGAAGCCGATCCCGGTCAAGCGTCAGGCGCTGAACCTCGGCTCGGATGCGCTGAAGCGCGCCGGAACGGTGATGCGGATCCACCAGGGCCCCGCGCGGGTGAAGCGGATCGGCCACGGCGTGATGGCGTCGCCCAAGGTGGTGGAGTCGGCACGGTGGTTCCGGGAAACGCTCGGGTTCATCTGCTCGGACGATGTGTACGCGGGCAGCAAAGACAACATCATCGGCTCGTTCAACCGGCTCGATCGCGGGAGCACGTACGTCGACCATCACGTGTACTTCTGCGTCCGGAACGAGCGGGCCGGCCTGAACCATCTGTCGTTCGAAGTGGCGGACATCGACGACGTGTTCACCGGGCACGAGCACCTGCGAAAGCTCGGCAAGTACGAGCACATGTGGGGAATCGGACGGCACCTCCTCGGGAGCCAGATCTACGACTACTGGGCGGACCCGTGGGGTCGGGTGCACGAGCACTGGGCGGACACCGACCGCCTGAACACCAAGAACGGCTCGAACCTGATCTCGGCGGAGGAGGGGCTGGTCTCCCAGTGGGGAGAACGGCCACCGGAGAGGTTCCTCAATCGTGTGATCTCGTAGCGGGACGTCGGTGAGGGGCCGGATCCTCACGCTCCTCGCCCTGAGCCTCGCTTCGCTCGTGGCGGCCGCGCCGGCGGCCGCCGCGCCGACGGGCCCGCCCGTGAGAATCGGCAGTACGCTGGCGCTGACCGGACCGCTCGCGGCGACGTCGACCGTCCACAAGATCGCCGGCGAGATCTCCGTCGAGCAGATCAACAAGCGCAACGGCTTCCTCGGCCGGCCCATCGAATGGGTGCTGCTCGACGATCAGTCCAAGCCCGAGGTGGCCCGGACCCTCTACGAGCGCCTGATCACCGTCGACAAAGTCGATCTGATCATCGGGCCCTACGCGACCGGCGCCATCCTGTCGGCGATGGCTGTGGCCCAGCGGTACCAGAAGGTGCTGATCCACCATACCTTCGGCATTCCGAAGCTCGCGAAGTACCCCATGCACTTCTCGTCCAGCGGTCTCGCCTTCGAATCCGAGAAGGTCGTGCCCACCAAGCTGCTGGACGCGCTCGAGTCGACCCGGCGTTCTCCGAAGTCGATCGCGATCGTGACCAGCAAGTTCCCATCCGTGCATTTCATCTCCGCCGGTGCGCGTGACGTCGCGGCCGCCCGCGGCGTGAAGGTGGTCCTCTATCTCGAGTACGAGTTCGGCAATCGCGACTTCGCGCCGATCGCCGCGCGCATCAAGGAGGCGGATCCCGATTTCCTGTGGGTGGGCGCGATCGGGCTCGACGGCAATCTGTTACTCGACGCGCTGCACACGATCGGCTACCGGCCGCGCGGCCAGTACCATCTGTTCCCGGCTCCGGGTCCGCTGCTCACGGCGCCGGGTGCGGCATACGCCTTCGCCTACAGCACGTTCGAGGCGCACCCGCCGATGACGAACAACCCGAGCGCGGAGGCCCTCTGCAAGCTCTTCTCCGAGCGGGCGAAGGCGGCCGGCCTACCGTATCCCTTCGTGGAGAGCCAGGCGGCGGGATCGCTGAACGCGTGGCTCCTGCTCGAGGCTGCCGTCAACGGCGCCAGGAGTCTCGACGACAAGGCGATCGCCGCCTGGCTTAAGGCCAACCACGTCGACACGCCGTTCGGCCGGCTCTCCTTCGAGGGCGAGAACAACTATGGGGCCGAGCACACGAAGGTCAAGCAGAATCAGAACGGGCGGTGGGTCATCGTCTGGCCGCGCGAATTCGCGGCGCCCGGCGCGAACATCGTTTACCCCGCGCCGTAGGGTTGCGGCCTCCACCCCGTTCAGACCTCCTCGAACTCGGCGGTGTACTCGACGTTGATGCCCCGCCGGACGCTCTGGCTCGCGGGGCAGCCCTTCTCGTGGACGCCGAGCGCGCGCTCGGCCTCGGCGCGCTTGCCCTTGGGAATCTTGCACGTGTAGCGGACGCGGATGGTCGTGATGAGCGGGACGCCATCGACGTTCTCGATGATGCCCTCGACGTGGGCGACGAGGTTGTCCGGTGAGCTCTTGATCCCGCGCGCATCCAGCGCGCTTCCCATATTGCCGGTCAGTCAGCCGGCCACCGCCATCACGAGATGGTCGAGCGTGGCGGGCCGTTCCACTTCCGGCTCGGTCTTGTAGAACTTCTTGATGCCCCCGTGGATGCCGTACGGGACGGGAGTGTCGGGGAACGCGTCGAGATAGGCCGTCTTCATGCCGCGGCCCGGCTCCTTGACGACGCGCGCCTTGGTCACGTGAATGACTTCGCCCATGGAAGCCTCCTTCTGAATGAGAGCACGAATCGCCGCTCCCCACGGTGTATCAGTTTCGGAACGACCGGTCACGAAAATGTGCTAGGGTCAGCGCCTCCCGAGGAGGATGCCTGTCCGGTAAGGAGCGATCATGACCACGGTGCCCCAAGGACTCGACCCCAACGTCCAGACCCGCGAGATCGTGTTCGACGCCGATGTCAACCTGGTCACGCCGTTTCTCAAGCTGGCGACCGTCAGCCGGGGCGACTCGGGCCACATGACGTTCGCCTGCGATGAGGGCCCGAGCCTGGGCGGGCTCGGCTCGGCACCGACACCGCTCATGTACTTCAGCGCCGCGCTCGCGTTCTGACTGATGACCCAGGTGTCCCGGTACGGGCACATGCTGAAGGTCACGGTGAACGGGATGCGAATGCGGGTGACGGCGCGCTACCGGGTGGACGGCTCGGTGCTGAACGACACCATCCAGGGCCGAATGCTGGGCGCCGAGACCACGCTGGAGATCGATTCGCCCGACCCGCCCGAGCGCGTGGCCCGGGTCGTCCGCAACGCCGAGCGCGGCTGCTTCGTCATGCAGGCGCTCCTGAATCCGGTGCCGGTCACCGGGCACACCCTGCTGAATGGCGCGCCCCTCGATGGCTGACGGCGTAGGCTCTTGACCGCCGCCGGTCGGCCACTCAGCACGCATCGAGCGCTCGACAGCCCGAGGCGGTGCGCGGCATGATGTGCGAGAATCCGGACGGCTTCGTCGCCGCCAAATCGGCGGTTGCATCATGAGGGCAAAAGCGCGGTAAAGTAGGCCGTGAGCGCCGGGGGCGCGGGGGGGGGAGAACATCATGATTCAGGCGCGTAGGCTCGGTCATGTCGTACTGAACGTGCGGGACGCCGAGAAGTCCCGGGACTTTTACACGCAGACGCTGGGATTGAAGGTGGCCCACGAGAACCTGGAGCGCGGCGCGGTGTTCCTCAGCTTCGGCAAGGAGCACCACGACCTGGCCCTGTTCCAGCAGGCGACCGGCGAGCCGCCAGCGAAAACCCAGCCGGGTCTCCACCATGTGGCGTGGCGGCTCGACAACTTCGAGGAGTTGCAGGCTGCCTACAAGGAATTGAAGCGAATGGGGATCCCGATCGATGGGACCGTCGAGCACAACGTCACGCGTAGCGTTTACTTCTTCGACCCTGACGGTAATCGCGTGGAGCTCTATTGCGACATGGTTGAGAACGGCTTCGAGACCATGCAGACGGTAGGACCCAAGCGCGACCCGCTGAATTTAGAGTAAGCGCGGCGGCGCAGTTCCCCGCCCGCTCCCCGAGGTCCGTGACGCCGGTCAGCGCCGAGGCGCGTCGACCGGCGTCGTACGCCATAGCTTCCGCGAGAGGAGACTCCCCATGGCCCGGCTCGCCGCGTCGTCCAAGATCCAGGACGGTTACACCGACGCCCTCCCCGCCTCGCGCGCTCTGTACGAGCGCGCGCGGCGTCTCTTCCCCGACGCGGTGACCCACGACAACCGCCGGATGCAGCCGTTTCCGCTCTACGTGGACCGGGCGGACGGTGCCTACAAGTGGGACGTGGACGGTAATCGGTACGTGGACTACTGGATGGGACACGGCGCCCTCCTCCTCGGACACAATCCTCGCCACGTCTCGGACGCCGTGCGCGAGCAGGCGCTCCGGGGCACCCACTACGGCGCCTGCCACGCGAAAGAGGTCGAGTGGGGCGAGTGGGTGTGCCGGCTGGTGCCGAGCGCCGAGCGCGTACGCTTCACCGCGTCGGGCACCGAAGCCACGCACATGGCCGTGCGCCTCGCGCGGGCGTTCACCGGCAAGCGCCACGTCGTCAAGTTCGCGGGTCACTTCCACGGCTGGCACGAAGGGCTCGAGATCGGCGTGCGTCCTCCCTACGAGGCGGAGCCCGAGGCGGGCCAGCTGCCGGAGGTGGTCGATCTCGTCTCGGTACTGCCGCCCAACGACATCCTCGCGGTGCGCGCGCGCCTCGCCAAGGGCGACGTGGCCGCGGTGATCATCGAGCCGACGGGCGGTCATTTCGGATCCGTGCCCACGCCCGGATCCTTCATCACGGCGCTCCGCGAGGAGACCCGGCGCGCCGGCGCGCTGCTGATCTTCGACGAGGTCGTCACTGGGTTCCGGGTCGCCCCCGGCGGAGCCCAGGCGAGGCTCGGCGTGACGCCCGATCTGACCACGCTGGCCAAGATCCTGTGCGGCGGGCTCCCGGGAGGCGCCTGCGTCGGGCGCGAGGACGTGATGAGCTATCTGGCCACGAAGTCCAGTCCGGAAGAGAATCGCCGCGCCAAGATCGCGCATGCCGGCACCTTCAACGCCAATCCGCTCTCGGCCGTGGCCGGGGTGGCGATGCTCGCCTTGGTGGCCGATGGCCAGGCCATCCGTTTCGTCAATCAGCAGGCGGCCAAGCTGCGCCACGGCATGAACGAGATCCTGGCGCGCGAGACGGTCGCCTGGAAGATCTACGGCGAACACAGCGACTGGAAGATCTTCTTCGGCGCCGGGGCGCCGCCGCGCGATGGATCGGATCAGTCCGTCGAGGACGTGGACTGGCGGCGGCTCGACGCCAAGAACGCCGAGCAGAGCCGGGCGTTGAGGCAAGCGCTCATCTTGCACGGCGTGGACTTCAACGGCGCCCGGGCCCTGGTGGGCACCTGCCACACCGACGAGATCATCGGCGAGACGCTCGCCGCGTTCGAGGCCGCGATCCGCGACATGAAGGAAGAAGGCCTCGCATGATCCCCGAGATCTACCGGAGGCTCGGCGTGCGTCCCGTCATTCACGGCTCCGGGACGACCACGCGCTACGGCGGCTCGCTATTGCGCCCGGAGGCGCTGGAGGCGATGCGCGAGGCGTCCCTGGCCCTGGTGAACATCGACGAGCTCAACGACGCCGCCGGCGCCGCAATCGCCCGCATGCTCGGCGCCGAGGCGGCGTTCGTGACGGCCGGAGCCAGCTCCGGCTTGATCCTCCAGGCCGCCGCGTGCATCGCCGGCGACGACCCGGCGAAGATCACGCGCCTGCCCGACACCCGGGGCATGCGGAACGAGATCGTCATCCAGCGCGCGCATCGCTTCGCCTACGACCAGGCCTACCGCGTCGCCGGCGGCGTTCTCGTGGACATCGGCCTGGCGCGCCGTACTCAGCCGTTCGAGCTGGACGAGGCGATCACCGATCGGACGGCGGCGGTCGCCTACCTGATCTCGCCGTTCACGAGCCCGCCGGGCATCCTCTCGCTGGCGCAGGTGATCGCCGCCGCCCACCGTCGCGGCGTGCCCGTCATCGTCGACGCCGCCTCGATGCTGCCGCCGCGCGAGAACCTCACGAAGTTCCTTCGCCTGGGCGCCGACCTCGTGAGCTTCAGCGGCGGCAAAGGCATCCGCGGCCCGCAGAGCACCGGCATCCTGGCCGGGCGCCGTGACCTCGTGCGCGCGGCCTCCCTCAACGCCAGCCCGAACCAGGCGCTGGGTCGGGGGGCGAAAACCTCGAAGGAGGAAATCGCCGGCCTCGTGACGGCGCTCGAGCTCTTCATGGCGGAGGACGAGGCGGCCGAGATGAAGCGCTACACCGACGTCTGCACGACGATCGTCGAGGCGCTCGCGGACATCCCCGGGCTCCGCGCGGTGGTCGAGCACGACGCCGTGAACCGCGTGATCCCCCACGCGGTCGTCTACTTCACGCCGGACTGGGAGGGCCCCTCGGGCCACGCCGTGCAGGTGGCGCTCGCTCAAGGCCAGCCCCACATCTACGTGCAGCAAGGGGCCCACCAGGGCGGGTACTTCGACGAGATCGCCGTCGATCCGATCAACCTCCAGCCGGGCGAGGAAGCGATCGTCGCGGCGCGGCTCCGTGAGGAGCTCACCCGGCGGTAGGCCGCCTGCTGACCGGATGGGCCTGCGTAGCAACACTGACCCCGTGCCCCGAACACTAAGGCACTCGGGTTCGGAGCCCGAGCTTCTCCAGCCGAGGCAGGACTTCGGCGGCGAAATACGGCAGCTCCTTGAGATAGTCGACGAAGTTGATGGCCAGGCCGTCGAGACCCGCCGATCGAAGCCGGGAGAACTCCCGCACGATAGCGTCCGGATCACCGATGACACAGTAGGACCCGCGGGCGAGGGCTCGTCGCGCGATCGGATTGTGCCCGCTGTGCACCAGGCCCTGGGGATCGGTCCGTGAGCGGCCCTCCTTGGCATGCATCTCGGCGAGATATCCGATCGCGCCCCAGTCGGCGTGGTCGAGGACATACTGGAGGTAGTCATCGGCCTCCTTCTGGGTGGGACGGCAGATGATGCCCACGGGCGTCCACACCTGGATGTCGCGACCGCGCTCACGCGCCAGTCGCTTGGTCTCGGCAATGCGCCCGGTACTGGCCTCTGGTGTTTCGACCGCGTCGAAATGCATGTCCGAGTGGCGGATGGCGAACTGGCGTCCGGTCTCGGAGCTGCCGGCGTTCATCATCAGCGGGTCTGCGTCATCGAAGGGCCGTGGCGAACCTTCCACGCCGTGGAGCTGGTAGTACGTCCCCTCGTGATCGAAGCGGTCTTCGCCGGCCCAGATCCTCTTGACGACGCTCCACCACTCTTCGCCCTGAGCGTAGCGGGCGTCGTGCTCCTTCTTGGTCACCCCGAACATCTGGAACTCGTCCTCGTTCCAGCCACAGACGATGTTCACGCCGAGGCGTCCCTGGCCAATGTGGTCCCCCGTGGCCATCTGCTTGGCCGCCACGAGGGGATGATGCAGGGGAACGTGGATCGTGCAGAACACGTGGAGGCGCCGCGTCGCGGCCAGCAAGCCACACGCCCAGGCAATCGATTCGAAGCTGGACCCGTTGGGGTTGGACTCGCCTCCGTAGCCCTTCCACCGCGCGATGGGCACCATGCACTCGATCCCGATCTCGTCCGCCATCTGCGCCAGCCTGCGGTTGTTCTCCCAGCTCGCCTCCCAGCGCTCGGGGAGCGTGGCATACGTTCTCCCACTCGAGCAATTGGCGCCGAAGAGCCCGAGCCTGAGGCCATTGCCGTTCACGAGAACGGCATTGCGTTGTCGCATCCGCGCTTTCTCCTCCCCGCCGCTCCACATCACGCACGCCGCACGAAGGAGGATAGCCCTTTCACACGATGTTTTCGAGGCGCTCCGAGCGACCAGCGAAGCCGGCCTCGTGGCCGTCGGCCCCCGCCGTGGCGAGCGCGCTCGCGCGAGCAACGGGGTGTGAGTGAGCGATCTTCCTTTCACTGGGAGCGGGGTAGCGGGGCTTCACGCTCTACATCACGCCGGTCCTCTACCTCTACATGGAGTCTGCGCAGGCCCTCGACCAGTCATGCCCCGGTCGCATCATCACTCTTCAGCTCGACGATCGCTACTACTAATGCGATGGGCGCCAACGCCATGAAGTCGTCTAACATCAGGATTGAGCGGGCCGGCTCGACGCCGGCCGCTCAGCCTGGTCGTTCGACGCATAAGCGAGAATCAGGTTCATGAGTCCGGAGCGCGTGGAATCCGAAGCGAGCCCCGAATCGAGCCAACCGATCGAGCATCTCTCGACTAGGGAAGGCTACGATCGTTGGGCGATGATCTACGACGACGAGGACAATCCGCTCATCATGCTGGAGGAACGGCATCTTCCGGGCCTGCTCGGTGATGTTCACGGACTCGACGTCGTTGACCTCGGTTGCGGCACCGGCCGGCATTCCGTCCGCCTCGTCGCGGCGGGTGCTCGAGTCACGGCGGTGGACTTCAGTGACGGGATGGTGGCCAAGGCGCGCCGCAAGCCAGGCTGGGAGCAGGTGCAGTTCATCCTTCACGATCTGACGCGAGGGTTGCCATTTCCGGATTGCTCATTCGACCGCGTACTGAGCTGTCTGGTGCTCGATCATGTCGGTGACCAGACCGCGTTCTTCGCTGAGTGCCGCCGGATATGCCGCCCCGACGGGTTCGTGCTCGTCTCGATTTTCCATCCGGCGCTCATGCTGCGCGGGATTCAAGCGCGGTTCATCGACCCGGTTACAGGGCGCGACGTGCGTCCGGCCAGTCAGAGGAATCAGGTCGCGGACTACGTGATGGGCGCCCTCCGGAGCGGGTTGACGCTCGAGCACATGACCGAGCACGCCGTCGATGAGGAGATCGCCACTCGCTCGCCGCGAGCTGCCAAGTATCAGGGTTGGCCGCTGCTTCTGCTCATGCGACTACGCCCGTGAACGCGGGTCGCGAGCGTCATGGTCCACGCTCGCCGTTTCGCGCCCGGATAAGGACCGCGCGTCGAACTTCACGCTGCAGCGGACCGGAGGCTCGCGATGCTCGCCTCCCGGCCGCTGAGCATGCGCGTTGGGCGACAGCGCGAGAGGCCCGCCCGTGGAGTTGGCATGCTAGCTTAGCGCGGTGGACTTCGAGATCGTTGGCCCGATCCGCGCCATCGAGACCATCGCGTTCGGGCGGGCGTTCCGACAGCTAAGACGATTGCGGCGACGGTATGGTACAGGCCGCTGGCGGAAACGAAAGGGAATCGCAAGAGTGCGCCTTCAGGATGGGACGGTCCATGAGGCTGAGATTCATTGGTACGAAGCTCACGGCATTGGCCGGCGAGAAATGAAGATCAAGTTCCCCCTACTGGACTGAGGAATGAGAAAAAGAAGGAAGCAGCCAGCTCGGTTCGCGGTATGCATCAAGAACAGAGGCTACGAAGCCTCGCTTGAGGTCGGGAAGCTCTACCGCGTTATCCCCGATCCGGAAGCACAGGGGCATGGCTATCTCCGCATCGTGGACGAAAGCGGAGAAGACTACGGCTATGCCGCAGATCGTTTCTTCTCCATCGAAGTGCCTAAGCCGTTGGAGAGGGCTCTGCTGAAGACGGCGTCATGACGAGTCGCCGAACCCCGCGCTCGAGCGGACGCGCTTCGCGCGCCGCTCACCGCGAGCGTTCGGCAGGCCGTTGAAGAGAGAGGAGCAATCTATGAAACCGGTGCGGACGGACGGGCGGTGGCTGACTCTAGTGGCGAGCCTCGCGATGACACTCCTTCTCGGGGGATGTGCAGAAGTCCGTTACACTGTACCGGAACCGGTTCCTGTCGAACTGCTGCCGAGTTACAAAGAGAACAACGCGGAGATACAAGCTCGGATACAAGTAGTGGACTTCGTCATCAAGTCCGTGGATGCGCCCTACTCCGATAGCGGCAAGGAGCGCTTTCGACGCTATCAAGGGTTGACGATCCCCAAGCGGCTGTACGATATCATGGGACAGTGGAGGGTATTCCAGGAGGTAAAGCGAGGATCGTCACCGACCACGGGCGGCGCGGATTACACGGTGTCTGGTACGTATGACTACACGGAGAAGAGAGTCCGAGCGCCGTACTACCACGAAATCAATGTCAAAGGGATTCTACATGTGAGGGTTACGAGAACTCGAGACGACTCGATAATTCTCGCTAAAGACTACGTAGAAGATAAAACTGATAGTGCCAGCTCCTTTCAAGCCATCCGGGTGCTCTACCTTCAGGACGTCTTCATCCAGTCAATCGCGGTCGAGATCAGGAAGAGTATCGAGGAAGACGTTCGACGCACCTGAGATCGCCCCGGAGAGAGCGCCGCACCAGTCGATGACCGGCCATCGCCGAACATCACGTTCGACCGGACCGCTGGCTCGCATGCGCTCGCCGCGGCCGGTCAACTGAGCGTTAGCAGCACAGCGCGCGCATACCTGGACAGTCAATATGGGGGAAGCCCGATGAATCGACGTATTGTTCTCCGTCTAGCTGTGAAGTCTCACGACATTAGCCGCACGTAGACGCCTCACGCCCGGCTCTCCGCTGAGGCATGAGTTCGAGGTCCATGCTGACTGTCGACTACGTGCGTTACGTGTATGACTATGGATACTGGGCCCGGGATCGCATCCTGACCCAAGTGTCTCAGCTCGACCGTGGCGCCTATGTCGCCAACGCCAAGCTAGATTACGGGAGCATACGAGGGACGCTCGTCCACATCCTCGAAAGAGAGGCAACATGGCTGGCGCGTTGGGAGGGGAGGCCAGATCAGCTTCTCGGCGAACAAGAGCTGCCAACGTTCGAAACTCTGTGTGAGGCTTGGTCCCGAGAAGAGACGAAGATGCGAGCTTTCCTGCAGCGCTTGTCGGATCGCATGCTCCTCGAGGTTGTGGAATATGAGTCGACCCTTAGCGGCCGGCGATACGCTATTCCCCTGTGGCAGATGATGGCTCACCTGGCCCACCACGGAACGCAGCACCGGAGCGAGGTCGCTCTCGCCCTCACGCGGCTAGGGCACTCTCCGGGAGACTTGGACCTCATTGTCTATTTCGATCCGCGCCCTCTCTAATCAAACTGGTGATGTTCCGCACTTGGAACGCAGGCAAGCAAAGCAAGTCCTGACGAAGAGCGAGACTAGAGAGACGCTCATCGACACCCCCGAAGGGGCACCGGATTATCTTCGGTCAGGAGATCAAGGTTTCGTAGAATCGCAGCGATGCCGCGAACCCCGAGCTCCCCCGCCGAGAGCGACCTCTATCCGGCGGTCAAGGCGTTCCTCGAGGGTCAGGGCTACAGCGTCAAGGCGGAGGTCCGCGGCTGCGACGTCGTGGCGACGCGCGGCGACGGGCCGCCCGTGATCGTCGAGCTCAAGCTGAGCTTCAGCCTCGCGCTCCTCCTGCAAGGCGTCGATCGGCTTACCCTGACGGACCGCGTCTATCTCGCGGTCTGCCGGCCGCGAAGCCGGCGGGCGCGCGGTGCGTCGGTCCATCGGCGCAACGTCCGCGACCTGTGCCGGCGGCTCGGCCTCGGCCTGATGACCGTCGCGCCCGGTCGCGCGGCCACCGGCGTCGAGGTCATCGTCGATCCCGTCCCCTATCGGCCCCGCCGGCGAGTGGCGAGCCTGACCCGCCTGCTCGGCGAGCACGCGCGGCGCGTGGGCGACCCGAATCGCGGCGGCGTCACGCGGACGCCGATCGTCACCGCCTACCGTCAGGAGGCCCTGCGCTGCGCAGTGCTCATTCAGCGCGGCGGCCGCGCGAGCTTGAAGGCACTGCGCGAAACCGGCCTCGTGCCCAACGCGCCGAGCATCCTCCAGCGCGACGTCTACGGCTGGTTCCGGCGACTCGAGCGCGCGACCTATGGCCTGACCGAGCGCGCGCGCCAGGACCTCGGGCGTTTCGCGGCGTCCAGCGCGTTGCTCGAGCCCGGCGTCGGTGCGACGATGCAGTAGGGGGCACCTCATGTGGAAGCCGAGGAAGTCCGTCGGGCAGATGGTCGAAGAAGCGAAGGCGCGGATCGAGAACCTGACGGTCGAGCAGGTCGAGGCCGAGATGGCCCGGGGCGACGTCCAGGTCCTGGACATCCGCGACGTCCGCGAGCGGCGCAAGCTCGGCTTCATTCCCGGCTCGACCCACGTGCCGCGCGGGATGCTCGAGTTCTGGCTCGACCCGACGTCGCACTACTACACGGGCAAGGTCGATCCGACGAAACGCATCATCGTGTACTGCGCCGGCGGCCAGCGTTCCGCGCTCGCCGCGGACGTGCTGCGCGAGATGGGGTTCCCGAGCGTCGCCCACCTGGCGGTCGGCTTCACCGGCTGGACGGCGGCCGGGCGCGCCGTCGAGCGCGAGCCCGAGGGCCGGTCGTGAAAGCGCCGCGTCGACCATCGTCCGGAATCGGACGCATTGACGTCTCCCGCCGCCTGACGTAGCGTCCCCTTCATGGCGACGTATCCTGTCCGCACGCGGCGCTGGACCCGCGCGGAGTACGAGCGCTTGATCGACATCGGTGTCTTCCACCCGGGCGAGCCTCTCGAGCTGCTGGGGGGCGAGCTCATCGTCGGCGAGCCCCAGAAGAGCGCCCACTACACGGCGATCGGCCTCGTGGAGGACGCTCTCCGCGCCGCGCTCGAGCCGGGCTGGCTGGTGCGGTCTCAGGGTCCCATCGCGCTCGACGACGAGTCCGAGCCCGAGCCCGACGTCGCGGTCACACGCGGCGCTCGTCGGAGCGATAGCCGTCAGCATCCCTCGCGTCCCGCGCTCGTCGTCGAGGTCGCAGAGTCGAGCCTGGCCTTCGACCGGGAGCACAAGGGCAGCCTTTACGCGCGTGCTGGTCTGGACGATTCCTGGATCGTGAACCTCGTCGATCGCGTCCTGGAAGTCTACCGGCGCCCGGTCCCGGATCCGTCGTCGCCGTTCGGCTGGCGCTACGCTTCGAGGGAGGTCCTGAGCGCCGAGTCCTTCGTCGAGCTCCTGGCCACTCCGGGAGCCCGCATCCTCGTCAGCGACCTCCTGCCCTAGAAAGGAGCTGATCATGAAAGCCGCCGTGTTCCATGGACCGCAGAAGCCCCTCACCATCGAGAACGTCGACATCGCAAAGCCAATCGGGCGTGAGGTTCTCGTGCGCACCGTCGCCAGCGGCGTGTGCCACAGCGACCTGCACTTCGTCGACGGCTACTATCAGTTCCCGGCCCCCGCGATCCTCGGCCACGAGGCCGCCGGGATCGTCGAAGAGGTTGGCCCGCACGTGACGGAGTTCAAGCCGGGCGACCACGTGATCGCGTGCCTCTCGGTCTTCTGCGGTCACTGCAGCTACTGCTTGACCGGGCGGACTCACCTCTGCCAGTCGCGTCCCGTCCGCACGCCGCAGGAGCCGCCGAAGCTCAGCTGGAAGGGCGCGCCGGTGAACCAGTTCGCGAATCTCTCCGCCTACGCGGAGCAAATGCTCGTCCACGAGAACGGGCTCGTGAAAGTACGTGACGACATGCCCCTCGATCGAGGGGCTTTGATCGGCTGCGGCGTGACGACGGGAGTGGGAGCCGTGCTCAACACGGCGCGGGTCGAGGCGGGCGCGACGGTGGCGGTGTACGGCGCCGGCGGAGTCGGCCTCGCGGTGATCCAGGGGGCGCGCATCGCCGGCGCCGGCATGATCATCGCGGTCGACGTCTTCGAGAAGAAGCTCGCGCAGGCCCGCGAGCTCGGCGCGACTCACACCGTCGACGCCTCGAAGGGCGATCCGGTCAAGGCGATCCGCGAGCTGACCAACGGCGGCGTCGAGTACGCCTTCGAGGCGATCGGCCTCAAGAAAGCCGCCGAGCAGGCCTTCGAGTGCATCCGTCCGGGCGGAACCGCGACCGTGATCGGCATGATCCCTGTCGGTCAGAAGGTTGAGCTCGAGGGCAGCATGTTCCTCCGGGAGAAGCGCATCCAGGGCTGCAGCATGGGCTCGAACCGTTTCAAGGTCGACATGCCGAAGTACGTCGACTTCTACCAGCGAGGGCTTCTGCGCCTGGACGAGATGATCACCCGCCGTGGCCGTCTCGAGGACGTCAACGACGCCTTCCGCGCGATGAAGGCCGGCGAGGTCGCTCGCACGGTGCTGATGTTCGATTGATTTACATGGGGGGCCTCGAAGGGCCCCCCAAGCCCCCCACACGCTCGGAAGCGCCCCGGCTACCGCCGGGGCGCTCCTCGATCCGGTGCTCCGCAGGAGCCGAACATCTCGCTTGACCTTGCCCCCAGGGGCAGGGTTTACCGTATGGCCCGTGAGCAGAGACGGCCTCCTGATTGGCGAGGTCGCAAAGCGCAGCGGCGCAAGCCGGAAGGCGCTCCGGCTGTACGAGGCGGCGGGTATCTTGCCCGCTCCCCGGCGCACCACCGCGGGTTACCGCGTCTACACTGAAACAGACCTTCTCCGCCTGGAGTTCATCCGCGAGGCGAAAACGCTCGGTCTCACGTTGGAGGCGATCCGAGAGTTGATCGTTGCCGCGAGTGCCCCAGGGAACGGCGGTACCCGGACGCGCGTCCTCGAGATGCTCGACACCCGGATTTCGCAGACGACAACCCAAATCGCTGCGCTCACGCGCCTTCGTGACGAACTGGAGCGTCGCCGCGCGGCACTGGCGCGCAGGTCACCCCGCCGTGGCGGGCGTGGCTACTGCACGTGCCTTCACAAGAGCAAGTAAGGGAGCCCGAGCCCCGACCGCCGCGCGAGGCGGTGGGTGTCCTCGTAGCTGCCTTCATGTTCAACCTTGGGCAGGGTGTTCTTCGCCCCTCGTTGCCGCTGTACCTCCAACAGTTCTTCGGCGCGAACTACCGGATGGTCACGGTGATCCCCACCGTGTTCGGAGCCGGGAAGTGGATCGCCAACCTCCCCACAGGCTACCTCCTCGACCGCTTGGGCCGCCGACTGCTGATGATCACCGGCCTTGCTGTGATCGCTGGCAGCGACATCGCATCTGCGCGTGCGTCGGCCTACGGCGCCTTCCTCGGTATCCGAGGCGTTGCGGGAATTGGGTGGGCCATGTTCGCCACGGTTGCCACGACCGTGATGGTAGACCGAGGCGCGCGTCGAGGCCGAGCGATCAGCCGCCTGCTGATGGCCGAGGCAGGTGGAGTCCTGCTCGGCAGCATCGGTGGCGGCTGGCTCTATGCGGGAGCGGGTGCGACGAGCCCGTTTCTCTTCGAGGCGGCGTGCATGATGGTCGCGGCGATGGCGGCCGGGTGGCTGAACCTCCCGCCACCACCACGCGAGGCAAGTTCAGCCGCCAACACTGATCGTGGCCCTCGGCTCCGTACCGTCGTTCGAGTGCCCGGCGTCATGCTCATGAGCATCACCAACGCGGCACTCGTCGCGGTGCAGACCGGAGTGATCGTGTTCCTCTTGCCTCTGTACTTGCTCGAATGGGGACATCTCGCTCCCGAGGCTGTTGGCTACCTGGTTGGCGTGAGCGTGATGGGACGGTTGCTCGCCTTGTGGCTTGTGAGTCGTCTTCCCGATCGCTGGAACCGGCTGCCGGTCCTCGGGCTTGGACTCCTCGCGTATGCGGTCGTCCTGGCGAGCCTTCCCCTCGTGACGCATCCCCTCTTGCTCACCATCTGGAGTCTCCTGCTTGGCGCGGGGGCCGGGTTCGTCGCCGGTCTACCTACGGCGATCATCGGCGACCGGGTGGCTCCCGAGCTTCATGGCATCGCCGTGGGCTGGCTCCGCACTCTGGCCGACGCTGGAATGATCGCCGGCCCCCTCGTGATGGGCACTCTCGGCGATATCGGCGGCCTCGCCGCGCCATTTGTATCTACTGCGGTTCTCGTGTGTGCCCTCGCGTGGCCGTGCTACCGTCTGACCGCCGTTCCAACGACTGCATCATGACGCGGCCGAGACGCATCCTCATCATGACCGCGCATCCGGACGACGCTGACATCATGGCCGGTGGGACGGTGGCCCGATGGATCGACGAAGGTCACAAGGTCCACCTGGTGATGTTCACCCGAGGCGACAAGGGCCACAACGATCCGGGGATGACGCCCGAACGGGTCGCCGCTATGCGCGAGGGCGAACAGAGGGCCGCGGCGGCGATCCTGGGCGTCCAGCGGTTGACCTTCCTAGACTTCAAGGACGGGGAACTGACCTGGGCCGGACCGGCTCTGGCCGAGGCAGCGACCCGGCTGATTCGAGAGGAGCGGCCGGACACCATCGTGACGCATGACCCATATGGCGGAGCCCCGAGCTACCGGGTCCCGCAGCTTCACCCGGATCACCGCGCCATCGGTTACGCGGTCGTCGAGGCCTGTTACTTCCGCGCGCCGGGGCCGCTGTACTATCCCGCTCACGCCGCGGCGGGCCTCGCGTCCCACCGCGTCCGGGAGATTCTGCTGATCATGAGCGACCACGCGGACCACGTGGTAGACATCGCCTCGACGTTCGCCCGGAAAGTGCAAGCTGTGCGTGCGCACGACACCCAGTTCGGCAACCATCCCGACGTTGAAGGGTTCCTACGCGGCTTGGCGGTGGGTGCGGGCGCGCCATTCAACATGCCGCTCGCCGAAGGCTTCAAGAGACTCACGCCGTCGTAGCCGGCACTGCCACCCGGGCTATCGGGGTCGCAGGTCGAGTGCGTCCGCGGCGTCGGGCGCGATCCACTCGATCCCGGCGTGGGCGCCCTTGACGGCGGCCACCTCGACCTCGACGAGGAGCTCGGGCCGCGCGAGCCCGGCGATGCGGCAGCCCAGCGACGTGGGACAGCTCTCGGCGAACCCGGCCGGGCCCGCGCCGTGGGGCCGATTCACGTTCGCGCCGTCGACGGTGAAGACGCGCCTGCGGACGACGTCGTCCAGCGTCGCGCCGGCCTGCTCGAGCGCCCAGCGGATCGTTTCGACAGACAGGTCGTATTGGGCGGCCCAGTCGCCTGCGGCTTGCGGCTGGCCCGCCGCATTCATCGAGGTGCAGCCGCTCACGTAGATCCAGTCCCCGACCTGCACGGCCCGCGCGTAGCCGCGCGGCTTCTCGCGCTGCTGCTGCGTGTAGATGTCTCGCCGCGATCCGGAGGCGCCGACGATCGCCTCTGCCTCGATCTCGATCATCATCTCCGGGTGGATGAGCGCGGGAATCCCCAGCAGCGTCGATGTCGGACGCACCTCGCCCAGGGCCTCGAGCCAGGCCCGCGCGTAGTCTGCGGCGCCGCTCAGGTCGGTCAGATAGGTCTTGGTGTAGACGAGATCCTCGCGCGCCGCGCCCGCCTGCGCCAGAGCCGCGAAGATCGTGTCCATGGTGCTTCGGGTCTGCCGATACATGTCGCCCTTGCCTTCGACGACGCCCCGCGCGGTCAGCGCGGTGCTCCCGGCGACGAACACGCGGTCGCCGACCCGCACCGCCCGCGAGTAGGCGAACTCGTCCTCGATCGCCCGCCCGGACGCGATGCGCCGGGCCGTGGCCCCGGCGCCGTCGACGGCGTCGAGCTCGACCTCGACGAGCTGCTCGGGCCGCGCGAGCCCGCTGACCTGCACGAGGGTCGCCGCCGGACGCGCGTCGCGAAAGTATCGAGCGAGTGCCCGGGCCGCCTCGACGGCCACGGCGACGTCGGTGACGTAGACGCGGCTCCGGACCACGTCCGCGAGCGTGCCGCCGGCCTTGCCCATGCTCCACTCGGCGATCGTCATGATGGTCTCGACCTGCTTCGCGACGTCGCCGACTCCGCGCACGTTGCCCCCTCGATCGATGGCCGTCGTGCCCGACTGCAGCACCACGTCGCCCACGCGCACCGCGCGCGAGTAGTGCGCCAGCTTCTCGAGCGATCGTCCCGAGGCGACGTTGATGCGGCGATGCGTTCCCATCCGTTCCTCCTGGCTCCGCGGATTGCGGTCCGCTGGCGGGAGCCGCGTCAGCCGCGGCGCTCGACGATCGGCGGTACGTGGGCGACCCAGGGCTGGGCCGCCTCGAACGCCGCGGCCGCCCTTAGCACCGCCGCCTCGCCGCACCGCTTGCCGACGATCTGCAGGCCCACCGGCAGCCCCTGGCTCGTGAACCCGCACGGGATCGAGATCGCCGGCAGGCCGAGCACCGAGAACGCGTACGTGAGGTAGGAGCGCTGCATCGGTCGGCCGTTGACGTCGAGCGCGTGCGGCTGCTCGAGCGGAAACGGCGGCGTGGCCGACGTCGGCGTGATCAGCAGATCGCGCTCGGTCATGAATTCACACATCCGTTGCCACTGCCGGGTGCGGAGAAGCTCCCCACGCGCGACCTCGACGGACGTAAGGGCGAGGCCCTGCTCGGTGTTCTCCACCAGTCCCGGCTGGAGCACCGCGCGGTGCTCGGGCAGCTTGTCGGCGTGGCGAGCGACCATCAGCAGTCCGCGGGTGAGCCGGACGATCTCGGGCACCTCGCGCATGTCCGGACAGCCCGCCTCCACGCGGGCGCCAGCCGACCGGAATACGCCGACCGCGCGCTCGAACACACTCCGCACCTCCTGGTCGATCGTCATCAGCCCGCCGAGATCGGACGTCCACGCGATCCGCCAGCCCTTCACCGAGGGCGCGTGCACCGCCTTCACGAGCTCCCGCGGATCGACGTCGTACGAGAGCGGCGATCGATCGTCCACGCCGGCCATCACCGACAGCATCAGCGCCGTGTCGGCGATCGTGCGGGCCATCGGCCCCTCCACCGAGTACGTGTCCCACGCGAGCACGGACGGATAGCGCGGGATCAGCCCGGGCGTCGTGCGAAACCCGACGACCCCACAGTAGGACGCCGGACCCCGGAGCGAGCCGCCGAGGTCGGTGCCTTCCGCGAGGGGACACATGCCGGTGGCCAGCGCCGCCGCCGAGCCGCCGCTCGAGCCGCCGGCGGTCAGGGCGAGGTTCCAGGGATTGCGCGTGGCGCCGAAGACGTCGTTCACCGTGTTCGGGCCAAACGCGAACTCCGGCGTGTTGGTCTTGCCGATCACGATCGCCCCGGCCGCGCGCAGCCGCTGGACGACGAGGGCGTCTTCGTCGGGCACGTGGCTCTCGAAGAGCTTGGAGCCGTGGGTCGTGCGGATGCCCTTCGTCGCCGTGACATCCTTGATGCCGACCGGCACGCCGAAGAGCGGCGCCAGCGCGGCGCGCCGACGGAGCGTGGCGGTCGCCCGGCGCGCGTCGCGCAACGCCGAGTCGCGCACCAGCGTCACGATCGCGTTCACGCGGGGATTCACGGCGTCGATCCGAGCCAGGATCGCGTGCATGACTTCGAGCGGCGACGCCTTGCGACCCCGATAGAGCCTCAGCAGCTCGAGCGCCGGCGTGAAGCAGAGATCGCGTCCGGCCGTCATGGCCCGCTCAGTCTACACCGCGCCGGGATTGGACGGTCCGGCCTGGGAGCGGGTCAATGGTCGGCTCGCAGCAGATCCACGTATGCGCCGCGTATCAAGTCGGCCTCGGCGATGCCGAGCGCGGCCAACAAGCGGAGGGCCACCGCCTCTCCGTCCGCCGCGGTCTGTGGCTCCGACAGGATGACCTCGAGCTCTAGAAACGAGCCCAGCCCTTCGACTTGATCGAGATGAATGCGGGTGTTCTCGACCAGGTACAGGCGGCGGCGCTTTCGAACGCGACCGATGATGCCGAGGGCACGACCCAGCGTCTCGCGCATGGCCTGGGGCGACGGCGTCCTGGCGATGAAGAACTCGGAGATCTTGGGGCCCGGAACGTCCGGACGCACGTAGAAAATGAGCTCGCCCTGCTCGGGCGACAGCTCGCGGAGCTTCAATCGGCCACGGGGGCAGGCGAAGAACGTGTCGTCCTGAGTCAGATCGACCGGGCCCCGGTCGGCGATCGAGCGGGCGCGAGCCTCGACGATGGCGAGATCGGAGACGCGCGCTTTGACCTCGACGTTTCGAGCCATGCCGACGACGCCTAACGGTGCGGTCGTCCGTCCCGCACGGGGTCCCGCGGGAACAGCTAGCGGCCCCGCGCGCGCAGCGCGCGCCATACGCGCTCGGGCGTGAGCGGCAAGTCCCGGAAGCGCACGCCGGTCAGCCGCGCCAGCGCGTTGGCGACGGCCGGGCTCACGGGAATGAGGCTGCCCTCGCCCGCGCCCTTGGCGCCGAAGGGGCCGCTACCGTCCGCGTTCTCCACGAAGCGGCACTCGAGCGCGGGCGGCGCGTCGTCCGCGCGCGGCACGCGGTACGCGAGCAGCGTGCCGTTCAGGAGGTGACCGTCCGCGTAGAGCATCTCCTCCAGGAGCGTGTGGCCGAGCCCCTGGACGACGCCGCCCTCGTCCTGGCCCTCGAGGAGCAGCGGGTTGATCGCGCGTCCGACGTCGGCGACCGAGACGTAGCGCTCGACCCGCACCGCGCCCGTCTCCTCGTCCACGCTCACTTCGGCCGCGCCGACCGCCATTTCCCAGAAGGGCGTGCTGCCGCCGAGCGGCGCGGCGGTGCGCCCGGGCGCGATCACGCCACGACCGATCAGCTCGCCCCCGGACATTCCGAACCTGAGCACCAGCACCTCGGCGTACGTGAGACGCCGCGCCGGCGCCACGACCGCGCCGTCCTCGAGGGCGAGATCGCGCGCCGCGACGCCGAGCGCTTCCGCGACGACACGCACGAGCTGCTCGCGTACGTCCTCGGCGGCGACCTGCACCGCGCGCCCGGTCATCGCCGTCGACCGGCTCGAGCTCGTCGTCTGATCGTACGGCGTCACGGCGGTATCGGGCTGGACGACGGTCACCCGCGCCAGCGGGACACTCAGGACTTCGGCCGCGATCTGCGCGAGGACGGTCCGCGTTCCCTGCCCCATCTCCACGGCGCTCGCGAGCACGCTGACGCTGCCATCGGTGTGCAGCCGCACGATCGCCTCCGACACGCTCGGCGCGACCGACGCCTTCAGCATCGCCGCCACGCCGCGCCCGCGATCGGCCGCGCCCGCCCGGGTCCAGCCGATCGCCTCGGCGGCGCGGCCGAGGCTCTCCTCGAGCTTGCCGTCGATGGGCGTGTCGCCGGGCGCGAACTCCTCGCCGTGGGCAAGGAAGTTCTGGCGCCGGAGGTCGACCGGGTCGCGATCGAGCCGGTCCGCGGCGACGTCGAACAGCGACTCCAGCGCCCAGGCGAGCTGCGGCACGCCGAAGCCGCGAAAGGCGCCGCCCGGCGTCGTATTGGTGTAGACGGCCCGGGCGTCGAGCTTCACGTGCGGGACGCGATAGGGACCGGTCGCCGTGTAGGTCGCCTTCTGCACGACGCGCGGGCCGATGTCGGCGTAGGCGCCGACGTCATAGTCCGCGGCGCACTCCACCGCGACGAGCGTCCCGTCGCGGCGGAAGCCGACGCGCGTGCCGACCCGCGCCGCGCAGCGGCGCACCGTCTGGAACGCCTCCGGCACCGAGGCCGCCAGACGCACCGGCCGCCCGGCCGCCCGGGCCAGGGCGGCGGCCAGCGGCTCGAGCTTCGCGTACGTCTTGCTGCCGAACCCGCCCCCGAGGTGCGGGACGATGACGCGGATCCGCGCGAGCGGCAGGCCGAACATCTTCGCCAGCTCGACGCGCACCGAGTATGGATTCTGGGTCGAGGCCCAGAGGGTCAGGGCGCCGGTCTCGTCCCAGGCGGCGAGCACGGCGTGGGGCTCGAGCGCCACGTGCTGCACCGGTGGGAACCGGTATGTGTCTTCGACGACGAGGTCCGCGCCGGCGAGCGCGGTCACGGTGTCCCCACGCTCGAAGTGGAACCGGTGGCAGACGTTCGTGCCCGGCTGCGGTCGGAGCGTGGAGAGATCTGCGAAGTGGCCGGAGAGCGGCTCGCCCGTGTGGACCAGCGGAGCGCCGGGCCCCAGCGCCTCCTCGAGCGTGATCGCCGACGGGAGCGGCTCGTAGTCGACGTCGATCAGCTCGAGCGCTTCCGTCGCCGTCGCCTCGTCGACGGCGGCGACCGCCGCCACGGGCTCGCCCTCGTGGCGGGCGACGTCGATGGCGAGCACCGGCCGATCACGGAAGGCCGGCCCGAAGTAGGGCTCGCACCAGGTGAGATCGGCGCTGCTGAGCGCCGTGAAGACGCCCGGCCGGACGCGGGCGCGGGCCACGTCGACGCGTGTGACGCGGGCGTGCGCGTACGGTGAGCGCAGCACCTTCGCGTGCGCCATGCCCGGCAGCACGAGGTCCGTCACGTAGCGCGCGCGGCCGGTGACTTTCTCGAGGCCATCGACGCGGGGCGCCGGGTGCCCGACGACGCGGAGCGGGCGCGCGCTCACCGGGCCGTCTCCGCGGCGGTCAGGACCGCGTCGACGATCTTCCGGTACCCCGTGCAGCGGCAGAGGCTTCCGCGCAGATAGTGCAGGACGTCGTCACGGGTCGGCGCCCCGTTCTCGCGGAGCAACGCACGCGCCGTGAGCAGCATGCCGGACGTGCAGAAGCCGCACTGCACGGCGCCGGCGTCCAGAAAGGCTCGCTGGAGCGGGTCGAGCGACTCACCGTCAGCCAGGCCCTCGACGGTCAGGACCGAGCGCCCGTCGGCTTCCACCGCGAGATAGGTGCAGGCACTCACGGCGAGCCCGTCGACCAGCACCGTGCAGGCGCCGCACACCTGGGTGTCGCACGAGCGCTTGGCGCCCTTGAGGTCGAGGACGTCACGCAGCACGTCGAGCAGGAGCGCGTGCGACGCCACCTCGAGGTCCTGGGCACGACCGTTGACGGCCAACCGAATTCTCATGCGACCACCGCGTGCGGAAAGCGCGCCGCCGGCTCGGCGCCGCGGGCCCTGGCGGCGGCGATCCGGAGCGCGCGCCGCACGAACACCGCGACCATCTCGCGCTTGTAGTCGGCCGAGCCGTAGAGGTCGTCCGCCGGGTCGGTGTCCGCCGAGGCTGCCTCCGCCGCCGCGCCGGTCACGTCCTCGAGCTCGGTCACCGCCACGCCGGTCAGGCGCGCCTCGGCAGCGGGCACCCGCGCCGGCCGCGGGTTGACGCAGCCGATGGCGACGCGCGCATCGGCGACCCGGGCACCACCGCCCCGCCCCTCGCTGTCGCCGTCGGTCCCGTCGAGCCGGAGCGCCACCGACACGCCGAGCGTCGGGCGCTCGTGGACGCCGAACTTGACGTAGGCGGCCGCGGTCCCCGGCGGCCACGGGACCAGGCGCACGGACGCCAGCAGCTCATCGGGCTCGCGCGCCGTCTCCCAGGGTCCGCGCACGAAATCGGCCAGCGACAGCTCGCGGCGCCCTCGCGGCGACACGAGCTCGACGCTCGCATCGAGCGTCAGGAAGAGCGTGGCGAGATCGCTGTGGGGATCGGCGAAGGCGAGGTTACCCCCGACCGTCCCGACGTTTCGCACCCGCACGTTGGCCACGTGCCGGGCGACCGAGGCGACGAGCGGGCAGCGTGCGCGCACGAGCGCGGATCGCTCGACCGTCCGGTGCGTGACCGTGGCGCCGATCGCCAGGTGCGTCCCGTCCGTGATGCCGTCGAATGGACGGATGCGCTTCACGTCGACGAGATGCCGCGGGCGAAGCAACCCGAGCTTCATGAGCAGGAGCAACTCCGTGCCGCCGGCATACACCGCGGCGTCCTCGCCGAGGCGCGCCAGCAGCGCGCACGCCTCCTCCGAGGTGTCGGGCCGATGGAGCGTGAAGGGCCTGAGCAAGGGTCAGCGGCCGAGCGCCGCGAGGGGGCGCACGATCTGCTCGGCGATCATCCGGAGGTACTCGATGCGTGCCTTCACCTCGCGCGGCAGGCTGTAGATGGTGAGGCCGATGCCGTCGAGACCCAGGGCGCGCCCCCGCGCGATCGTCTCCAGACACTGGGCCGGGGTGCCGTTGATCGTCCAGTCGTCGAGGTTGGCGTCGAAGCCGAGCTGGAGCTGCACCATGCCGGGCTCCTGCATCTGCCAGCTCCGGTACATCGCGAACGTCCGCTCGAGATAGCCGCGCGCGGCCGCGCGCGCCACCTCCTTGCTCGCGCCGACGATGAGGCTGCGCGAGGCGAACGCCGTGCCCGCCGTGCTCTCGGCCGCGCGCGCCTCGCGATAGACACCGACGAGACGTCCGACGTCGGCCCAGGCGACCTGAGGGCCGAGGAACACGGCGTCGACCAGGCGTGCCGCGCGCCGCGTGGCGCCGACGCTCTGGGCTCCCATCTCGAGCGGCGGATGCGGGCGCTGGTAGGGTGGCAGCCCGAGGCGGGCCTTGGTCAATTTCGTGTAGGCGCCCTCGAGGGTGACCTCCTCGCCGCGCCAGAGCCGCTTCATCATGCCGAGCGATTCCTCGAGCTTGGGCACGCGGTCCCGGCGCCGGAGGCCCGCCGCCTCGAGCTCGAGCTCGCGGTAGCCGATCGCGACGCCGACGTCGAGCCGCCCATGGGTGATGTGGTCGAGCGTGACCACGCTCTCCGCGACGTCCACGGGGTTCAGAAGCGGCAGCAGGAGCATCGAGGTCTTGAGCCGCATCTCGCCCGCTTCGGGCGCCAGCCGGCTCAGCATTGCGATCGGGTGGGGCCAAACGGTCGGATGAGAGAGCCAGTGATGACCGATCGAAACCCACGCGAAGCCCATGCCGGCCGCCGCCCGCACGACCTCGATCGCCTCGTCGATGATGGCCGTGGGCGCGCGGTCCGTCGGGCTCCAGAAGGGTGTGAGGTGGAAGCCGATCCGCACGGGCGTATTCTACCCGGTGCGGCTACAAACTGTCGGCGGCTCGAGGAGGAGGCTGTCCATGAAGACGCTCGAGGAGCTTCTGCGCACCCGCGTGGCCCGCTTCGTGGACCGCCTGCCCGACTGGGACGCGTTCGCCGACGCTCGCGTCGAAGGGTATCGCCGGGCCCAGCACCGGTACATCGGCGCCGGCGCCTCCGGGAAGACCGACGCGCGCGCGATTCCCGCCGAGCAGTTCACCCTGAGCGTGATGTTCGTGCCGCCGGGCCAGGGCAACGCCTCGCACACGCACGAGGTCGAGGAGGTGTTCTTCATCCTCGACGGCAAGGTGAAGGTCTTCTTCGAGGACGGCGCCGGTCGCCGCGAGGAGACGGTGCTCGGGCGTTGGGACTGTGTGTCCGCTCCGGCCGGCGTCATCCACGGTTTCGAGAACGTCGGCCTCGAGCCTGCGTACCTGCAAGTCATGCTCGGCCGCGCGCGTCCCGACCTCATGACCTACGCGGATCCCGGGCTCCAGGCCAAGCGCGACGCGCACCTCGGGGCGCGGGCTTGATTGCTCGGTAGGACGGGCATGGACGACCTCCTGCGCCGTTGAGCGTTGGAGCGTTGTTGACAGGAGGAGACTCTTGTAAAGTAGGCGGGCCTCGACTCTGTCAGCTCCGTCATGGGGGAAGACGCCATGCATTCACGACGCCGCCTACCCGGTCGCGGATCCGCACTGATCGCTCTCGCAGGCATGCTCGCCGTGCTTCCGATCGCGGGGGAAGCCCAGGCGCCCAAGCGCGGGGGAACCCTTCGTGTCGCCTACGGCAACGAGATCTCGAACTTCGACTATCACGTGGCCCCCGGCTACGAGCTGGTGTGGGCCGTGCAGAACATCGGCTGCGGGCTCGTCAGCATCACGCCCGACGGCAAGTTCGTCCCGGACGCCGCCGAATCGTGGCAGATCTCGCCCGACGGTCTCCTCTACACGTTCAAGCTGAAGAAGAACGTGCTGTTCCACGACGGCACCAAGCTCGACGCCTCCGTCGTCAAGTTCAACGTCGAGCGCATCATGGACCCCGCGACCAGGTCCAGCATGCGGTCGTTCTACGAGGCGGTGCACTCGGTCGAGGTGCTCGATCCGTACACCGTACAGATCCGCCTCAAGTACCCGTACGCGTTCATGATGCACATGCTGGCCGCGTACCGCATGGGCCTCATGTTCTACTCGCCGACCGCCACCCAGAAGTACACGGTCGACGATCGAAAGGCCGGCAAACCCGAGGCCGTCCCCGGCTGCGGGCCGTTCAAGCTCGTCGAGTGGGTGAAGGGAAGCCATCTGGTCCTGGACCGCTTCGACAAGTACTTCGAGCCGGGCCTCCCGTACCTCGACCGGGTCATCATCCGCGTGATCAAGGACCCGGTCACGCAGATGGCCGCGTTCAAGGCCGGTGAGATCGATTTCATCGCCGATCTGTCCGCGGATCACGTCGACACCCTCCGGGCCCAGAACCCGCGCGCCCAGGTCATGACCGGCAAAGAGACGACGCCGATGGTCGCGATGATGAAGGTCACCGTGCCCGCCGACGGCAAGCCCATGTCGAAGGATCGCGGGCCGCATGCGATCTTCAACGACATCAGGGTCCGCAAAGCGATTGGATGCTTCGGCATCGATCGCAAGGAGATCGTCAAGATCGCGTACAAGGGCCAGGCCACCCCCTGGCTCGGCATCATCCCGCCGGGCACCCTGGACTCCGTCGACGTCACCCCCATGTGCCCGTACGATCCGGCCCGCGCGAAAGCGCTACTGGCCGAGGCCGGCTACGGCCCGCAGAAGCCGTTGACCTTCGAGGTGATGACCAACACCGAGAAGTCCGTCTTCCACGTGATCGCCACCGTGATCAAGGAGCAGATGGCGCGCATCGGCGTGACCACGAACATCCGGCTGACCGACAAGGTGAGCTGGATGAACGTCGCCACCCTGGATGGGCCGTTCGACATGTACATCGAGGATCTCGCGTCCCTGTTGACCGTTGATCAGAACACTTACCTGTCCGCGAGCACGGCGTCCTGGAACAGCACGCGCCACACGGACCCCAAGGTCGACGAGTACTATGCCCGCTACGCCCGGGAGATGGATGCCGCGAAGCGCAAGGCCATCGCCAAGGAGTTCCAGGAGTTCAGCGCCGACAAGCTCTACTGGAACACGATCTCCGGCTCGCCGTTCTACCAGGCCGCGCAGCCGTGGATGAAGGACTACGTATACCAGGCCGAGTTCAAGGTGCTCTACAAGAAGGTCTGGCTGGAGAAGTAGGCGCCCGAGGATCACTCGCGCCTGTGCACTTGTTGACAGGCGCGGACTCCTGTAAAGTAGGCCAACTCTCGACACGATTACGTGTATTTCCGCAAACATAGAGGGAAGACGCCATGCGCTCACGACACCCTCTGCTGGGCTTGCTGCTCGGACTGGCGTCGTTCGCCTGGACGATCACGGTTCTACCGCCCCCGGCCGATGCTCAGTCACCGAAGCGCGGGGGGACTCTGCGGGTCTCCTACGGCAACGAGATCGCCCACCTCGATTTCTACACCGCGCCCGGCTACGAACTGAACTGGGTCGCGATGAACATCGGCTGCGGGCTTCTCGGCATCACGCCCGACGGCAAGTTCGTCCCGGACGCCGCCGAATCGTGGCAGATCTCGCCCGACGCGCTCCTCTACACGTTCAAACTCAGGAAGGACGTCCTGTTCCACGACGGCACCAAGGTCGACGCCGCCGCCGTCAAGTTCAGCATCGATCGCATCATGGATCCGGCGACCAGGTCCAGCATGCGGACCTATTACGAGCGGGTGCACTCGGTCGAGGTCCTCGATCCGTACACCGTGCAGATCCGCCTCAAGGAGCCGTACGGGTTCATGCTGCACATGTTGGCCGCCTACCGCATGGGGCTCGTGTTCTACTCGCCTACCGCTACGCAAAAGTACGCGCTCGAGGAACGGAGGAGCGGCAAGCCGGAGGCGGTGGTGGGATGCGGGCCCTTCCGGCTCGTCGAGTGGGTGAAGGGCAGCCACCTGGTCATGGACCGCTTCGACAAGTACTGGGATCAGGGGTTCCCCTATCTGGATCGCGTCGTGATCCGCGTGATCAAGGACCCCGTCACCCAGATGGCTGCGTTCAAGGCCGGCGAGATCGACTTCATCACCGACTTCTCACCGGAGCACGTCGAGACGCTCAGGGCTCAGAATCCGCGTGCCCAGATCATGACCGGAAAAGAGACGACTCCGATGGTGGCCATGATGAAGATCACGGTTCCAAAGGACGCGAAGCCCATGTCCAGGGACCGCGCGCCGCATCCGATCTTCAGCGACATCAGGGTCCGCAAGGCGGTCGGCTGCTACGGCATCGACCGCAAAGAGATCGTGAAGATCGCCTTCAAGGGACAGGCGACCCCTTGGGTCGGGATCATCCCGCCGGGGACTCCGGATACCGCGGACGTGACGCACCTGTGCCCCTACGATCCGGCCAGGGCCAAGACCCTGCTCGCCGAGGCCGGCTACGGCCCCCAGAAGCCCCTGACCTTCGAGCTGATGACGAATACCGAGAAGTCCGTGTTCAGCGTCATCGCCACCGTCATCAAGGAGCAGGTCGCTCGGATCGGCGTGACGGCGAACATCAGGCTGGTCGACAAGGTGAGCTGGATGAACGTGGCCACGCAGGATGGGCCCTTCGACATGTACGTCGAGGATCTCGCGTCGCTGTTCACCCTGGACCAGAACACCCTGCTCTCGCATAGCACGGCGGCGTGGAACACCACGCGCCACACCGACACCAAAATGGACGACTACTACGCCCGCTACGCTCGAGAGATGGACCCGGCGAAGCGCAAGGCCATTGCCAAGGAGTTCCAGGAGTTCACCGCCGACAAGCTCTACTGGAACACGATCTCGGGGTCGCCGTTCTACGAGGTCGCCCAGCCGTGGATGAAGGATTACGTCTACAACGCCGAGTGGAAGGTCCTCTACAAGAAGGTCTGGCTGGACAAGTGAGGAGAACCCCCTTGCATCAACGATCCGCGCTCGTCGATCTCGCGATACGAACGACCTTCCTTCTCGGTGTCCTCCTCCTCGTGTCGAGCACTGCACTGGCCGCGGATCAGCCGAAGCGCGGCGGCACACTCCGGGTCTCGTACGGCAACGAGATCGCCCATCTCGACTTCCACACGGCGCCCGGCTACGAAATGATGTGGGTCGCGATGAACGTCGGGTGCGGCCTCGTCAACATCACGCCCGACGGCAAGTTCGTGGGCGACGCCGCCGAGTCGTGGCAGGTCTCGCCCGACGGCCTCCTCTACACGTTCAAGCTCAAGAAGAACGTCCTCTTTCACGACGGCACCGGGGTCAACGCCGCTGCCGTCAAGTTCAGCATCGACCGCCTGATGGATCCGGCCACGGGATCGGGTATGCGGACCTTTTACGAATCGGTGCACTCGGTCGAGGCGGTCGATCCCTTCACGGTGCAGATCCGCCTGAAGCACCCGTACGCCTTCATGCTGCACATGCTGGCGGGGTACCGCACCGGGCT